>Ga0316190_10001735_pt1 | contig 15849 bp, 13 predicted proteins | sample Eddworburrow2_MG_FD_204929 | JGI IMG/M metagenome (GOLD analysis project Ga0316190, IMG submission 204929) | Coastal sediment microbial communities from Maine, United States - Eddy worm burrow 2 | ecosystem: Environmental > Aquatic > Marine > Coastal > Sediment | place: USA: Maine | collected... | reverse complement strand
GGGTGCATTCCCATTTAGTGGCAGCATTCGATTTGCCCGCGATTGAGTTGAAAAATATTTTTTAACAAATTGTACCACCGACCACAAAGCAGTGTGCTTCTAAGATAAAGCATTACTTCTGCAGTTTTACGTTTCCAGAAAATCCCTGGTGATTTAAGCCGCAGATTGATCACTCGTCGAATCGCACTTTCAACACATCCACTGCCGGTTGGCAGATCCAGATCCCGGAAGGAGGAATACTGCATGCGGTGAAAATTTTTCAAAAAGTAATTTTTAAACTTATTCAAAGCGTGCTTGCGTTTGGCCGGGGACTTGATAAATTGCCGGATCTGATAGTTAATTTCCCCCAACTTACCGTGCCAAAGCAAGTTTTTCCAATCTTTGAAGATTTCGGCCAGTTTTTTATCTCCAAGCTTTTTGGGTAGATGATCAGCAACAAGTTTCAGATTTTGTTTGGCATGGGTATAATCGATGATTTCAAGATGTGCGTTGACCTGAAGCCTTTCGGCAAGCGATGAGAACCGCGTCCAGTATCTTCGGGCGCCGTCTGCACAAAAGATCACCATGTCGGCTTTGGAGACGTCCATTTGGCGAAGATAACCTTCCAGCAGTTGGAAAGCGGCGTCAATATCGCCCAGCGTGGCATCGTACAACGGAACGGTGTGTTTGCATTTACCGCCTTTGGCATCAAGCCATTGAATAACGATCTGCGTCGGCTCTCGCCAGTCGGTATGATAGCCCTGACGCTTTTGTCCTTTAGGACGACGTCCACGTTTGGGTGTACGCTCACGAAGACGGCCGCCATCGATGCAGACAAACAGGGTACGGTTTTCGACACCGTCGGCATCCGACAGGGCAATTCGATACCGGTTTTCAATTGCCTGTTGGCCCATGCTCATACATAGCCGTTGGATCGTTTTTATGTCCATCTCGATACCAAATGAAATTAATGTGCGTTTGGCGAGTGCAAAAGAGGGACATAGCAACGCGGCTTGCACTGCCGATGATGTCAACACACCGCTGCAACGGCCGATGAATCCCAGATACGACAGACCGAGGTGGCAGCCGTTTTTCGCCTTGCGTTTTTTACTTTTGCGGCCACGGCGAGCCTTTGTCGGGGCTTTGATAAAATAGGGAGAATCGATCGATATCGACTGGCCCGATAGCAGCCGGATACTGGTGGGTTTATATCCCTTAAAGCGCAGCGCCGATTTTGCTGCCAGCATTTTCAAGGTTGCCAGAAAGTGCCGATCAGACAAAAGTTGCTGTATGACCGCAACGATCAGCTCTTCGACAAATCGGATCAGGGTTGCTCGGACATCGGAAAGCAGTTGGTTGACATCATGGCCGTTTTGAAAATCGGCGATGGCCTGTTCAATCGGTTTTGCTAGTTGCTCAAGATCCAGTGTGTTCATGGTCGCCTCACGGATAGCAGGTTGATCGGATTCCTGCCGCCGCGATGGCGACTACTCACATGCTGGTACGCAACCGTTTTTGAAAATTAGCTGTCAGCGGATAGACATACAGGTCTTTGATCGTGGTCTTCAACCGGTGGTAGCGATCTTGACGACTGCGGCCCACTGTTTTACCGACGCGTATCCAGTTGGCCGCTTTATAACAGGTACCGGCAAAGCGGGATCGATCCACGAAGGTCTCCACCAGGCAAAGGTCATGACCGTATCGATTTTGCCAGTCATTGCCAAGACGTCTGACACACGTTCCGAGAATAAAACTGGCAAGGTTTTTCACGCTGACCCATGGCAAAATCAAAAACCGGGTGTTGTTGGTCATCATCTTCAGGTTCGCCTGACGTGTGGTGGGATTCCAACCGATGAATCGGTCGCGAACGGCCGTTTTCCATGCAGCGGAACCGAACAGCAGGCATGCCAACGGACGCTCGAAACGATCATAAACCATGTACTTGATGTGTTCGCCCACATGACCGTGGCAGCCCAAATAATGGTACCGGTCCATCAGACAGTGGAAAAGATCATCATTGAAGGTTCTGGACTTGATCATAACCACTTCAATGGGCTTAAGACAGCTGATAAGCATTTCAATCGGATCACGGCTGTGTAGTATGTCTTTGATCCGCCTGGGGCGATTACCGCTGGAACGGGCCGGCGGCAGCACGATGAGTTCTCGCTGTTCGAGTTTGCGAAGCATCGAACGGCAGGCCATGTCCTTGAGCAAGCCCTTGTCCGTGCGCCAATCCCATATCCGACACAGTTCTTTGGACAACCGGGTGCGGTGCCAATCAGGGTTTTTAGCAATTAGACGGCAAACCAGGCCAATGTCACTGCCTGTCAACTGACGTCCCTGAATGGTCATGCAACTGCTCATGGCATGAACATACAGGCAAAAGAATCAAGAGTCCAGCACTATTTGTCAAAGATCAGAAAAAAGATCCGGTGTGCTCAGGATGCATAAATCTGCCACTATTTGGGTTTACACCCGTTTCTCCTTCTTCCTGTATACTTTTTCCAACAATCACCTCGAAATTCCCGGCTTTCCGATATTCACCATCTCGAGCACGTACATAACCCCCATCAATGCCCACTGTCAGGGGTGGATCCGGCCTTGGTAATTTCTCCCAGTCTCTCTGACAGCCTTCAATGTAAACAACATTCTCATCTCCCAACTCGGCTTCGATTCTTTCAGCAATTTTATGGGTATTCATAAACACAGATGCTTTTCCAACATCGAGAGGTAACACTTCATTGAGCAAATCAACACTCAAACCATATGACATCAGAGAGGACCATTTTGACTGAAGAAAAAGAAACTCCGGGGCTGTACGTTCAGGTAAACGCTCAGATAACGGGCTGAAGCTCTTCTTTGCTTGTGGTTGACAGGTGTATGTTCTGAACCTGGGGCTTTGTAATTCCATTTTACCGAATAGAGTCCGAAAGGTTATCTTTTTCATCTCTTTTAAAGAATACCTGGTATGACAAGAGGGACAGCGGCTTTGATGGTGGATGTATTCTTCTATTTGATACTCAACCATGCTTTTTTGGACATTGGCCAACAATTCCTTACCTTCACGCAGTGTAATATCAAGAGATTCCGGTAGCAAATCACCTCTTTGTAGGCAACCGAGTTCCTCAACCACACGATTTCCATCATATTCGATAATAATTTGGAATTTCATCTTCATATTCATACCTCCATGATTCATCGCCATGAGCGTATTGCTTTAAACGACGGTTCACGGGACGTCGATCGAATCGTTCCAGGTTGAGCCAGTTTCCATATCGTTCTATTATTTCCCAATTCTCTTCAAGGGTGTCATCAATGCGCATTTCTAGAAATCGTTCGACGATCTCCCATTTAGAATATTTTTGTTGCAGAGCCATGAATGCCCATGGTCCGCCACAATCTTCGGGAGGACCTGCCCTGGCACCACCAATGCAAACAGGATAGGTCCGTTTTCGATCGAAAGACACTAATTCCTCAACTCGAATTTCATGTATCCACTGATCAGTAAAATCATATTCGTAAATAAATTTTTCCTTGGGGCGAAAGCAGAACTGATCCAGCTTTACCTCCTCAGGGTCATCAGAGAAACAAACACCACAAATCCTTGAAATACCGTACTCTTTACCATGGATATAAAACCGGTGGAGATGATAATCGCTCCATCCCATAGCAATTTGTAATGTATAATGAAGGTCGGCTATTGTGCTGTCACCTCGAATAAGCAGCCGGCGCCAGATCATCGGACTTATCTTTCTCAGCCACACACGAATCTGATATATGTTAGCTGAAAAATCCAGTGTTTCCATTCTATTCCTGGTAAATTGTTTCGTAGAATTTCAGGAAGCCCATAAAGAATGTATGAATGGAATGGATTATTAATATAACTGCTTCGGGGTGAGGTCAATTTATTTTAAATTTGCCCCCGGTCTTGAACGGTCTCCAACAAGGGTCAGCACGAAATCACGTACCGCTCTCTCTTTGGTGAACTGCACATTTCCAGCCCGCGTCTTTACACGTGTTCCTGTCAGCCAAAAGAAAAGCGCAGCTTCAGTCCTCTGGCTGAACGGCTGCCGGAACGCACAGCTCCCGAATTCCGTTATCTGCAAACCAAGTGGGCCTCGCTCATGTCTTATGGTCTGACAGTTGACCTGCTGGAGGAAGTGTTACCCCTTCACGCCAGCACCACAACCGTTGTCCGACATACCCACTAAGTAGCGGGGAAGCTGGAGACGGAACTGGGCGACGAACAGGTGATGTTTATTGAAGGCTGTGAAAGGGATTGGGAAGCGTTGCCGGATCCTGATGAACCGCTCACCGTTGGCATTGATGGTGGCTATGTCCATGCCCGCGAGGGTGAGAACCGCAAGGCCGGTTGGTTTGAAGTGATCGTCGGCAAGAGCATGCCGGATAAAGGTGGGACCAAGCGTTTTGCCTCTGTCAACGGTTATGACCAAAAGCCCAAGCGAAGAGTCTTTGAGATGCTGAGGAATCAAGGCCTCCAGATGAATCAGAGCGTCACCTTTCTTTCCGATGGGGGTGATACGGTGCGCGATCTGCAACTGTATCTCAGTCCTCAAGGAGAACATTTGCTGGACTGGTTTCATATCACGATGAGAATCACAGCCATGAAACAGATGGCAAAGGGGCTGCCGTCAGAGGAAAAATGGCTGCCGGATGTCATGACAGAACTTGAAAGCATAAAGTGGTACCTGTGGCATGGCAATGTTTTCCGCGCGTTACAAGAACTTGAAGGTTTGGATTTTGACTTTGGCTGTTACGAAGGGGATTCCGCCATTGTGATAAAGCTTGGCAAAGCGATCGGTGAATTTCACCACTATATTTCCGCGAACCGGAACTTCATCCCAAACTATGGTGAACGCTACCGCTACGGCGAGAAAGTTTCAACGGCATTTGTAGAATCGACGGTAAACGAGGTGATCAGCAAACGAATGGTGAAGAAACAGCAGATGCGTTGGACAAAACAGGGGGCGCATTTGTTGCTCCAGGTGCGTGTACAAACCCTGAATGGAGATTTACGAGACACTTTTCGTCAATGGTATCCCGGCATGACGCCTGAAACGGAAACCCTTTCACAGGCGGCGTAGCCCCCGTTTTGGAATGGTCTCCAGAAGATCAGCAAAAATTTGTCGCTGTGCTTGCCCGTCAAATTTTACTTTAGAAAGAGACGCTGTGAGAGGCCGAATTTCGGGACTTTTTTATACGACCTATAATCCAGTATGGGGTTTTGGAGGCCAAAATACCGCAGGTGTGATTCTGACACTTTCATACGATGAACTTCGAGAAGTTTTCCGGCAATGGTACCCAAACTTCGATCAAGGGGATGAAGATCAAAAATTAGCAGCATAGCTCCCCCAGTTTTTTTCACTCTCGTATCAATTCTCTTGCTTTCTTCCCTGGCCAGTTTTTCATTATCGACCGCCAAAAATGACTTTTTTTAAAATTACTTCTTGACAACCTCAAATCAGGTCGTAATGTATTTTAAAGTGCTATGCTACAATGTGGCAAATATCTCACCTGAATCTCTGCCGCTCACTTTTTTCTGTCGATCAACTGAAGGCTGTTTGCCCGCCGAGAGCACTTCAAAGTATAATCCACTCTAAGAAATATGGTTCCGTCCCAGCAAAGATACCAAAAGTCCTACAGCTTTTTGGGAAATAATCTTATTATCAGTGTCTTAGAGAAATTTAAACCTCTCATAAATTTGCCAGAGAAGCAGCTAAAAATTGGGGGGGGTCGGAGATGGAGCTAACCTGTTGACAATGTTAATATTATCGAAATTCCTATGGGACTTTAATACCCTTGTTGGAATATATCCTAAACGCTCCTTTCGTATCAGGCCACAGATTCAGCACTGACGCTATCGTACGGAAGGGGTGTCGGCAACAATAAATTGTACTTTATCTTCACTAGTAATTGCGCTCCCCAAAACCGTTCTAACCAGTGTATTTCTTATGCACGGCATATCGATAAGCAGCCAGCTGACAGATAAAAGAACAATGGAGAACTGAAATGGAAGAATTAAAGGAGCAAAAATACAGGAGGACGCTGGGCAAACAACAGCGGGAAGACGGATGTTGTGAATTTGATATAGATATAAAAAACAAAGGGACCATCTATATCAACTGTCCAACTGCACCGGCTGAAAAGCCGCGACCACCTTTAGAGCGACCAGAGGAATGTCCTCCTCCTTCTCGTGCTAAAGGTGCCTGCATTCCATTGGCCTTAGGCAGCAAACCGAAGAAAAGTTTGCAAGCTAAACTGCAACCGCTGATTGAGAATAGCCCTGTCCCGAGTGTATTGGCAGCTACTATTCTCCATCAGGCTCGTCGCTTTCAGTTAGGTCGTAGCCCGGGTAATCCCATGGAGGCATCTGTATTTGAGGTCCTTGGGGGTCTTTCTCCGGAGCTGAAGAATACACTTAGCTGCGCTATGGAAACGTTCGACGGCCTGTCGAAGAGAACGCGCGAAAGCATTTTCGCCCAAGAGGTGTTCAGCACTGGCGATCAAGCCTTGGACCCCAAGCAAGTTGCGGATCTCGTAGTCGGCGAAATCGAAGGTAGAGTCGCAAAAGAGGTTTTTAACCACGAGGGCTGCACGGTAGAAAGCCCAGGGCTTCCGCGGCCAGTTTTTTCAACAGTTAACGGTGGAAACTTTTTGGGCTTTATACCGAGTATCTGTCGCGTGAACGGATTACGAACATTCCACTTTCAGCCCCGATTAGGCGTTGGCGACTATGAACCGGACGAGTTGCAGCAGAATTGCACGCCGCAAGTGGCAGACGGGGAGGTTCAATTCAACTGTGAAGTACTAACCGAGGATTGTCCCGGCCATCAGGTAGGCGACGTAGCCGGCCCTTGTCTGCGAGTTCCCGAGGTAAGTACAGGCGACATTGTTGTCCTCGAAGGTTTCAATTTCTTCAATGTCGAAGCCAAAGTCCATCTCAACGCCAAGCCTCCGGGGACTGCGACTGAGGAAATCGAAACGTTTGTGTGTGGTGACCAGGAAACGCCTGCTACGGAAGAAATAAACGGAGAAGACATCCCAATTAACGACTGCCGGGTGCACGATAGACTTACATTCCAGATTCCAGATGAGCTTCCGGTTGGAATCTACGAAGTCAGGGTCGTGGTCCCTAACAATACCGGCGTGGAAGGCACAGACCCCGAATTCGTTTCAGAGGAAATCTTTATTCGTGTGGTTCCTCCCGAAACGGCCCAATTTCAAATTGCCAGCGAGGAGCTCCACGCCAAGAAAGAGACATCACCCGCCTCCTTTGGCTCTGACGAGGTCGCGATAAGATTCCTGACCGTCCCTATTCTCTCCGACTCTACTGAATTAGAGATGAATGCACCGATAAATTTCCGTTTTGGCAATGTGGATTCAGGCGACACGCGCGACATGAGTCGCGTCTTGATCCAGGGGAGTGGATTAGCGGGTGTTTCTATAGCGATCGTGGGCTTCGAGGTCGATTCTGAGGATGCTTTTGAGAATCAGATAGACAATTTTACCGACGCTTTTGTGGAAATTCTGAAGCGCGTTTGGAATGCGATCAAAGACTTTGTAAAGGGGGGCGTAGCAGCAATAGTGAAGAAATACGGGGTGAAAGGCGCCATTGGCGTTGCGATAGCCGCTGTGGTCGCCCTTGGTATCATAGCAATCGTTGCCCTTTGGGCACCAGCAGACCTGATCATCGAAGACTCAATCGGGTTGTCATCACTGGACTTGGCGATTCTGACCAGCGCCAATTTCCCACTCCCGGAGGTGGCCGAATTCACTTCCGTGGGGGAGGTTGATGTCAAGATCGTGCCAGTAAGCAAAGGGGTTCAGTACCGCGAGCGTCGCGAGTATCGAAGCGACGATGAAGACAGTGAGTATCATATTTCGCTGCGGTACAATCGACTTGCATAGAGTTATAGAAGGGTGCGCCTCTTGGACCTGTCTGTATATCGTTCTATTTTGCGGGCGAAGGGCGAAATTTGTCCAGATGATACTAAGTACTCCATATAACGAATTGTATTTCAACAAGCCTTTCGGAGTCTCGGTACTCTCAAACTCGCCCACAAATTCTGTGGGGTATGAGCATTACAACTGAATAATTAAGGGAGATTTATTATGAAATATCAAGAAGATTCAATTCTGTCAGCAATTTCGACCATATCCCAAATAGAAAACTTTGGGAGGAAGCTCGCTCACGAATTATCCAGTCTAAACAAATGCGTAAAGGTTGGTGAGGATATTACGCCACACCTTAGGAAAATGAAGATTGATATACCTGAATTATTGCGAGGAGAGGCTCTATTATGGCTTGATGAGGAAAGTGAACATAGGGAAGATCAAAACTCCCAAACTCTTTCATTTGTAGGGCCAGGCAATCCTAAAGCTCTTGGTATAAAAATAGGTTGTGTTAGAAGAAAGGGTTTTGGGTGGAGATATTGTCTTGAGTGCAGTTGGTGGTCTTGTAGAATAGTGATTGTCCTTGACCCTATAGTTGTAGATACTCCCCAACCAAATTAGGATTTCTTCGCTCTCTACCAATCAAGTCAACCAGTTTCATTAGCTCACATTGAAGGGGGAATTATGTCTGAACTAAAGAGTAATCCAATCATCAATGCATTGGAGCGAAATGAAGGCGCTGTCCAGATGAAAATTTTGAAGGTGGAAAAAGCCATAAATTCCTTGCTCATTGAGGACTTGGCTAAAACCTTATGGGACATTACGTACCTTTGTTGGAATATAACCAACGTTGACTATCAACTGGAAGTGGTGTCGCCATGACCTTGAATCCATGAGCACTCTATGTCGAATTCGGACACCTCAGGAAATATATATCAATTTTCGAACTGCGTATCCAAGAGATGAGTCGAAAGGGAAAGGAGGCGTGCAATTTAATAAGCTGTTAGAAAAGAAAGTATCAATTTAGCAATACTACGAAAAATATACAAGGAGAATATGATGAAAACAATTCAACTTATCGCTACGGCAATTGGACTATTGATTATTACTGGCGGAGTCAACAGTTCGTTCGCTATACAGGTACAGGTACAGACCAAAACTACGTTTTCCTGCACGTCGAATGCCGACTGCAAAAGAAAATGTGAGGCGCTTGGAAGCGATCATACATGGAAACCCAATCCAGGGGGGTCGACATTTGGCACTTGTACTAAAAGAAGCCAATCATTAAGTGAACAAATTAGAGTTTTGAAAAAGCGTCTCATTGAAGAGAAAAAAGTACGCCTATGGCCTACTGTAGGCGTAAAGCAACCCGATGGAATCATTGTAGAACTTACACCTACCGAATGTGATAGTTTGGGCGGCGAAGTTAATGTCAACGTTGGGTGCGGTTGGCCCTGGTTATCGTGTACGACGAAGATCGTAGGTAAGTATAATGTACATGAAACGCATGAGGTGTGTATAGATGAGTTCGCTCCTGAACCATGAAGAATAAATAGTGAAACCTGCCTTGCGATAGCCACGAGAGATCGTATCGGAGAGCGAAAAAAACCGGGGGAGCTACGCTGCCAACCTTCGATCTTCATCCCCCTGGGGAAAGTTTGAGTACCATTGCCGGAAAACTTCTCGAAGCTCATCATTCAGGACACGGGTGCGGACCTGGAGCAGCAAATGGCACCGCGCTGGCTCCAGCGCATCTGTTGTTTTTTGACCATCCGCTTGCTCACCACCTGGTTTACGGTCGATTCCACAAACGCTGTCGAGATGGTCTCGCCATAGCGCCACCGCTTCCCATAGTTCGGAATGAACCCGGCGTTGTTCCGGATGTAGGTCTCGAATTCTTCGAGCTTTTTAAGCAATGTTACCTCCTTTGCAGTAGGCTCTTCTCTGTCAAGATCCATGGCAAGATCATCCATTGTCTCCAGTGCTCGGAAGACGTTTCCATGCCACAAAAACCACTTGATCCGTTCCAGTTCTTTCAGCGCAATCTCACGTAATTCAGTTCCCGCAACACTTAGCCCTTTGGCCATCTGCCGCATAACAGTAAGTCGCATAGTTAGTTGAAACCAATCCAGGATATGCTCCGCGTTAGGGTTCAGATACAGTTGCGAATCACGAACGGTATCTCCGCCATCGGACAGGAATGTGACCTGTTGATTCGGTTGCATGCCTTGGGATTTCAACACCTCAAACACTCGCCGCTTAGGTTTTTCATCATAGTTGTTGACGAATGCAAATCGTTTGGAGGTCCCATCGTCAGTTACACTTTTGCCGGCAATGACCTCAAACCAACCGTGTTTGCGTGACCTCTGGGCACACGAATGAACATAGCCACCATCGAGTCCGACCGTTAACGGCATATCCGGCCGGGCCAGCTGCTCCCAATCCCGCTCGCAGCCATCGTTAAAAAACACCTGCTCGTCGCCAAGTTCTGCGTCGATGCGCTGGCCAACGGCATACACATGGTTACGGACGGTGGCCGCATTGATCGCATCTTCGATTGGCAGCACCTCCTGTAATAGCTGCACTGACAGCCCGTAAGACATCAGGGACGAAAACTTTGACTCCAGATACAGCAATTCCGGCGCCGTGCGTTCAGATAACAGGTGGGCCAGGGGGCTGAAGGTTCGGGTTGATTGGGGCTGACACACGCAATGATAAAGACGCAAGCTCCGCAACCGGAATTTGCCAAATGGCGTACGATACACAAGGATGTGGTGGCCCTTGCGGAGCCGCCTTCTCCCGCAATGGGGACAACAGGCCTGCTGTTTGAGATAATCGGTGATCTGACGATCGACCATGGTTTTCTGAGCGCCGGCAAGAATCGCCTTGGCTTCGGCAAAGGTTAAACCCAAGTTTTCGGGTTGGAGCGCTCCACGCTCCAGACAGACTATGTTTTCAACGGTTTCAGCGGTTCCGCCGTCCGATTCGATAATGACTTGCACTTTGACTTTCATCGGTCACCTCCTATCGGTTATACCCACATAAACACTTCTTTTCCGCAGGCATGATCGTAAAGCCGGCGGTTTGCCTCCTTTCGATCAAAGCGGTCTACGTGGAACCAGTAGTTTAGGTCGTTGAGGTCCTCTTCATAGTCTTCAGTGCCACCATTTTCGATGATCTCTAACATCCTTTCCATTATATAAAAGAGAGAATAGTGCTCCCGCAGCGTCAAAAACCTCAACGGACCACCGCAGTCTTCAGGCGGACACGCCCGTTTACCGCCGGTACAAGCAGGATAATCCCGGCGGCCCCCGTGTGCCAGGATATTTTCAACGCGAACTTGATGTTTCCAGCCGTCTGTGAAATCGTATTCGTATCGAAAGCATTCATTGATACGGAAACTGAAATCCTTTAACCTGACGGCATCAGGATCATTGCTGAACGAAATGCCGCCCAATCGGGCAATACCGTATTGTTTACCATGAATTCGAAACCGATGGAGGTGGTCATCTGACCATCCCATGGCAATCTGGAGGATGTAGTGCAGATCGGTGATCGTGCTGTCTCCGCAGACCAATGGGCGGCGCCAGATCATTGGGCTTATGCCCAACAGCACGACTTTCAATTGGTATACGATGGGTTCGGGAGTCTGTGACATGGTGCAATTTCAGCATCATGCGCACGCGAGGCAACCTGATACTTTCATCTCCCCCGGTTTTTTTCGCTCTCTTGTCAGTCTTCAGTCGGTTCCCAAAAATGGGCTCACTCTGGATGCGGTTTCTACTCCTGCCGATTTTGACATTGGCCAATAGTGAACACACGCGGTAAATTGCCACAGGAGAAAACAGCCAAAAAAAAGCCCCTCCCATAGGGCCGGGGCGTTTTTTTTGGGAGGTGTAATGACTGCTTTAGTCACAAAATTCGTAACATCAATATTCGTCATCAACGTCTCCCTCGTCTTCACAACAGCCATCGATGCTCTGAGCACTACAAGGCGTGTCATGGTGCTTCTCACAACATCCATTGCGGCAATCGTCACAACACTTCTTGCACCCGTGCTCGCTTATGATCGTATAGGCCATTAGGTCCAGCGTTTTGACGGGCATATCCGGATCGTCACTTGTGATGACCAGTTCAGAAGCCCTCGGACACTTTTCAGTCGCCTTGTATCGAATCAAGACACTGAGGCATGAGCCGGGTTGTAGCGTCGCAGGGAAGGGGTTGTTTACCAACTTCCAGTGCTTGTTCTTACGCTTGAATGTTATGCTGGTGACGTGTAGCTTGCAATCACCGACGTTACAGATCGAAATGGTGCGCTCCCCGAGGCAACCTTCCTTCACACCCCCGATACAAGTAGAACCTGTGACAGCGAGCTTTCCGGAAGGCACATTGCCGGAGACATCGATCCGTTTCACACCATCCGGATCGTCGCTGGTGATTGTGATCGTGCCTGATTTTGCACCCAAGCTGGCCGGTTCGAACCGAATAGGCACTTGTACCGCGTCTCCAGGTCCTATCGTGATTGGATATGATTGAGCATTAGGGACGATGAATTCAGCAGAAGAGGAGTTGATGCCGGATATGGTTAATGGGCAATGCCCGCTATTGCTCAGGGTGATCAACTTGTCCACGAAAGATCCGATGCATACGCTACCGAATTTTCCTTTATTTGCAATTAAGGAAACCAACCTTGGTGGTTTTGCCGTACCCGATACCTTCACCTTTTTGGGACCGTTGGGATTGTTGCTGAACACCGTAATTGTCGCTGACTTTGAACCGAAACTGGTGGGTTCAAATCGGATCGGTACCTGCAGAGCGTCTCCCGCTTCAATGACCAGAGGATAGGACAACACGCCGGGAACCAGAAAATCAGCAGATGATGAAGTAATATTGGTGACGATAAGCCTTTCATTGCCGCTGTTGCTCAAACCCAACATTTTGTCATTAAATGATCCGGTACATACGTTGCCAAAGTTACCGGCATCGGCAATCACCGTGACCAATCGTGGTATTTCAAGGGTCGTTTCAATTATCGCTCGTAAGTCTGGCATCACACCAATGTTCCCAGCCACATCCCCGCCTTGAGCCGTGCCTGTCAGCGGGTCCGACAATAACTCACGCATCCGAAGGGGAGACAGTCGTTTGGCAGTGTTTGCCTCATACATACCCTGAAGAATGAGCGCTGCCCCTGAAATGATTGGCGATGCTGCGCTGGTGTTTGTAAATGTGCTGGTATAACTCTTGGTGTTATCACCACCACCATCGTCGAGGTCTCCATATCCTGCAGTTGTGACATTCTCTCCCCAGGCATAACAATCGATGCGGCTACCATAATTAGAAGCGGCTTTGCGATTGTGTGGCAACGGTGAAAGGGCGGCACCCACCATAATGGCCCCTGAATCGGTGAAATCGACACTTCCGCGGTTCAGGACGAAATTTCCACCTCCATCGGTATAGTTATCCAGATCTGCTGATCCATTTCCCGCGGCTTCTACTACAATGATACCGAGGGCGACGGCGAGTCGTATGGCGTCGAAATCTGCAACATCGGTTTCCGTGGGTAAAAAACTTTTCTGAATCTCCAGCAGCAACACATCACCGACCTGTAGTGTCGGCAGAGCACCCGCAATCGCGTCAGCTACGTTTCCTGACGTGCTACTAGCGGTATCCCAGTGACTGGTCACATTAACGGATGCAACGGATGGGGCTATTCCTACAACGCCGACGGTATTGTCGTCAGCAGCAACTTCGCCAAGAACTGCCGTTCCGTGGCTCCCGACATAGGTGCCAACGCCGTCGCGATTATCACCGTATAAAAGTGTTGGCGATTTACTTGCAAAATCTTCGTGATTCAAAAACCAACCTTGTTCCAAATCAACAAATCCAACAGCAGCGCCTTGTCCATTGAGTTGAGTCCAGGCCCAGCGTGCGTCTATGCCAACAGGTGCTGCGTCCTGGTAATTCTGGCTAACATTGTAAGGATCGTCAGCCGGGTTAACAGCAGGATCCGTAGCCTCCAATTCACGATATGCAACGTCCACTTCGTCGAGGGCACTGAAAGATTTTACGATCTCTTCTGCTTTTTTTGCAGGTAACTTACGAACATCAAGCTTCCAATAGGCGGTGAGGCTATGTAACGGCGGTAGCTCGGTTTGAGTCGCCTGTTTTTCAAGCTCAAGTATCTTCTTCGGTGGCAGCGCACGTATCACTGGCCGCGTATCTTTGATGTCATACAAACCAAGCAACTTCTCAATACCACGCAATTTGTTCTCAGCAGCAAACGATCGTAATGATTCCACTGACTCACTCGCAACATTGACCTCTTGTGCGATTCGAATGACGATAAAACCGCTATAGTGCGGCTTGACTTTTCCTGTTTCCATGTCAACCTCCTTTTAGATGAGATGATATATAGTACATTCTCGAACATGGTCGAAGGTAAATGTATTTTTGTTCGACCAGATCACCTTATTCTCTATGTCTAAGGGTACGTGTCACCATATATAGCCTTTATCTCCGCTGGACATCGTACGTTCCATCGCGGAGCATCGCCTTGCATAGATTCAATACATTCCTACCTTTATCCAATTCATTGATATCCTCCTTAATCTAAACGTTATTAAAAGTGGCGGCTCAATTGTGCTTGTGCTATTTTTCATCCCGTACAATGCACGCTGTTATCTATTGCTGAAAATTTAGAACAACTCTGGCAAGGACGGTCCGATCCGGCAAAAATGGATTAAATTTGCCGCATCGATCTACTGTCGAACTTGTCTGAGATTAACGCTATAGGAAGCCCAAAGATAAATTCATAACCGTAATTTCATGTTCAAATGCTCCCCCTGGTCCAACTACAAATTTTGTATCAGGCGCCAGACACCTTGCTCATACTATCGAAAACGGCAGTTCGAGTTTTTGCGAGCAACATCAGCGTTAGGTTCCCGTTGCCATTTTCCAACATATTTAGCAATTAATGTGCCACATTGTGGCATTTGATATTTTTTTTGGAATCGGTTAATATATGTGTTTGATATATTAATTTAATTTTGTTTTAGATAGCTTTCGCAGAGAAGCTGTCCGGGAGAGATGAGCTCAGTTTAATGTAAAGCGGATTTACAGTTTTGAATCTTTCGTTGTAGATCTGTTTGACACCCCGCGAATCGATCCATTTCTAATTCTATGCGCCCGTGACTCGGAAAGGAGATTGAAAAAATAGATGTTAAACAGCAGAGGAGAATTTTTTCAGAGAAAAATTTGAGTAGGTCAGGATTATTATTTGGACGAGAAAATCGACCGTATCTGACATATTTTCAGTAACTTATACAACGTCTGATAATAAGAATTATGTAAATTTTTAAGGAATAGATAAAGTGAATCAGTATACATTTCTAAAGGTTATTATCTGTTTATTTCAATTATACTTTAATATTTTAGGAGCACTAATTTTACACCCTTCTCTATGATGGATTCAACAAAAAACATCTCAATGGTCTGGTGATCATGGAATATTTTTCGTCATTTTTTTTAAAATTGAATAATCAACGTCACAATTTTGCATGATATTCTATGTGCTTAGGATTTTTAACTTTACATGGCCTCAAACTTCCACCCCCATCAAGAAATTCCCAATCGCCATTGCCAACCTCTCGGGCTCAAGGGGCGGATTACAGATTATGTAAACTTTTTTGTGAAGCGATTCATCGGCCCATTGATCACGAAGCTACCAAATAGATGCACGTTGCCTTGCACTCCAAATGCCAGCAAATCATAATACCGCCACTGGTCGCCGCCGATGGCCTGGACGACGGCGGCGTTGCCGTTCTTAGCTCCGTCTGCCAGTTCACGCAAGCAAACGCGGCCCCCGGCTCACTTTCAAACAAGGGGGGCTGTCTTGAACGGAACCGGTCACCACGCTGGAGGCTGATGGCGTCGGCGAACTGCTGATGCAGTCCGGGA
>Ga0316190_10001734_pt1 | contig 15859 bp, 12 predicted proteins | sample Eddworburrow2_MG_FD_204929 | JGI IMG/M metagenome (GOLD analysis project Ga0316190, IMG submission 204929) | Coastal sediment microbial communities from Maine, United States - Eddy worm burrow 2 | ecosystem: Environmental > Aquatic > Marine > Coastal > Sediment | place: USA: Maine | collected... | reverse complement strand
ATCACGCCGAAGCCCTCGCCGCCATCGCCGAGCGCCGGGATCCCATCTTCCACAATCGCTGAGCGTCGTTTCCCAGGCCGATAGAGGCCCAATCTTGCCCTGGTCGGGCCTCAGGGCATGAGTTTGGTGTTGAGGTAGACGAATTCGAGAGCGACGCGGCGCGCCCTCTCGATCTGGGTTGTTGCCGCCCCGTGACCACCGTCGATGTTTTCGTAGTAGAGGAACGGCTTGCCTGCATCCTCGAAGCGTTTGGCCATCTTGCGGGCGTGACCGGGGTGGACTCGATCGTCCTTGGTCGATGTGACGAACAGCGGGGTGGGATAGTCCATCATCGGATCGAAGCGGTGATAGGGCGAGATCTTCTCCAGAAACACCCGCTCATCGGCCACATCAGGTGAGCCATATTCGTCGACCCACGAGGCCCCGGCCAGGAGCAGGTGGTAACGCAACATGTCGAGCAGGGGGACCTGCAGCACCACTGCGTTCCACAACTCGGGCCGTTGGGTAAGCATCACACCCATGAGCAGGCCACCGTTTGAGCCGCCCATGATGCCCAGGTGGTCGCTGGTAGTGACCCTGGTGTTGATGAGATCCTCCCCGACGGCAATGAAGTCGTCGTACACGCTCTGGCGCTGTTGTTTCAGCCCGGCCTGATGCCACGAAGGCCCAAATTCACCCCCGCCCCGGATGTTGGCGAGGGCGTAGGCTCCCCCCTGTTCGAGCCAGACCCGTCCGATGGTGGCCGAGTAGGACGGGGTCATCGACACCTCGAACCCTCCATAGCCATACAGCAGGGTTGGCGTCTCTCCGTCGGCGGCAAGGTCTTGCCGATGAACCAGGAAGTAGGGCACCTCGGTGCCGTCAGGGGAACGGGCCGACCTCTGGCTGATGGTGAGTCCGGACGGGTCGAAGTGAGCCGTGCCCGCCTTGACCAGTTCGGGGCCGATGTCGGCGGCGACAGAATCGAGTCGGTAGAGCGAGTCGGGAGTGAGGAAGTCCTGGTAGCTCATCAGGACGATCGATTCCCGCTCATCGGCGAACGTGACGATCGCCTGACCGGAGCCGGGCAAGGCCACCGGTTGTGCGTGCCAGGAACCGTCGGCGCCATGATCGAGCCAGGACAGATGAGAGATGACGTTGTCGGCGTAGCCGAGCAGCACCCGATCTCGGGCGACGCCGACCGTCTGAACCGATTGACGGTCCCCCGGTCGGAACATCAGGACAACCGGGGGCAGCGATCCGGTATCGAGGAACCGGCCGATGTCGAACGACACCAGATCGCCCGAACGGAAGCCTTCCTGGCCCTCAGGTTGCCAGTCCTGTTGCAGGGAGACAATGAGCTGGTCCTTGAAGAGGCCGTTGATGTCGGCCTTGGGTGGCACGGGCACCCGCAAGGGGATCGAAGAGGACGGGGAGAACAGCCAGTAGGCACCGGTGAAGAACGTGAACCGTTGCACGGCGCCGGTGATCAACGAACCGTCCGCTCGGCGGAGCAGCAGCGGCCAAACCCCGACGTCGCTGGGTTCACCGCTGAGCAGTTCTCCGGCCTCGGCGAGGTCCTGGCCTCGTTTCCAGAGCCGTACCGAGCGGGGATAGCCCGACTCGGTGAGGGTCCCCGGCCCCCAATCGGTGGCGATGAGTACCGAATCACCGTCGACCCAGTCGGCAGCCTGTTTGGCCTCGGGCGAGACGAAGCCGCCTTCAACAAACCGGCCGTCGTCGATGTCGTACTCACGTTCGGTAGTGGCATCACGGCCCCCCAACGACAGCGAGATGAGGTAGCGCCCGGTTGGTCCGGTTTCGCCCCGCACGGGTGTGGCGCGGGCAAACACCCAGTTCTCCCCTTCCGCATCGGCCAGGGCATCGATGTCGAGCAGGGTTTGCCAGGTCGGTTCGTCGGCCAGGTAGGCATCCGCAGGCGAGCGCCGCCAGATGCCCTTGATGTGCTGATCGTCCTGCCAGAAGTTGTAGGCGAAGCCGTCCCTGATGGTGGCGTAGGCGATGCGATCCTGGGTGGTCAGAACCTCGGTTGCGGCTGCTTGGAACGTGTCGTAGTTGGGGTGGTTTTCCAGCACGGCCAGAGAGCGGGCGTTGTTGGCTCGGACCCATTGCAGGGCCTCGTCTCCCTCAACCGACTCCAGCCACCGATGGTCTTCGTGCAAATCAGCACCCACCTGGACCAAGCTAACTCGGCGACCGTGCCGACGACGACGGGGGCAGGTACTGGAAAACACCAAAGCCCGGTGGGCTATCTCCAGTCTGGGGCAGTTGAACGGGAGATGACCTACCGGGCTTTCCGACTCGGAGTCGGAGTTTTGGTTTGACCTCCGTGCCCTTTGTCGGGCCCTTCGGTCGCTGTCTGAATGGTAGGTAGCAATCGAGGTCCCAAAAGTTCCCAACAATTCCAAATTTGTTTTCGAACCCACGCCGACAGGCACTCACCGACCAACCAGATGGTCAGGGCACCAGGTCGTCTCAGCCCAAGTTGGCGGCGGCAGCGTCAATCACGGCGTCGAAGCGAGTGGCGATGGCGGAGAACCAGGCGGGGTCATCATCGATGAAGGCGGCCCGGACCTGGGCCCGGATCCCGTCGCCCTGGGGCCCTTTTGCATCGCCATGGTGGTGAAGCCAGGCGTTGGCCCGTAGCGCCTGGAGGACGGTAACGGGGTCGACCGTGCCGAACTCCAGGGCGGCCGCTGTGATCTCCGCACCGGGGAAGAGTTGAGCGGTGGAGCCGAGCCAGTCGCCGGTGAGCAGAACCGACACACTCTCCCCATCGACCATGGAATGCACGTCGCCCCACCATTTTTGCGCCCGGAGGTAGGCCGGGTCGATGCGGGACTCGTGGGCGATCAACTCACCATGACCCCACGGTCCGAGCCCGGTGTGCAGATCGACGATGGCCACGCGCTCGGCGCCGCAGGCGTGGGCCGAAGCCAGTGCCCGCAACTGGCGCTGTGACCACACCGGGCCGGTGCCGCCGTAGAACACTCCCCCCGCATGGCGGTACTGACCGGAGCTGATCGTGGCCTGGAGCTCCTCCAGTCCCACCCGCTGCAATTCGCTCAGGAGGAAGGTGAGGCTCTCGCTCTGGGTCGCCTCGTCCCAAAGCAACGGCACCAGCACGTCGGCCAGACGGTCGTAGCCCTCGCTCCCCGCCGGCGGGTTGGCCCAGTCGACGAAGTTACGGTTGAGGTCGACGTTGTCCTCGTTGACCCGTCGGGTCCAGGCGAATCCGTAAGGGTTGAGGGCGTGCACGTGGACGACGCGAACCGACGGGGGCAGGCCCGATGCCGCTCTCTGGAGCCAGCGGGTCTGCAACGCCGAGCCGGCAAAACCCTCGACCCCATGGGTGCCGGACACGATAAACAGCAACGCCGGAGCGTCGATCGATCCGAGTTCGGCCACGTCGATGGCCAGATCTTCGCCCTCGGGACCGGTCAGGGGGTGGACCACCGAGGTCATCGAAGCCTGCGCCTGTTCGGCAGCGGCCAGGAACCGTCGGCGAGCATCGGCGTAGGTCGCGGCAATGGCTGCCTCGGTCACGATGCCATCATCTCCAACTTCGGTGGCCCCATGTCACCCGTCTCCAGCCTCATCGTTCGCAAGGTGGTCGTTCGCAAGGTGGTCGTCCGCAAGGTGGTCGTCCGCAAGGTGGTCGTCCGCAAGGTGGTCGTTCCCGATGGCATCGTTCCCAATGTCACCGACTTCGCACGGTATCGGCCACGGCGGCAGCGTCGGAGTGGTTCAGGTAGCGCTCGGGAATGTCGAAGCCGAAGATCCGTGCCGAGTTGAGGCCCAGGATCTTGGCCCGCTCCTCGTCGGTCAGGTTGCCCATCGTGCGTTCGATGGCCTGGGCCGAATAGGGCCAGGAGCCCTCGTGGTGGGGGAAGTCGTTGGCCCACAGGAAATTATCGATGAGGTCGTGCTCCCGAGCCAGGTCAAGACCGGTCTTGTCCTCCTGGAAGCTGGCGAAGCCCTGACGCCTGAAGTACTCACTGGGCAGCAGTTCGAGCTTCGGTCGCACCCACATGTGATGCTTGCGGTAGGCCTCGTCCATGGCTTCGAGCATCCACGCAACCCAGCCGATCCCGGCCTCAATGGCGCCAAAACGCAGATTGGGATGGCGCTCGGCCACCCCCGAGGCGCAGATGTTGACCAACGGCTCCATGGTGGGGGCCAGCGAGTGCACGGTGTAGTTGATGACCGCTCCACCCTGGCTACGGGCCGTGCGGGGATCACGCCCAGTGGAGACGTGGAACGTGACCGGAAGATCGACGTCGTCGATGCAGTCCCAGAGGGGTTCGAACTCCTTGAGGTTGTAGTTGACGTCGTCGACGTCGGGTGGGCCGAATACCGGTTTGCAGGGCAGGCACAGGCCCTTGAACCCAAGGTCGGCGCAGCGCTGGATCTCGGCCATGGCGTTGTCGAGCGAGGCAGGAGCGATACAGGCCATGGGAGCCAGCCGGTCGTTGTAGGCGGAGAACTCCTCCCACGCCCAGTCGTTCCAGGCCCGGCACATCTCGTGGCTGAACTCGGCGTCGGGGGTGGCCCACACGGTGAGGCCTTTGTTGGGGAACAACACCTCGGCGTCGCAGCCGTCGAGGGCCAGGTCGTTGATGCGGGCCTCGGGGTTGCGCCCTGAGATGTGGCGCAGCTTCTCGTGGCCCTCCACCGGTTTGGTCCAGTTGAGCTTGGCCGGACGGAACCCCTCGGTCTTCTGGTACTGCTGCTTGGTTTCCCCTCCAGCCTTGCCGTCTTTGTCCTTGGCGATGACCAGGCTGGGAAGACGATGGTGGTACTTCTCGTCGAGGCGGTCCAGGAGGAAGGTGTTCGGCTCCTGAGCGTGGCCGTCGGCCGAGCACATGAAGAACTTGTCGTTGGCGTCGGGACGGGCCGAGCGCACCCAGCCGTCGTTGCCCGGTGTCTCGGTCCGCCAGACGTTGTTGACATCAGGGGGTGGGATCACGTCGGTCATCAGGGACTCCTCTGCCTCTTCGACCATGGAACGAGGTATTCGCCGGGGGGTCAAGTCGATCATGAGGTTGATCTCGTTGGCCAGGTGGGCCCGGTCTGGCACGGCCCGTTGTTGCCGTGCCGCCGGGACCTCGCACAAAACCTCATGGTGGGTTCGACCGCCGGGGCCAATCGGGTTGACCATGGAGGGTCGAGCCCAGCGACCAACCTGGCCTCGAACAACGAGGAGAACGCAATGACAGAGCAGATACCGACGGCCGCGCCGGCCTCAACAACAGAGCAGGCCCCGGCAACACCGCAGGGCTTGCAGGTTGGGCTGAGCACGCCGTGGGATCTGTGGGCGTTGAGCCCCGAGGAGCAACGAGCCCGCCTGGGCCTTATCGCCGACGCCGGTATCGATCACGTCTTCACTGCCGATCACGTCAGCTTCGTCGACGGTAGCGGGATCGATGGCCCCGTGCATCTGGCCGCCATTGGCGGGATCGAGCCGCGACTGGGCCTGCACCTCGGCGTCTTTCTGCTCGCCCTGCGCCACCCCATGGTTGCGGCCCGCCAGATCGCCTCCCTGGCCCAGGCTGCCCCGGGGAGATTGACGGTAGGTGTTGGGGTCGGGGGTGAGGACCGCCACGAGATCGAGGTGTGTGAGATCGACCCGCGAACCCGGGGTCGACGCACCGACGCCGCCCTACCTCTGGTTCGGGCCCTGCTGGAGGGGCGGACGGTTGACGGCGACGGTGAGTTCTACGCCTTCACCGGCGGCAAGATCCGTCCTGTGCCGAAGCCCGCCGTGCCGTTCCTGGTCGGAGGCCGCAGCGACGCCGCGGTGCACCGAGCGGGCCGGTTTGGCGACGGTTGGCTCGCTACGTGGTGCTCGGCCCGCAGGTTCAGCCAAGCCACGGCCATGGCCGAGGAAGTGGGCGCCGACCGCAACGTCGAGTGGCGCCACGGCCTGCAACTGTGGGTTGGTGTCGGCCAAACCCCGGCTGAGGGCCGGACCCATGTGGCCAAGACGATGCAGAACTTCTACAAGCTCCCCTTCGAACCCTTCGAGCGCTACACGCCAACCGGTGATGCCGAGCGGGTGGCCGAGTTCCTCGCCCCCTACGTCGAAGCCGGGGCCACCACCTTGAACCTCACGCCGTGCGGGCCCGACCGGGAGACCGAGGTTGAGGTGATGGCGCAGGTCAAGAAGCTCCTGACCTGAAAGAAGCCCTGAAATGAACACGGCCCTGAAATGAAGGAACTCCTCGTATGAAAGAGCACTTCGGCTCCTGTCCCCTGGATTGTCCCGACGCCTGCGCCTGGGTGGTGACGGTGGACGATGAAGGACGGGCGATCAAGCTTCGTGGCAACACCGAGCACCCATACACCAGGGGCGGGCTGTGCCCCAAGGTCAACCCGTGGCTTGACTACGCCGCCGACCCGGCACGCATCACCACACCATTGCGACGGGTCGGCCCCAAGGGGGCCGGTCGCTTCGAGCCAGTGTCCTGGGACGACGCCCTGGCCGAGATGGCACAACGGTTCAACGCCATCGTCGACTCCAGCGGAGGGGCCGCCATCTGGCCCTTCGTCGGCACCGGAAACCTGGGCTGGATCCAGGGCAGCAACGGTCCGGCCCGTGTCTGGACCAGGATGGGAGCCTCGGCCCATCATCTCAGCATCTGCTCGGTGGCCGGGAGGGCCGGGATCACCTACAGCGCTGGTTCTGGGGACTGGCTCGACCCCGAGGACTTCGCCAACGCCGGGCTGGTGATGGTCTGGGGATCAAACACGCTGGTCACCAATCGGCATCTTTGGCCCTTCATCGAACAGGCCAGAGGCGCCGGTGCCCCCTTGATTGTTGTCGACCCCATCCGGACCCGAACAGCGCAGGCGGCCGACGTCCACCTCGCGCCGCGGCCCGGTACCGATGGAGCCTTGGCTCTGGGCCTGGCCCAAGCGATCGTGGAACGAGGCGGCGCCGATGAGTCGTTCCTTCGGTCCCGGTGTGTTGGTTGGGACGAATTCCGACCGTCGCTGGAGACGTGGGACGTGGCCCACACGGCGGCCGTCAGCGGGGTCGACCCGAGCGCAATTGCCGAGGTGGCAGACGCCATCATCGCTGCGCCTCCGTTGGCGTTGAGGATCGGACACGGGATTCAACGTCACGCCTTTGGGGGCCAGGCCATGCGGGTGGTGTCGTGCCTGCCCGCCATCGTCGGGGCCTACGACCACCCCGGCGGAGGTTCGCTCTACTCCTCGACCGGCACACCCAAAGGCTTCAACCGCACCCGCAGCCGGCGGCCGGAACTGGGCTCGCGGCCGCGCACCCTGGCCATGACCAACCTGGGCCGGAACCTGACCGAACTCAACGACCCACCGGTCGAAGCATTGGTGATCTCCGGCGCCAACCCCGTGGTTTCAAATCCCCAGAGCGATCTGGTCCGGGCCGGACTGGAACGGCCCAACCTGTTCACCGTCGTCATCGACCTCTACCCCACCGAGACGACGGCCTATGCCGATCTGGTCCTGCCTTCGACCATGCAGCACGAGCAACTCGAGATCAACGACGCCTACAACCACCGCTACCTGCACTGGAACGAGCCCGCCGTCGAGCCTCCTGGCCAGTGCCTGCCCCATACCGAGATCTTCCGGCGTCTCGCCGCCGCCATGGGCTACACCGAGCCGGAGCTCTACGCCGACGACGCCGAACTGGCCGCCGATCTGCTCGACTCCGAGGAGTTCCGAGCCGCAGGCATCACACCCGAGCTTCTGCAACAGCGTGGCTTCGCTCCCCTCCCCACCCGCCTACCGCCAGACCGGCGACCTTTCGCCACCCCATCGGAACGCTTCGAGTTGGCCTCACCCTCGGCCGAGGACGACGGCCACGGACGCCTGCCCCACTATCGACCGGCCCGGCATCTGGCCGAGCTGGGAAGTGACCGCCTGGCCCTGGTCGCCGCCGCTGGTGAGTTCCACATCAACTCCACCTTCGCTGGAACGGCCAAGGTGGCGTCGCGAACGACAATGCCCACGATCGTCGTTCATCCTGACGACGCGGGCCCTCGCGACCTCCACGACGGAGACCGCGTCGTAGTCGAGAACGAGCGGGGGCGGTTCGAGGCCGTGGTCACCGTGTCCGACGCCACACGACCCGGGGTGGCCGCCACCAGCAAGGGTTGGTGGCATCACGACATCAACGCCACCGTGGCCGAACACGACGCCGACATGGCCGCGGGCGCCATCTTCCACGACAACGCTGTCACCATCCGGGCCATCAACAACACGCGTTGACACTCTCGCGGGAGTGTTTCAGCCGTCGCCGATGCCGAACTCGGTGTCGATGATGTTGGCGCACACCTGTTTATCCGGCACAACTACATGAACTGTGGCCTCCTGCCCGGGCAGTGTGGATCAAGCGATCTGCACAGGGGAGGTGGCCTCAATATTCAGGAGACGTCGGCCAGGAACTTGGCCAGGGCCGGATTCACGACTTCGGGGTGGGTCATGTTCGGTGAGTGGGCTGCACCCTCGACCCGGACCACGCCACGGCCGTCGCTCACCATGGCTTGGAGGGCGTCGGCCTTGGCGATCGGAACCGCTTGATCCTCCTCGCCGTGGATCGAGAGGACCGGGCCGGTGATCTCCCCCATTCGGTCGGTCACGTCGTCGCGGCCCAGGAGCGCCTCGCCCGCGATGGCTATCTGGGAACGATCCCTCGATTCCCAGATCTTGACCCAGGTGGCGGCAATGTCCGACTCCCCAAAGAGCAGGCCCGCGACCATGGCCCCCACCTCACCAAGCGGCTCACCGCTCGTCCAGTGCCCGATCATGCCCCGGTAGCCCTCGATGGTCTCCGGTCCGTCGATCCCGGGCTCGCTGTCGATCAGACACAGTGCCTTGACCCGTTCGGGGTAGGCGAGCGCAGCCCGCAGCGACAAAAATCCGCCCTGGCTCATGCCGACAAACACCGCGGTTTCGATGCCAAGGTGGTCGAGCAATGCCACGGCGTCGTCGGCCGAGTCCCAGTAGGTGAAGGGCTCGGTGGCCACTGTCTCGCCGAAGCCCCGCTCGTCCCAGGCAATACACCGGAACGTTTCCGACAGGGCGGCGACCTGCTGATCGAACATCGTGCGGTCCATGAGGAAACCGTGGCTGAAGATGACCGCAGGCCCGCTCCCACCACTGTCGCTGAAGGCAATCTGCTGGCCGTTGATATTGGCAAGTGTCATGGGCCGACACTAATCGCGACGGACCGGGCAATCAGCGGTGTGTCACCGAAACCGCGGCGGCCAGTTGAACGCCGGCCTGCACCGACCACGTTGGCCGCGGCCCAGAAGAGCCAGACGGCCGTTCTCAACGAGCGTTCCAGCCGGGTTACTGGCGGGCCATGGCGTAGAACTCGTCGTTGGGGCGCATCGAGGTGAGGTTGGCCAGCCGGTTCGACATGGCGAAGAAGGCGGTGATGGCGCCGATGTCCCAGATCTCGTCATCGCTGAAGCCCCGGTCCCGCATGGCCTGGAGGTCCTCGTCGGTGATCGAGCCCGAATCGTTGACCATGCGCAGGGCGAAATCGATCATGTGGCGCTCCCGCTCCGACAGGTCGGCCTTGAACGGGTTGGTCGACAACTGGTCGGCCAGGAGGGGGTTCTTGGATCGGATGCGCAGGATCGCCCCGTGGGCCATCACGCAGTACAGACAGTCGTTGACGGCGCTGGTGGCCACCACGATCATCTCCCGCTCTGCCTTCGACAGGCCCTCGCTCTTGTCCATGAGTGCATCGTGACCGGCGAAGAAGGCCCGGAACTCCGCCGGGCGGTGGGCCAGGGCCAGGAACACGTTGGGGATGAAGCCCGACTTCTCCTGGACCGCCTCGATCATGGCCCTGATGTCGTCGGGGATATCGGCCAGGTCGGGAACGGGGAAACGCGAGATCGGCAGTTCGGTCATCGTGGCAGTGTCGCCGTCAGAACTCCGCCGAGCAAGAACCGAACCCGTGCTCGGGCCAAAGAACCCAACCCGCCTATCGGTTCACCGAGACGATGGCCTCATGCTCGATGGTGGCCACCACCTGCCCGTCGACCGTGATCTCCACGTCGAGGACAGCCCGGTCACCGGCTGAGGTGGTGAAGCGATCGAACACCGTCGACTCGACAACAGCGTGGGAGCCGACGGGAACGAGGCCGTGGTGGCGTATCCGACTGCGGACGTGGATCCAGGAGCCGGAGACCAGCTGGGCGTGGACCACGTCGTTGGCCAGTGCGGGCCAGGCCGCGGGGTGGACGAGACCGTGGTCGCGGTACAGGCTGAAGTCATCACCGAGACTGACGCCGTAGTCGCGCCAGCCATCGCCCAGTTTGACCTCGTGGGCCACCAGGGTCTCGCCGTCGCGCCGGGTGGTCGGAGCCTCAGCGTCACACCAAACGTGGACATTGGCCCTGGTCTCGCCCCCCACGTTCGCTTCGACCACCACCTGCTCGTCGCCGGTGGGGAGGCAGGTCAGCTCGTCACGGTCGAATACCGGTGACAGAAACCGCACCTCGGCTCCCCCACCGCCAACCCAGTCCAGGCCCCAGCCTGCGGCCGGAGGGTGGGTCAAGTAGGCGTAAGTGCTGACCCCGGCAACCAGGGCGGCCGGGAAGCCAGCGGCCCTGGCCCCTGCGTCGGTGTGAATGGGGTTGCGTCCGTGTTCCGGCAGGTTGACGGCGCGGACGGACCACGGCTGCAGCTTGGCGATCTCCATACCGCATCTTGGCATGGTCGGCCCGCCGTGCCGAACCGGTCGGCCCCCAAGCCGGCCGAACGCAGCGAGCCGACAACGCCTCAGACCTCAACGCGACTCATCGAAGAAACGCCGGAGCACCTGACGGTAGGCATCGTCGAAGGCGTCGTAGGCGGTCCGGAACTGCACACCGGGCCAATCTTCGGGCAACAGCTCCGACGGGAGCAGCGGATCGTCGCGAAACAGTCGTAGTCCGGCGGCGGCAACGACAAAACCTCGGGCCAGGACCGAACGATCGTCTGCTTTCAACGCAGGCATCAGCTCATCCATGGCCGCTCGCAGACCGGCAGCCCGCTCGCCCCAGTCAGCCAATGGCCACAGTTCGCTCACCGCTGGTGGCGAGTCAAACCTGGTCACGCCGAGCAACCAGCCACGGTCGGCCAGGTCGTCGAGCTGGGGATCGTCGGGAAGATTGGTCGGTCGGACCCAGATGCCCTCGTGCAACTCCACCAGACGAGCCCTCCGCAGCAGCGACCGGGCCTCGGTGCGGGCCCCGGGTGAGCGGCGCTCGACGGTGATCATGGCGCTGCGCCACAGCCCATCCCAGGGGCCGCCCCCGGCGTGACGGCCACGGTCCTGGCTGGCTTGGCGCACCGCCAACACGGGCCCCAGTGCATACCAACCGCTCTCGGCCGTGATCTCACCGGCGGCGAGCATTCGGCTCAGGGCCGTTCGGGCCGAGCCACCGCTGATGCCGAACAAACCGGCGGCCGCCACCAGCACCCGCACCGGTAGACGAGGAGGGTGAGTCCCGAGCAAAACGCTGGCCAGCAACGACCGAGCCGTCAGCGGGCGCAGACCCAGAGCAAGGTCATCGTCGGTCAGGACCAGGGCCTCGCCGGCCGCATTACCGAGGTTTCCGTTGTCGCCGTCGAGATCCCGGACGCCGTCGGAGTCCGGGTCACCGTCGGAGTCCGAGTCGGGAACTGAGCCAGGAGGCGGATTGTCACGAGCTGTCGTCATGTGTTTTGAACTACGCAAGGTCGAGGTCTAGCTTTGCCGAATGGTCGCCTCGCCCCCACCTCAACCTTCCGCTGATGGTTCGCGAGCGAGCCACCGGGGGCTGGGAGGCATGGTACCGGGGCCCGGGGTCCTGCCCGATGTGTTGCCAACCGACCGCCTGCTGGCAGGCGGCAAGGCCACGCCTGAACTGCGGACCCACCTTCGAAGCATTCCCCAATGGCGTTCGGCCATGGCCTGCGTGATGGTGTTCGTCGAACCGGTCGCCGTCATCGCCGCCGCCATCTGGCTGTCGCATCCCGTGGCCTGGGTCGCCGCCTTTCTGCTGATGGGCCGGGCCTACGCCCGCTTCGCCAGCCTGGGTCATGAGGCGGTCCACCGCACGCTGTTCAACAACAAGTCGCTCAACGACTGGGTCGGGCGCTGGTTGATGTCCTACCCGATGTGGGTTCCCTTCGAGCTCTACCGTCGAGCACATCTCGATCACCACCGCGACGAGATGGGCCCGAAGGAGCCCGACATCCCGCTGTACACCAACTACCCGGTCACCAAAGCCAGCTTCCGTCGCAAGCTGTTGCGCGACGCCACCGGGCGCACGGGATGGAAACTGTTCGTCGGCCTGCTCAAGGCGGCCCGCAAGCGGAAGCCAACAGCGGTGCGAATCCTGGTGTGCCAGGTCCCGATCATCGCCGCCTTCACCGTGATCGGACGACCGGAGCTGTATTTCTTCCTGTGGTGGCTGCCCCAACAGACGGTTTGGCGGGTCATCAACCGACTCCGGGCGGTAGCCGAGCACGGCGGCATGATGCGCTCCTCGGACCGCCGGTTGACCACCCACGATGTTCACCAGAATCACCTGGCCAAGTTCTGGATGGTGCCGTTCAACATCGGTAACCACCTGGCCCACCACGTCGACATGGGGGTCAACTGTTGGCGGCTGCCGGAGTTCCACCGCGAACTCGTCGGTTCGGGATGGGTGACCGAGGGCTACACCTACCCCAACTATCGTTCGCTGTGGAGGGCGTTGGCGTCGGGCTGAGCTATCGCTTGACGAAGACCGATCTGTTCCCGTAGGACGTGTTTGGTGACCTTGCCCAGCGCCGTGCGGGGCAGGGTTTCGACCAGCACCAGGTCCCGGGGTTGCTTGTAGCGGGCCAGTCGATCCTGACACCATGCTCGGAGCGCCTCAATCGTCAGCGGGGCCCGGGCCACCACCACCGCTACCGGCACTTCGCCCCAGCGCTCGTCCGCCCGACCTATGACAGCGACCTCGGCGATGGCGGGATGATGAGCCAGGATGTGCTCCACCTCCGCCGAGTAGATGTTCTCGCCCCCGGAGATCAACAGATCCTTGAGCCGGTCCTCGATGAAGACGAAACCTTCAGGGTCGGCCCGCCCGATGTCACCGGTGCGGTACCAGCCGTTGGTAAACGCCCGGGCCGTGTCCTCAGGGCGGCGCCAATAGCCCCGGAACACATTCGGTCCTCGTACCCACAACTCGCCCGGTTCCCCCAACTCGACGTCGACCGCGTCAGCACCGCTTTCGACACTGCCGGCGCCGCTCTCTGCTCTGCCCGCGTTGTCAGGGCCGACGGCGACAATGCGGACTTCGGTGTGCAACGCTGCCTTGCCGCAGGAGCCAATGTGGGCTCCGTCGTCATAACGCAGGACCAACGCCGTTGGCCCGGTCTCGGTTGAGCCGTAGACCTGGCCAACGGGGACACCTCGATCGAGGAACGCACGGATCAACGACGGCGGCACAACTGACGAACCGGAATTGAGCCCCACCAGGCAACTCAGATCGGTGGTTTCAAGATCCGGGTGGGCCAATAGGGCGGCCATGGTGGCCGGGACCTGGAGAGTCTGGGTCGGTCGGTGGCGTTGGATGAGGGCCAAGGTCTGACCCGGGTCGAATTGCTGTTGCAGTACCACGGTCGCACCGACGTAGAGCGCAGGCAGAGTCTGGATGTTCAGGCCGCCAACGTGGAACAGGGGCAGGTTGGTCAGCACACAATCATTGGCGCCAAGGTCCTGGTGCGCAACGCCGTTGAGCACCGTGTACAGCAACGAGCCCTGGGTGTGTACGACCCCTCTCGGCTCGCCGGTGGTGCCGGAGGTATAGACAATCAGCACGGGGTCATCGCCCGGGCCCGCCCCTACGACCGCGGTGGGGGTCGACGGCAGCTGTCCCCGCCGACGGGTGGGCACCCCGCGGTCATCGTCGCGTCGTGGCAGCGGCGTTTCATCGAGATCAACCACTGCACGGTCGCCGGCAACGTCGATCATGGCGGTGGCGAATCCGTCGGTGGCGAGAATCAGCCGCGGATCAGCGTCGTCGATCTGGCTACGGTGCTCGCCCCGGCTCAGCCGGTTGTTGAGAGGGACCAGGATGGCGCCCAGGCGGGCGAGGGCGAACAGGAGCACCAACTGCTCAACCCGGTTGAGGCCGATGAAGGCGACACGGTGGCCCCGGCCGACGGCTTGGCTCTCCAACCAGTGGGCCGCCGCCCGGATCCGAGCCGAGAGGTCGGCATAGGTCACGGTGTCGTCGTCAGTGTGTAGCGCCACATGCCCACCGCGGTGGGCGGCCCAATGATGGATCCACTGATCAATGGCGCTCACGCCCGAGACGATACGGTCGATAGCTCCCGCTCACCAAACAACCGCGCCAAACGGCACCGCCGAGGTGTCGACGACAACAGGAGAGGCGCCGGCCGATGGAGAACTTCGATGAGGCCGACAAACTTCTGCTGGCCTCAAGCAGCAGGCGACCCCATCCTTATGACGGGCTCTGCACGACCCGCCGCACGCCGTTGACAACAACCTGAGCGAAGATCAGGCCGACCACGATGACAAGGGCCAACCACCAGGTGTGATCGATCGTTCCGGTGTTGCGGGCCAGGCCCGAGAGGCCGATCAGGATCACGCCCCCACCGATGAGTAGGGGCCAAACCCGCCTCGGCCGCCAGGCACCGGTCGACTCCTGATCGGCCACCTCTGGCCCAGTCGCCAGGTCGTCATTCTCCTCCAATTGTATCGCCCCGCTCCCCTCGCCCAAATCGATGGCGGTCGGGTCGAGATCGTCGGGGGGATTCGTCTCGCTGTCAGTTGGTGAGGACACGTCGTACCTCCAGATGGCCGAAGCCGGTGGTGGAATTGATCACGATGCGGGCCGGGTTGGCCGGCGCCTCCGTTGGAACGCAGGCTTTGCCGTCGAGGTCGATCATGAAGCCCCAAAAGGCGTGCTCATCTCCGGGGTCGTCGAAGGGATCCAGAAAGGTCGGACGGGCCATCCCCGAGGCTTCGATCGCATCGAGAATCTCATCGCGCTCGGCCTCGATGGCTACATCGCCGGCTCCCGGATCGAGGTCGACGCCGGCCCGACGGTAGGCCTCGACCATGGTGCTCCACGGTCGTGCCGTCTCGCCGCAAATCGGACCGAGGGCGTTGAGGCGAAGTGCACCGGACCTGTTGACCACCAACGACTCGTTGTGGATCCAGGCGCTGCGAAGGTGGGGGGCACCATCGTCAAAGATATCAATCAGGCTGGGAACGCCGAATCCGCCATCACCCCGGAGAAGGCGTACGCCCAAGCCCATGTGGTAGTTGACCACCACCTCGGCGTCGGAGGGGACCAACACGTCGATTGACCCCGCGGTCACGCCGGTGTTGACTACCACCTGGTCGCCGGGCGCCAGGGGCAGGGCGCTGAGGTCGATGGTGGAATTGCCGTAGCCGTGCCGGTAGTCCAACACCCCCTCGGCCGGAAGCTCGGTTGGAGTGGCGTCCACCGCCGGGCCCCACCGGTCGACATCGGACACGGAGAAGGCGATCCAGGGCACGATCAGAGGTACGACCAGCATGGCGGTGCCGGCGGCCCGCCCTTTCCAGGCGCTCAATAGCACCACCGAGCCAATGATGATCAGGGCCAGATCGACGACGACACCGGGTTTGAGTCCAGGCTCGAGCACGTTGTCAACGGTGATGGCGAAGATGGCCAGCAGGCCAAGCAGCCCAAGGGTGACCGGCCACAGCGCCGGTTCGCGCCGGGCCCGGCGGGCCTCCAACTCATCACTATCTGGGCCGACAGGTCCGACATCGCGGCGCCACGTTCGCCCCCACCGCAGCGCGGTTCCACGTTCCCCGCCCCCTTCCCCT
>Ga0316190_10001733_pt1 | contig 15860 bp, 10 predicted proteins | sample Eddworburrow2_MG_FD_204929 | JGI IMG/M metagenome (GOLD analysis project Ga0316190, IMG submission 204929) | Coastal sediment microbial communities from Maine, United States - Eddy worm burrow 2 | ecosystem: Environmental > Aquatic > Marine > Coastal > Sediment | place: USA: Maine | collected... | reverse complement strand
ATCCAAGGTTCGCGGTCGCTGTCGTAGTCGAGAATCGCGGGTATGGAAGCACTTATGCTGAACCCATTGCAGTCAAGGCAATTGCTAAAGCGCTCAGTGACTGCGGTATAAAATAGGAGGCACTCATGCATAGAGATTGGGAAAGCTACCTGGATGGTACACTCCCTGAATGGCAAATGAAAGAGCTGGAAGAAGAGCTCCTGGAATCAGCTGCAGCCCGGGAGGAACTCGCCAAAGTAAAAGAGCTGGACGGCCTGATGGCAACTGCGCATGAAGCATTCCGGTTGGCCTGCCCTTCTGTAGAAAACATGGGGGTTGTGGTCTCTGGGAAAAGAGATGCCACGGATAAAGAACTCGCCCATTTTGGTCATTGTGAAGATTGCCAGAAGGAGTTAAAAGAAATAGCGAAATTCCAGCAGGAAGTTGTAGAAAAGAATCAATCAGCAGTCTATCGTTTCACCCAGAAAGGGCAATGGCTCATCGAAAGTCTGAAAAGGGGCATGGCCCAGATTTTGGACCCAGCTTTTCTCGAACCAGCTCTGGCACATGCCCAGCCTGCTTTTGCCCATGAGCCTGAGACATCCACTTTGCCTGGATTGTGGGTCGATGCCTCAGTTAAAGGACTCTTTATTTCCATCGAACAAGGATACCTAAAACTGGGCGGCCAGAACTGTGAAGAACAGGTTCTTATCGTCAAAATAACCAAGGAAGAGGGAGAAGCTATCCAAAAGTTCGTGGCTAAAGCAGGTATCCAGATCCCTCTTGAGGGAGTCTGGCATGTTGAAGTGAACGGGGTTTCAGCCCATCACGGAGCGAGTCAATGATAGAGAGGGCAGTTTGATATATTATGATTTTAATGGTATTTACGTTTTCAGCGGGCTAGCCTTCGCTGCAGCAGTGAAAATCATGATTCTTGACATTTTTTAGCGGATCATGATGGAGTGCCCTCCAACTTCATTGGGTAGCTGGAGTACTGTCAATAGATACGGATCATCCTAGAACCCCAACGGACATGCTTTCTTATAGAAATCCAAGCTGGATACAAATAATCTGGTATAATGTGTTTACAAAACCACCAGGGAGTCACTTCTAATGGGTACCCCTTTTACGCCGAACATGCTGGATGCCGATCTGAGGGATCAGGTGATCGGTGCATTACAAAGCAAAATAAACCAGTCTCGTGAACATTGCGAGGATTATGTCAATGAATCCGCAATGCGCATCCTGAAAAAACACGAGAGAGAAAAGCTGGTATTAACAGGAACCCTTTTTAATTACTGGCTGACTACAGCATTCTATGCGTTCTTAGAAGAGAAGAGGCGCTCTGAAGGTGTTCACTTCATCTCTTCTCAATTCACTGAAAATGGAGAAAGGGACATCTTTGAAAAGGTGGCTGCACCGAAGGAGAGCAACCCGCATCACCATCTCGCTATGAAGAGCAAATTATCTGTCATTGAGCAAGTTCGGGTCATGATCAAAGATCTGGAGGGTTATTGCTCTGAAACACTGATCATGCACCTGGAATACCATGCCAAAACACTTTTGGACAAAGTCAAACCCTACCAACTATTAAATATCACAAAGACCGCCTTCCACACCCGCGTCAACCGATGTAAGAAGAAGCTGAAAACCAGACTCATGCAGACACCTGGCTTTCAAGAATACTGGGAAATGATTAAGGCGTAACAGGAGAATTGCATTTGCAGAAGAATGAACGAGTTGAACTAGAACAATACAAACCCATTTTCGAGATGTTACTCCAAAGAATTCGGCGACAAATTCTAGTCCATAAGGAAACGGTCATCGTCCCGGAAAACCAGCAGGTCAAAGCAGGACCTGCCTATCTGTCCAAAGGATCAGAAAAGGGGGCTGACAGTGGGAATGGCTGAATTAAAAAACCTCTTCAACCTTGAAGCCGTTAATCAGTTCTTTGAGAATCTATTGGAAAAAAAAGTGCCCGATATGGTTTTTGACTTCAGCGGAGATTCCAATCAGCTTCAAGGTCTTGAAATGGTGCAGGAGGTTGGGAAAACAGCAGAAAAAGAGAAAATTGTAATCGCAGCTGATCGGATCTTCATTCACGAGTGTTTTGTGGTTTATCTAGAAGCTTCAGATTACAAGCGCCTCTCCCCTCTTTTCAGGGAAATTGAAAAAGATACACTTGAGCATCTACGACACATTCAGATAACTAGAAACTACCAGACTCGAGGTCCATTTCAAATCCAGTACATGCGAAATGAGCAGGTGAATGCAGGGCGATGCATCGTGGTTTCTTCACCAAGGAAAGAGGTTGCACGAACCATCTTAAATGTTCTTGAGCTACCTGAGGAAACACCGCTTCAATGGGAAGAGACGGCCTATGCGGTAGATAGGAGGCATGATGAAGCTCTGTCTAAAGTTTTCCGGGCGCTAGATGCCGATGAAAACGAAGAAGCATTGGCCGGAATAAATAGGTTTGTACAAACATTCCCAGATGCCGTTATTGGTCGGACATTGCAGGTTGTCCTGCATCTATTGCTTGGTCAGGAGCTCGTGGCACTGCGATACCTAAACGAAGAAAAATCATTGAAAACCATACCGTATGGCGGTGCCTTAAAGAGCTTGTGCTATCTCATGATCAGTGACATCAACTCAGCTGAGAAACAGCTTGAGTCCTATTTCAAGGATCATGGTGATGATATCGCTTTTCTTGTAAAGGCATTGATTTGTGACGCCAAGGGGAAAATAAAGCAAACGGACCAGTTTTTGAGTGGTGCAATTGCGTTGAACCCTGAAATGGAAACGCTGGTCAAGGAAATAATGGGTGATACGGTCATCTCAAAATTGAGAAAATTGCCAGTCCAGAACCCCCAGTTGATGGATAAACCTATCAAAAAACCAAAAGTATTGCGATTGATTCATCAACAGACCGGACAAGCTGTATGCCTTTCATTTGATTCAAAACTGGAGCTGTTTTTCTCAAAGAAAAAGAATCGAATGGCAAGAAAGTTTTTTCAATGCACAACATCACTTCCCGGGGCACTCCCTCCAGGGTCAGAATCCCTACTCCTTGAGATCCATGCTGGAGCCATGAAGGCTACTTTTGGAAATGGAAACATCCTACATTTGCACGAGGAAGTACCCGTGCATGCGGGTGAAGCCACCTGGAAATACAGGAGAACCAAAGGCGAAGAGTTGGAAAACTGGAAAAAAGAAAGTAAAAGACAGTTCAATAAAATTTGTCATCGTCTTGAAATCACTATTGATTCTATGCCTGTGGAAGTCTGGTACTTTGCAGAAGACACAGCATTAACCGTTGGTAGAGAGAATAATTATGGAAATGATTGGGTCATTCCTGAATCCAGCATCTCGGGCCGTGCCCATGGAGAATTCATCTATGAATTCGGAACATTCTGGTTCGTCGACCTGAAAAGTTCGAACGGCACAGCAAAAAACGGTAAGCGTTTTCAAGAAAAAACATCTCTTGAGTATGGAGATCTGCTCCAGCTCGGGAGCGCTTCATTTGAAGTCCAAATTGGAGGCTAATATGTCGAGAAAATTCATCAATCTAACCGTCTGCACCTTCCTGGTGGCTGCATCATTGTCCACCGCCACGGCCCTGCAGGAACCGGAAGGCGTCACCGAACCTTCAATGGAGTCTTCGCATCATGGCGCCCAATCTGTCGTTCTAATTTTCCAGGGCGATCAAATGTCAACTTATCGATCGCAAGTCGAAGGGTTAATGAAAGCAGAACAATTAGAGATTGTTAACCCTGAACTTCTGGAAGGGTTCCCCGTTGAAAGCTTGTCTGACCCATCGACCGCTCCCATGGTCATGGAAGCTCTGATGGACACCGCTCGTGAAACTGTGGGGTATCTCTGCATGGTTAAGGGCTCGGCTAGCAAACCTGAGGCATGGCTCTACAATCTCTCCTCAGGAGGCATTCAGTGGCAAAAGGAATTGACCAAATTTCAGAGTGTCACGCCTCAACCCGATGGTGGATTTTACGAAGCACACGTATTCGATCTGGCTGTTACTCTTTTCAAGAGAACTAAAAAGCTGGAATCCGGAAGTTCAGTCATGGTTCCCGTCGTCGGTGGGGACAACGGAGAACATTCAATTCAGAGATCTCTCGAACGCGCTATCTTGGATCACTCAGACTATCTGCTCCTCAACCGGGATGAGATGGACACTTTGGGTAAAGAACAACTCTTCAATGAATCTCCTTTTGTGGATCCAGATAAAGCAGTTCAAATGGGAAGACTTGTTGGAGCACGTTACCTGTTTATCGCTAAAGCTGAGTCCAATTTTTCAATTCCTGGAATCGTTTATCTAAAAGTCCGACTCCGTGTTGTTGATGTTGAAACAGGAGGCCAGCTGGCTGAAGCAGTATCCTCAAAATTCGCAATGCACATCATATGGTGGATCATCCTGGGTATTTTCCTGGTCATCATATTGGTTTGGCTCATGAAGACTGGCACAAGAACCAAACAGCAGGATCAAAAGAGATCAGAGGATAGAAAAACAGTCAGTTCCCACCAGAAACACATCGACAGCATTGAAGCAGAAGCCAAGAAATGGAGCGCTTCCATCGCTTCATTCCGCAAAGATACCCGCCAGAAAAGCGGTCCTGACGCGGCAATGGTGTTCCTGAATACTGAGAAACGGGTCGGCTTGATGGTTGACCGTCTTCACACACTTCCACGTGGATCGGAGGAATATATTGCCGACCCGGATCAACACCTCAAACATCTCCGAAGGGTTGAGGATGTCGTCGCTGAATTGTCATTGTACATTCTTAACAAGGGAGGCTCATCCGATTCATACTGCCAGCGAGTTGAGCAGCAGCTACAAGTATTGGAGTCTGTTTTAAACGAGATGAAATAAGAGTATAAATCGGAATCAGCACCTGTATTGAAAACTCCCAATTCATGCTTTATCACTGTTACGGGAGGAGACAAAATCACCGTCTCTTCCCCATATGAATTTCACCTATCGTATAGGGATCTCAAACTTTAAACTGTTTTCCACCAAGAAGATATTTTAATACAAAGGGAAGCCAGCACTTCCACAGAGAGTTACCTAAACCTGCCAAGGCACTCAAGACCTTTGGTCTCTGGCTTCCTTAGAATGAAAAGAGGATAACGTGCAAGATCAAAACAGCGACAAACCCAAAAAGGATCATCTGACCTATCAAGAGTTACTTGAGAAAAACCTGGAAAAAACACAATACCAGGCCATGCCGGCAGGTGCCTCTTCAAAACAAGCAAAAGCGGAGCATTTTGCTACCTACAAGCCGAAAGACCGCAGCCCGGTAGATTCTTACTTTAAAAAAGGCGATAAAATTGGGCACAACTTTACAGTGATGGAACTTCTGGGTGAAGGTGCAAGTGGAACCGTTTACAAGGTTCTCAACAGTATAGGCGGTATGGAGGCGCTGAAAATTGCTCCTCCTGACCTTCTTGGGACAAAGGAATCCAGAGACAGCTTTCTTCGCGAGCTCCGTGCAGCGCGTTCTCTGCACCATGATTATTTAATCCCCATTCACAATGTGGAAACCCTGCCCGAGAATGGTCAGGTCTTTTTCACAATGAGTTTCATGGCTGGGTACGACTTAAACCATCATCTTGAAAAAATGCCCGCTGGCCTACCTCCGCAAAAGGTTCTTAAGTGGATGTCTCAAGTTGCTGAAGCCCTGAGTTATGTGCATAGCAAGGGACTTGTGCACCAGGACATCAAACCAGCAAACATCCTGTTGGATAAAAATGGGATCGCTCATCTTGGTGATTTTGGTCTTGCCTTTAAATATATGACCGACACTCTTAAACAGCGACTCTCCCGTACGTCAAAGGCTGGCGGAACCAGTTACTTCATGTCACCGGAACAGAATCAGGCCATCTTTTTTGGGAAGACCATGCAGATCACAGCTGCTAGTGATGTCTGCTCATTTGCATTAACGCTCTATACTCTTCTCACACAGAAAATGCTGATCGGACGACCCGCCCCGATGAGCAAGGTTTTAGCTAATACCAACCAGGCTGCGGCACTGGACGAGTTTCTGGGGAAATGCTGGGAGGAGGATCCTTCAGATCGGTTCCCCAATGCGGTGCCAATGCTGGATGCGTTCAATCACATACTTCAAATTAAACCATCGCCCATTCAACAACACGTCGATTCACCCTCCTTCCAACCAGAACCGCCAGTAGTGGAAAAAATCCCGGTTCAACCTGTACAACCACAATCACGTCCTACCTTGGAGCCTGAGCGCCCAGAGCATACACCCTATCAATCAGCGCCCATCCCCTCTCAACATTCTAAACCACCAAAAAAACCCATCGCGAAACGGCTGCTCATCTGGTCATTTGGTATTGTTGCATGGGCAGCCATCATGACAGCTGGATATCTGATCATTCCACTTATAAATGAGAGTTTCCAAAATGCATCCCCATCAGATCCCTTCGCGTCGGATCTACCACTTGAACATGAAATACCAGACGGTAAAGAGATACCTGTGGATGAATTTGAGGTTATTACAAAGGGCGACACAACGTTCGTCCGCGAGAAAGACAGTAAGAAAGAATCCATTACACTCCTTGATAAAGAATGGCCTGGTGACAAGTTGGAGACTCCAGACAGCAACGCTATCCTGAAAGCCAGGGCTGCTTATAAGAAAGGTGATCTCATGGCACTGCGGAGATCCATGCTGGATATTTCAGATCCTGAGGATATGGGTGAACAGATACAGATGTTGGCTGATCTGGAAGACAAGAAAGAAATCCAGATCTTGGATCGTTACCACTCTGCCAAGAAAAAAAATGACGTCACCAGAATGAAAAAAGCCTTAAACGAATTGAAGGAGTTCTGGCCAGACACTCCAACAATAGTCACTTGGGAAGCAGAGATTTCAAGCCTGAACATTGCTTCCGGTTCATTGAGCAAGGCCATGGGCTACTATTTCGGAACAGGTGGAACATATAACCTCAATCGAGCAAAAGAACATTTCCTGGAAGCCGCCAAAACCAATGATCCTCTGGCAGTGATGTGGGTCGCGCGATGTTATTTCTCTGCACGCGCAAACTTTAAGTACGATGGAGAAAAGGCCACCAAGCTTGCTGGCAATTCCATAAACGGTGTCATGAAACGTGCAAAAAGCGGTGATGCTGTCGCTCAATTCCTTCTGGCTGAATGTTATAACACAGGGCTTGGAGTTAAATACAATGATCAGTCTCACATTGATTGGCTCAAAAAGAGTGCCGACCAGGGGTTTGTTGGTTCGCTTGTCAACCTTGGTTCTATTTATCGGATGGGAAGTTTGACACAATCATTAAACATCGACAAAGCCAAAGCCTATAACTTATTCAAACAGGCTGCAGGCAAGGGAGAAGTCCGAAGTCTATATTACCTGGCTGAAATGAACTTTGCCGGTGAGGGAACCAAGATGAATGAGGTTTTGGCTGCAAAAAACATGCTTGCGGCAGCTGAAAGAGGGTATACAAAAGCCCAAGCTGAGATGGGAAAACTATATGATCTTGGGATCGGGGTTTCACAAAATTTCACCCTTGCTGAAAAATGGTATCGAAAAGCAGCAGTTATGGGAGATTTCCAGGCTCAACAAAGCCTGGGGAATATGTTCTTTTTTGGGTATGGTGTGACCCGAAACAATTCAGAAGCCTTTAAATGGTACAAAAAATCTGCCGATCAAGGCTATAGCGTCGCAGAGAGTTCTCTCGCTCACATGTACAAGATGGGTTATGGGACGAGTAAGGATCTGAGGAAAGCGGCATCACTCTATCGCAGCGCCTCAGAGAAGGGATTTGAGGACGCCTACTACCACTATGCCGAGATGTTAAGGAATGGCCAGGGATTGAAAGTCAACCTGTCTGAAGCCTTTAAATGGTACCTTGCAGATGCTCGACTGGGTCGTTCAGATTCACAATTCCGGGTCGGCGTCATGCTCTTGCAAGGAGAGGGAATTAATGTCAACTATAAGGATGCCATGGACTGGTTCAAAGCTGCTGAAGCTCAAGGAGATCTTGTCGCGCAGAATAATATTGGTTATATGTATCAAAATGGACTTGGCGTCAAAAAAGATAGCGACATGGCGGCAAGATACTACTACGCCTCTGCAAAGAGTGGTGAAAGGCTGGGTCAGTATAATATTGCAACGCGATATCAAAAAGGCGAAGGTGTCAATCAGAATTCATATGAGGCATTTAGGTGGTATCAGGCCGCCGCGGATCAGAATTTGGCACAGGCCCAATATCAACTTGGACTCATGTACCTAAACGGAGAAGCAACCAACAAGAATTACTCACAAGCAGTTTACTACATGAGACTTGCTGCAAATCAAAGTGACACGGCTGCACAGAACAAATTGATTGAATTGGGAGAAGGCTGGACAGATAGTGGGGGGAAAGGAAAATAGGTAGGACGAGTCTGTCAGGAGATTCCGTATATTACGTATGTATGAAAGGTGATTCTATGAAGTTCCATCATCAACCTCTTTTTGTTATTCTCATCATCTTAACCCTTCCGCTCAACATGATTTGCTGCGGGAATAAACAGAACCAAAAAAAGGGGAAAGTATCTCGAATTCTTCTCCTAAAAGGCGAAAGGAAATTAACCCTTTACTCCAAAGAACAGATTATTAGAACATATAAAGTGTCCTTGGGGAAAACTCCGAAAGGAGCCAAACAACGTCAAGGCGATGGGAAGACGCCAGAAGGCCTTTACTACATTGATTGGCGCAACCCAAATAGTAAGTTCCATCTGAGTTTACATATCTCCTACCCGGATGCTAAAGACAAGCAAAGAGCCATAAAAGGCGGTTACGATCCAGGTGGCGATATCATGATCCACGGCATGAAGAATAAGCTGGGTTTCATTGGCTTCCTGCATCGAGCATTTGACTGGACAAATGGATGTGTAGCAGTCACAGACAGCGAAATTGAGGAAATCTGGGAACTCGTCCCAAATGGAACTCCGATAGAGATTCGACCATAAATAACGAGTAGAAGATCGTCGATTTATTGAACCCTTTGAACACAAGACGGCGGGACTAGGCGTCCCCCCTGCAGGCCACCCTACATTTTAAAACAAGCCTCTTGCCCAATGTAGGGCGGGCATCCTGCCCGCCACAAACTTCCCGAAACCAGCATAGAAAAATCGAGCTCACATTAGAGTCAAGTGACAGGATTTATAAGTTCCATCACTCAGAGCCCGATCACACGTGGCTGGACTATGAACTTCCTAGGGTGCCGTATCCACAGAGATATGATGTGGCCCCAATTGGTAGGCAATACCGGGTGCCAGGGGGATAGGTTCTTCTGTTGGAATATGCTGCCATTTAGACTGATGATAGACTCTAAGTTCCTTACCCAGTTCTTTAGTTGGAAGAAGGAAAAGCCCATTTTGCCAGATGATTGCAAATGGGACTTTAAAGAGTTGTTCAAGATCAACCCAATCATGAAGAATCACTGTCTTCAATTTGCTCCTGTTATCGTTTTCAGAGTGGCGTATTCGTTTCAAAATGAGGGCAGAAGTCTCACCGCTCAATCGACCCTGGAAAGGACCATCTCCGACACGCTGGTTCCTGATACGCAGATCAAACTCCAGCTGTAAAGGTGCAAGACTGGCTTCAGAAAGCGTACTGGTTCTAAACTCCATCACAGCAAACTTAACCTTTTCCAGTGCTGCAATCCGCTCATCTTTTTTAAATAACCCCACCTGAAATTCGGGTGAAGCAAAAGCAGCATCCAGAATCTTAAAACGCTTTGGGTTGGTTTCACTTAGGGGAGTAAAACCAAAATCCTTCTTTCTTACATTCAATTCAAACTGCCGACTGGAAAAACCCGAGAGGTTGCGGACACGTCCCTGCTCGTCTTTATCTGAAAAATAGGTATAGGCCGCATCACTTGGGATATACGACCTAAAAAGAATCTTTCCTGGTTGATTATCCAGCGATTGTCGCCCAAAGATAAACGGACCACTGTCCGCATGCCTGAGATCGAGGATCAGGTCGCACCCCATTCGTGTGCTGAACCTCAAAGCGGCAAAAGGTGCGGGTTTAATGAAGCTAAGTGATTTCTCTGCGGCAGCAGTTGCGACCGTGGGACTTTCGGTTAATGCTGCTCCAATTTCCGATTCACTTAAAATGGTCCGTGTTCTTTTGGAAAACAGAATAAGCCGGGATTTTGGGACTGGAAGTCCAGGGTCCACCTTTTCTTTTTTGAAATCAACCTGCTGGTCGCCACCAGAAAAAATTGCCTTATCACTCACATTAACATGTGATGCATAATGGGAAACATTCATGGAACTCTGTACCTGAGCAAGAATAGTTTTAACCTTGAAACGATAGATCTCTACTACTTGCTCACGTGGGCCCTCGCCAGGAACCAGTTGATACTTAAGGGTTAAAGCTGAAGGAGGTGCGAAGCCAGACCGACACTTTCTGGGCTCAAATGTGGTATAAAATGACAGGAGATCATCGGGATTTTCTTCGACTAGTACATCCAGATAACGTGTCTCTTTGAAAGTCATTTCCAGGTTCTCAATTTCAAAATCACCGTCCCGTTTATTGACTCGCAACACTGTACTGACATCCTCACCCAGTCGAAGCGTTTCGGGGATGTCCCACTTTAGAAACAGAACACCGAGTTTGGTGCCACAGTCTGGACATATACTGGCAAGATCAACAGGTAGCTGACATCGTTCTTCATGAGTGGTAGTGCCTGAGCATTTTTCATTCAATTCTATGATCTTCTTTTTCATCACAACCCTCTGATCATCCGATTTATTTTATTACCTCATTTTGTCATTGAGCCACTGACTACCGTAACATCCCTCCACAATGACTGCATTTCACATCATTTGGGAACAGTACCGTCTGTTTCCCACAGAATCGACACTCCATCCTTTCCGGTCCTTTTGGCTGATTTTGGGTTCCATACGCTACACCTGCAGCTCCCTTCATCACAGAATCCGTAAGAGCATGCGTACCCACACGCTCACGGCCATGTTCTTCTTTCAAATCCTCAATATGCTTCTTCAAGGTTTCCTTATTTTCAATCTGCAAACCCTCTTTGATATCCTGCATTTCCTTGAAGTGCACATGCTCCTTTTGACTGATCTCATTCTGGTGTGTAAGATCTCGTTTCAGATTATTGATCTCTTGCATCAGCTCAGTTTGTCTGTCTTTGGTTAAGTTGGTTAGATTCTCACCTTCATATCGGGTCTTCATCGTTTTGATGATGCTCTCGCGAATACCTGGGTCTGTAATCGTGGCAATCATGGCTTCCATAGGTAGGTTTCCAAATGACTTGGCTTTCTCCAATGACTGGTCATGGTCCATGGCCTTTTCCTGCAGTTTCATCTGGTGCTTGCGCTCTTCCATAGCCAGCGTCATTTCAAGGCGACGTTGTTGTTCGTCTACGTCGCCCATATCAGCAGAGCGCTTCAAGGCCAATTCACGTTCTTTCTTGAGGAGTTCCAACTCCAACTCGCCCCTCTTTTGTTCAATAACCGACTGATGCCGGAGGGATGATGCTTTGGCTTCGGCTGAAGCGGTTCCCAGAAGTTCTGCCTCTCTTATTCTCATCTCACGCTTATGGGAGTCTTCAACCTGTTGGCCATCCAAATCTTCAATCTTCAAGCGGCTCTTTTTCTCATCGAACAGCGAATCAAATCGAGTCTTCTGGGCCTCTCTTTCCTGAAGTGCCTTGACCTGACGGATTTCATTTTCTCTTTGCATTTCCAATACTTGCTGCAGATGTTGCCAGGCCGCTTCGTCGTCATGACTCTTCCTGACGGCAGCCGTCTGGAGCTCAGCCCAATCGCGCTCATCCATCAGGTTCTTGCGATCGACTTCCTTTTTGTACCGAGACCAATCCTCTTCGGACTGTAAATTCATCATTTTTTCGCGATTCTGACTGACAAGAAGCGTATCCAACAGAGAGAGTTTCTCTTGAGATGTTCGGGCCTCCTGGGCCAGTTCTTTCAACTCTAGAGCCTGCTCTTCTGTACTCTGCTCCAGCTCCTTTCGCCTTTGTTGGAAATCAATCAACCAGGATTTTTGCTCGCGTAGCAGGTTCTGCTCTCTAATCAGCATCTCTTGGTCGGCTTTCTTCAACTCAAGAAGACCGGTCTCATAAAAGACGCTCATCTCTTTTTCAGTCAGTGTCAAGTCACTGCGTTTCCCGGAGAGGAGAAGCTCATCCATCTCACGGAGATGGGCTCTATCCTGTTTGGTCCGTCTTATGTCCTGCTGATGAACACTCTGCTCATCAGTCATAGCTTCGTCAAAACGCTGATCATCTTCTGTCCGGCTGGCGGCACGTTCCTCACGTTCAAGATCCCAGAGGTTTTGTATATTCGAAATCTCCACGTACCGACCCTTTAACTCAAACAAGGTGTCCTGGCGTTTCTTATCCAGCTCAGTGCTAAAAGATTGAAACGAAACCTCGAGATCTACCAGTTTCATTCCCATTCGGTTGAGCGACTCTTCAAAATGATCCAAAAGAAGCATGTGCAATCGCTGTCCCAGGTTATCTTCATCCAGCATGGCTGGGTTCTGTTTAATGGCCTCCCGAACCCTCTGGTCCAGAGTTTTCTCGATACGTGTACGGAGCCAGCTCAATTCGAGATGTTTCTGGTCCTTAATTACATTCACCTGAAATAGATCCGGGTTCTCCATACGGAAAATGAGTAGCAGCTGCAGGTTCTTTTTGTCAAAGCTGCGCATATCATCGCCATGTGCAAGATTTTCTATCGTGAAAGGAAGCACCATATCACCAACATCCATCAGAACGACCTGAAAAGCATCTTTCTCTCTGAAGCGGGAGAACCTGTCGCCTAGACTTTTGAAGCGGTGGGGACCGGGATTCAATGCACCCACGAACCGACCACGCTGGTAAAGCATACCGGTTGTTCCTGCATTGATAACAAACTGATCAAGTCCCTTGGACATGAGTTCTGACTGGGTAAAAACAGTAGCGAAATCCTTTTCCTTGCGCTGCCAGGTTTCCTGAGACTCCGTTAACTCGGTTTGGCGCTTGCGATTTCCTAAATCATCCATTCCGCAAAAAGGACAAAACCGACTGCCAGCTGGACGTGCTGAACCACACGCACAATAAATCTCATCTCCGAACTGCGTACCACATGATGCACAGGAAATGTCATATTTGTTTCCCCGCGTATGACATTTGGGGCATACCTTAAAATTTGGTTGTGGTGAACTGCTCAGGCCTTCTCTTTTTCTCTTAAATATTTTGAACATCTTATGTCTCCTGTCTGAACCTCAATGGATGGGAACATGGTGAAGTGATGAAGTTTTGTGGAATCGCTTACCGATTTTATTTATTATAGTTGAAAAAAGGTGAAAAAAACAGATACAGCAAAAAAGAGAGGTTATGAAAACACACTAGAAGGAAAGAAGAAGTCTTACACGCACCTCTGTGTTGCCTTTTCGATCACCTGAGTCCATCGCAATTTCACAGAACACTCCAAAATTGACTCATGTTGAGTATAATTCCAGAGGTGGATGCAACACCCTATATTCCCATCCACACTCCGCGAATCATGTCTCTTTTGGGCCCAAACCCTTTTACCTTTTCCATCTGGAAACCATGTCTCTGGAGACCGCGGCGGACAAATCCGGCCGCAGTAAATGTAGAGATAGTTGTTCCCTTTTGACTGTGAAGTGCAATTTCCTTGAACATGTCGTCATTCCATAATTCAGGGTTCTTATCTGGAGCAAACCCATCGTAAAACCAAGCATCTACCTTGAATCTCTTAGACTGGAGCCCCTCAAAGGCATCTCCGATAAAGAGTTCGAGAATCACATGCTCATCCGGGAAACAAAGGTAGTTCCAACCAGCCTGAATTTCTTCATACTTTCTGAGAAAAGGGTTCATTAAAGACATGAAGCCACTTTCATCAAATTTTGAAAGCTTCTTAAAATCTACTGGTAGAAGCGGGTATTTTTCAATACTGACAAATCGCAGCATAGCACCCTCGCTTTTTGTCTTTCTCCAATGCTTTAAAACGGTCAAAAAATTCAGCCCCGTACCAAAACCAACTTCACCAATGGCAAAAGCAGCCCTGTTAACCCACGAGCCTGGCAACCCATTCTGCTCAAGGAAGACATATTCCGATTCCTTGAGAGCTCCATGTCTGGAATAATAGCGATCCTCAAAACGAGCAGAAAACGGTTCGCCCTGTCGTGTGATATCAAGTTCAGCCCATTGGAGGCTATTATTTCTGTACATTTTTTCTCCAACGCAAATCAATGGTTTTCGCTAAAGGTACAGATATCATAACCCATTTGTTACTTGCTATTCAGTAACACTCGAGATAAGAACACCGCAAATGAACGCACATGCATGCGGATTGTGGGAATCTATTTTCTATGAGCCTCTGGCAATAGTCGAAGCCCGTTTTCTGGCGATGAATGAAAACCCTCAAAAGGCAAGACGAAGTTTTCAGAGCGCATTGATGGATCACAGCTCCTTTTAACATATAAGTCCTACTATCACATATAATAAAATAAAAGGAAGCAGAATGATCCTCTAGCTCTCATGGCATAGGAATGCGGTCCGCCACGGCAGACACGCACCCCAAAGAGCATCTGTCCTTTATGGGCATCTGTCCTTTAGGGCATCTGTCCTTTATGGGCTTGCTCTTGTTAACCCTTTGCCTTTAAAATTTCCGTCCAATCCAGAAACTGAAAAGACTGCCACTTGGGAACTCTCTGAAGTTGGTCCGCTTGGTCCATGCCCAGTGGAGTTCCATTCCAGCTAGGTTCAGGTGAACATCCAAACCATAACTCCCAATGAGGTATGGGTACTGGAAATAGATGGGTTGATCAAATATCTCTGGGTTCCAGGTATCACCTTCAAACTCAAAGTTAAAATCACTGCCCTCAAACCAGGTTCCACCAGCTTCTGCAAAGATAGCGGCACGAATATTCTGGAGGGTTAGACCAAATGGTAACCTCAGGACATCCAAAATGGGAAAACGCAATTCCGTCGTAGCCAGAAGGCGCCTAGTTCCCGTGAACTGGTTGTAATAGAAATCGCCCCGGAGATTATTGTTCCCTCCGAGGAAGAAGAGATCCGGTGTTTCGCCATTACTGACATCTCCATACACGCGGAAGGCAAGCAGAGATCGACGTGTCATTTCCTTATATGCTCTGAAGTAAAGGTGGCCAGACTCCATGGTATCCTGCATATATTCAGCTGTCAGATCCAGCCCCATACCCTGAAGCGGTCCAAAGTAGGAATAGCGAATGGTATCCCTAGAAAATGACGCAAAAAGAAATGGTTTAACCTGATCTACCGGTTTGTAAAATGGCAAGCCCTCATCATTGAACTGGAGTGTATAGAAATCCTGATCCCTGTATCCAATTCCAGCATCAACTCGCGAAAATATGGAAAAAGGATAACGAAGGAAACCAGTGGCAGAAGCATTTTTATAGACACGTTCAAATCGTGAGCCCGGTTGAACATAGAAATCAATAAGAAAATACTGAAAATAGCTTACGGCTGAGCCCCACTGCAATCGGTTCTTCTTATTCACATAGGATATGTAGTAGCTGTCATAACTTGAGATACTCTGGATATCAACATTTAGGTTGTGAATATTAAGAACATCACTGAACATTAGACTCCCTGTACTAAGGAAACGGCCATCATCAGTAACACCAACAGTCAAGCCAACATTACTGACCATGAAGTGCTCTTTTGGTTTGTACTTCGTATTACTGTTGGGATCCATGTTGAATTTTATCATTTCCGGTTTTGCCCGGTACACGCTGTAGTTATCGCGTTCAATTTGATAGGATTCAGCGCGTTCATCAGGTTCCATCATACGGTAAATGCGATAG
>Ga0316190_10001731_pt1 | contig 15864 bp, 14 predicted proteins | sample Eddworburrow2_MG_FD_204929 | JGI IMG/M metagenome (GOLD analysis project Ga0316190, IMG submission 204929) | Coastal sediment microbial communities from Maine, United States - Eddy worm burrow 2 | ecosystem: Environmental > Aquatic > Marine > Coastal > Sediment | place: USA: Maine | collected... | reverse complement strand
ATCGGAGTGTGCACCATACTGCGCAGGCGGCACGGTTCATCCCGCGTAGCTCAAGGATGAAGACAAACCTGACGAAACATCACACCTAAACCCGCTCAACGGCGCAGGCTATGCCCTGGCCGACACCGATGCACATGGTGGCGAGTGCGAGCTTGCCACCGGTTTCAATCAGTTGCAGCGCGGCGCTGCCGGCAATGCGGGTGCCGGACATGCCCAGCGGATGGCCGATGGCGATGGCGCCGCCATTGGGGTTTATGTGCTCGCCATCATCGGGCAGGCCCAGTTGCCGCAACACGGCAAGCCCCTGGGCTGCAAACGCCTCGTTCAGTTCGACGACGTCGAAGTCTGACGCCTTGATGCCGAGACGCGCGCACAGTTTCTGCGTGGCAGGCACCGGGCCAATACCCATGACGCGAGGCGCTACACCGGCGGTGGCACCGCCCAGAATGCGCGCAAGCGGTGTGAGACCGTGGCGTGATGCAGCGGCTTCAGACGCGATGATCATGGCGGCCGCCCCGTCATTGACGCCCGACGCATTGCCTGCCGTCACGCTGCCGCCGTCGCGAAACGGCGCTTTCAGCCTGGCAAGCTGCTCGAGGGTTGTCTCGGGCCGGGGATGTTCGTCCGTATCCACGACAATGGCATCGCCGCGGCGCTGGGGAATGGTCACCGGGGTGATTTCCCTGGCCAGTCGGCCTGACGCCATCGCCCTGCCGGCCTTGGTCTGCGAGCGAAGCGCAAACGCGTCCTGGTCCTCGCGCGATATCTGATAATCCTCGGCCACGTTCTCCGCCGTCTCGGGCATTGAATCGACGCCATACTGCTGCTTCATCAGTTTGTTGACGAAGCGCCAGCCGATGGTGGTGTCGTAGATTTCGGCGTTGCGCGAAAAGGCGGTGTCGGCCTTGGGCATCACGAAGGGTGCCCGGCTCATGGATTCAACGCCACCGGCAATGCAGATGTCGGCCTCGCCTGCCTTGATGGCGCGCGCTGCCGTCAGCATGGCATCCATGCCCGAACCGCACAGCCGGTTGATGGTGGCACCCGGCACCGTGTCGGGCAGGCCCGCCAGCAGCAGGGACATGCGCGCCACATTGCGATTGTCCTCGCCGGCCTGGTTGGCACAGCCATAGATCACATCATCAATCGCTGCCCAGTCGACAGAGCCATTGCGCTGAATCAGGGCCCTGAGCGGTACAGCGCCGAGATCATCGGCCCGTACACCTGACAGTGCACCGCCAAAACGGCCGACGGGTGTGCGAATATAATCGCAGATAAATGCTTCGGACATGATCAGGTCAGCCCTTGCTGGACAGCCATTTCCAGGCGGCGGGGAAGATCAGCGCAGCGAGGGTGATTTTCACCGCATCGCCAAGCACAAACGGATACAGGCCGAAGGTCAGCGCCTTTTCAAAGCCGATCAACTGGCTCAACCAGGCAATTCCGCAGGCATAAAGCACAATGGTACCTGCCGTCATCGCCAGCACCATGGTCACCACATTGCGATCAAAGCCGCGTTCCGCCAGCCAGCCGGTCACACCTGCTGCCAGCACGAAACCAGCCAGGTAACCGCCGGTCGGACCCGCCATATAGGCCAGGCCGATGCCCTTTTCAGGTGTGCCGGTAAACACCGGCAATCCAAGTGCCCCTTCAAGCAGGTAGAGCGCGACGGTTGCCATGCCCAGACGCCAGCCAAACGCAGCCCCTATTCCCATCACCGCGAACGGCTGCATGGTCATCGGCACCGGCCAGAACGGCACGGCGATCTTCGCTGACACCCACAGCAGCAGAGATCCGGCAATGGCCAGCATCACCATGCGGACAGCGCTGAGGCGGCCGCTTTCGCCGAGCAGGGTGCCGGCAAGTGTCGGGGAGGTGGCGGAAAGTGCGGTCATGTGTGGAGACCCTTCTGGGAAGTTTGACGGGAATGAATTGCTGGTTCATGGGTATATTTGCGTTTTGGCTTCGCTGCAACAGGACAAAGTGTTTACCGCGATGAACGAGTTATCTTTCGATCGAGAATTTGAAGTGATGCACGGCGAACCAGCCCGGTTGAGCGAACAGGTGCGCCGCATTACCTGCAACAATCCCGGACCGTTCACGTTCAAGGGCACCAATTCCTATATTGTCGGCACGGGCAGTGTCGCCATCATTGATCCCGGTCCGGAGGATGAAGACCATCTTGCCGCCCTGCTGGACGCAGTGCGCGGGGAAACCGTCACCCATATCATCATCACCCACACCCACCGTGATCACTCGCCGCTGACCCGCAGACTGCAGCAGGCGACAGGAGCCAGAACCTACGGTTACGGTCCGCACGGGTCCGGGCGTGCGGCCAAGGCGATAATTTCGGGCGACGTGACACTGGATGCTGCCGGGGATCATGAATTCCGGCCCGATGTCGAGGTCAGGCACGGTGATATGATCGAAGGCACCGGCTGGTCGCTGGAAAGCGTGTTTACACCGGGACACTGTTCCAACCACATGGCGTTTGCGCTGAATGACGAGCAGACCGTGTTTTGCGGCGATCATGTCATGGCCTGGGCGACGTCGGTGATCGCCCCGCCGGACGGGCACATGGCAGATTATTTTGCCTCGCTGCGCACCCTCATCGCGCGCGATCAGGACCGGCTCTACCTGCCCGGCCACGGGCCTGAAAAAACACATCCACAGCGCTTTGTACGGGCATTTCTGACCCACAGGCAAATGCGCGAAAAAGCCGTGCTGCAACACATTGCGTCCGGCGAGCGCGCCATCATGGGAGTGGTCAAAAAGGTCTATGCCGGCCTTGATGCACGGCTGCACACGGCCGCAGCGCTGTCGACACTGGCGCATGTGGAACACCTGATCGAGCAAAACCTCGTCAGGGCCCATGGCGACCTGTCGCTGGACACTGACTATGAAGCAGTCAGCGAATAGCGCCACATGGGGTCAAGTGAACCCACAAACTCAATCTAGAGCATGCTTCACTTGGATAGAATCGTTTGACCGGTTTTCTGCGTTTGCTGGCAAGGCACGGTTCCCGCCGTGGTCTGGTTGACCACAAGGGAGCCGTAACGCAGTCCAGCGGGCGCAGTAAACCGGCCTGCAGAGCAACATGGGTTCAATCGAACTCATATAGTTGCTCTGCCACTTTGAGGGCGATCAGGTTTATGATTTTTGGTTGAAACAACCCAAAATCATCCTGATCTCGTGGACCAAATCAGCTCATCGGCGTTGTTGCAAAGCTTGCCCGATGCACCACATCGCGCTTCGCTTTGCGCCTAGCCGAATGAACTGATTTGATTCCATCAAACGCTTCTATCTAAGTGAAGCATGCTCTAGGCCGTCGGCAGCACGTAATCCTGCAACTGCTCCCTGATCGTCAGCTTGGAGATCTTGCCGGTTGCCGTGTGCGGAATCTCGTCGACGAAGACCACGTCATCCGGCAGCGACCATTTTGCCGTCTTGTCCTTCATATGCTCCAGCACCTGTTCCCTGGTGACGTCGGCACCGGGCTTTTTCACAATCACCAGGATCGGGCGTTCGTCCCACTTCGGGTGCGGCATGCCGATGGCGGCTGCTTCTGCAACACCTGGACATCCAACGGCGGCATTTTCCAGATCAATCGACGAAATCCATTCTCCGCCGGACTTGATGACATCCTTGGAACGATCGGTGATCTGCATGTAGCCGTGTTCGTCGAGCGTCGATACATCACCGGTGTCAAACCAGCCTTCATCGTCAAACACTTCCGCCCCATCGCCCTTCATGTAGCTTCTGGCAACCGACGGCCCGCGTACCTTCAGGCGGCCAAATGTGGAGCCGTCATTCGGCAGCGTGTTGCCGGCATCGTCGGTAATCTTCATTTCAACGGTATAAGGCGGCCTGCCCTGTTTCAGCTTGACCTGCCACCACTCATCGTCGCTGAGATGCTCCAGCCCGGCCCTGCGGGTACCCAGTGACCCGAGCGGGCTCATCTCTGTCATGCCCCAGGCATGGATCACCTGGGTTTCGTACTTGTCCTCGAACGCCCGCATCATCGATTCCGGACATGCCGCACCGCCAATCACCACGCGCTGCAGGTGCGGCAGCTTCAAGTGCGGGTTCTTTTCAAGATACTGCAGCAACATCAGCCAGACGGTTGGCACCGCAGCAGTCACGCTGACCTTCTCGGTGTCCAGCAATTCGTAGATCGCCTCGCCATCCATGCGCGGACCGGGCATCACCATCTTGGCGCCGGCCATCGGCACCGAAAACGCCAGCGACCAGGCATTGGCATGGAACATCGGCACCACCGGCATCCACACGTCCGTGCTCTTCATGCTCAGCGCATCGCCGCCAACGGCGGTCATGGCGTGCAGCACATTGGAGCGGTGCGAGTACATCACGCCCTTGGGATTGCCGGTCGTGCCGGACGTGTAGCACATGCCGCATGCGGTGTTTTCGTCGAACGACGGCCACGCCATGGCCCGGTCACCTTTGCCAATCAACTCTTCGTAACTGATGACGTTGTTCAGCGTTGTGCTGTCAGGCATATTGGCGCCATCACTCATGATGACAAAGCCCTTCACATTGGGCAGCCGGTCCTGCACGCCTTCAAGAATCGGCACAAAGGTCAGGTCGATGAAAATCCACTTGCCCTCGCCATGATTGATCACATAGGCAAGCTGGTCGGCAAACAGACGCGGGTTCAGCGTGTGCACCACGCAGCCCAACCCCATCAGACCGTACCAGGTTTCCATGTGACGATAGCCGTTCCACGACATGGTACACACAACATCACCCAGCTTCAGACCCAGCCGGCCTTGCGCCGCCGACGCCAGTGCACGGGCGCGATGATCCAGTTCCCGGTAAGTTGTTCTTGAAATATCGCCTTCAACACGGCGCGAGACGATTTCACGGTCTCCGTGCCATTTCGAGGCGTGGTCGAGAATGGTGTGCACCAGCAATGGCCAGTCCTGCATCAAACCCTGCATCGGCGTTCCTCACTTATGGTCTAGGGTCCTGACCCTAGTCTTCTTGCTTGACCGGATACTAGCGCTTTAGCTGCGCGGATCAATCGGCAACCGGGTATGGTGGCCGAGAATGTCCTGCAACAGCTTGCCGCCCGCCAGAACCTGGCCGTCACAACCGGGCCGGCCGACGATCTGAATGCCGACGGGCAGGTCTTCGGCGGTAAAGCCGGCCGGTATGCTCAAGGCGGGCGCACAGATATTGGTGATCGCATAGACAATGCCAAGCCATTCGACATAATTGTCGAACGTCGTGCCATTGCATTCCTCGACATAGCGGTTTTCAACCGGGTACGGCGATACGATGGTCGCTGGACACAACAGCAGATCATAGGTGTTGAAGAATTCCAGTCCGCGATGGAACATGGCGGCACGCTGGTGTTCAGCCCTGGCGACATCTTCAGCGGTCAGCGCCAGTCCCTGCTCTATGTTCCAGATGACCTCCGGTTTCAGCTTGTCGCGATGGGCATCCAGCAAGGGTTTCATGCCGATGGCGAACGACAGGGCGCGCAGGACATGAAAACACTCGTGCGCTTCCGACAGGTCTGGGTGGGCAACTTCCACGATCACACCTGCGTCTTCAAACCGGCGCGCTGCCGCCTCGACGATGTCGGCCACTTCCGGATCAACCGGCGTGATGCCAAGGTCGCGCGAAAATGCCACCCGCTTCGGCTTCCAGCCTGACCGGGCCTGGTCCAGAAAACTGGTTTGCGGCCGCGGCTTGGAGACAGGATCGCCCGGCTCATCACCACACATGGCGTCAAACAGCAGCGCCAGATCTTCAACATTGCGCGCCATGGGGCCTTCGAGACCCAGATTACCATCCACCTTGCTGGCCCGGCTGGTGGCAACCCGGCCCGGAGACGGCCGCATGCCGCACACATTGTTGAACGAGGCGGGATTGCGCAATGAACCGCCCATATCGGACCCGTGCGCCAGCCAGGCCGTTCCCGTGGCCAGCGCAACCGCGGCCCCACCGGATGACCCGGCTGCGGAGCGCGATGTGTTCCACGGGTTCAGCGTCGCGCCGAACACCTCATTGAAGGTATTGGCGCCTGCGCCAAATTCGGGCGTGTTGGACTTGGCATAGACAATGCCGCCTTCTGCCTCAAGGTGGCTGACCAGCAGGTCGGACACATCGGGGATGTTGTCGGCGAAGATGAGCGAGCCCTGCGTTGAGCGCACACCTGCAACATCTGCCAGGTCCTTGATCGGGACCGGCATGCCGGCCAGCAGTCCGCGTTCGCCGACCGGCTTCTTCAGCAGGTCGTCGGCGTATGCCCGGGCGCGGTCAAAGCACAGTGTCGGCAGCGCATTCACCTTGCCGTCCACGTCTGAAATTCTCGCTTCCAGCGCATCCAGCAGGTCATGCGGTGTGATCTCCGCACTCCTGAGCCGTGCAACCAGTGCATTTGCGCTCTGCTTGATCAGCGACATATCGGCCATTGTGTGCCCCTCATGATATCTGACATATTCAACCTAATCAGATCGTGCGCAACTGTGCTTGCATGTCAAAAGGTAATTTCCAAAATGAACAAACAACTTTCGAACATTGCCGTTCGCGATATCGAAACCCTGATCCACCCCTATACCAATCTCTCGACATTCCGTGAGACCGGGCCGACCATCATCGAGGAAGGCAAGGGCATCTATGTCTATGACAGCGATGGCAAGCAATACATCGAAGGCCTTGCCGGTTTGTGGTGCACATCGCTTGGCTATGGCAACCAGGAAATCGTGGATGCTGCCGCTCAGCAGATGAGCCGGCTTCCCTACACCCACATCTTTGCCGGCAAGTCCAACGACCTCGCCATAGAGCTGGCTGAAACCCTCAAAGAACTGGTGCCGTGCGAAGCATCAAAAATGCTGTTCTGCTCATCAGGCTCGGAAGCCAATGACATGCAGGTCAAGATGACCTGGTATTACAACAATGCGCGCGGCAAGCCTGAAAAGAAGAAACTGATCTCGCGCATCAAGGGATATCACGGCGTGACGGTTGCATCCGGGTCGCTGACCGGCCTGCCGCCGGTGCATGCTGATTTTGACCTGCCGATCCAGAACATCATGCACACGTCGTGTCCGCACCATTACCGGTTTGCCCACGATGGCGAGACAGAGGATGAGTTCACCACCCGCATGGCAACCGACCTCGAGGACATGATCATCCGGGAAGGTCCCGATACTGTCGCGGGATTCTTCGCGGAACCGATCATGGGGGCTGGCGGTGTGATCATTCCACCGGACGGCTATTATGCAAAAATCCAGACCATCCTGGAAAAATACGATGTTCGCTACATCGCGGACGAAGTGATCTGCGGCTTTGGCCGCACCGGCAAATGGTTCGGATCGGAAACCATGGGCATGAAACCAAGCTCGGTATCGATGGCCAAGGCTATCACCTCGGCCTATATGCCGCTGGGTGCCATTTCAATCGAGGAAGACCTGTATCAGGCCATGCTCGACCAGTCGAAAAAGATCGGCGTGTTTGGTCACGGCTACACCTATACGGCACACCCGGTGGCGTCGGCCGTGGCACTGAAGACCATCGAGATCTACAAGCGCGACGGCATCGTGGATCATGTGGCCAGGCTGGCGCCTGTGTTCGAAGGCCGCTTCAACAAGCTGAAAGATCATGAACTGATCGGCGAAGTCCGCGCCAAGGGCTTCATCGGCGCTGCTGAAATCGTGGAGAACAAGGCCACCAGGGCGTCATTCGACCCGAAAAAAATGGTTGGCGCGGCGATGATGAAATTTGCCCAGGAACGCGGCCTGATGGTTCGGTCCATGGTCGACTCGATCGCCCTGTGCCCGCCGCTGATCATCACCGAAAGCGAAATAAACGAAATGTTCGATCGCTATGAAGGTGCACTGGACGACACTGTTCAGTGGATCAAGAAGGAAGGCCTGCGCACCGCCTGATCAAGGAATATCAATCGTCACGAGTGACTTGCGGCCGGTAGCGAATTCAAGCTGCCGGCCGTTTTTGCTGATGCGGACCGCAGAGGTGATGCGCCCTGCAGCCGGCACGCGGGCAACTTCGGTGAAACTGCCCTGCTGCAAGACAACGAACGCGATCTCGTCATATCCGGCGGAGGGAACGGCCAGCGCCGTACGCCCGTCAGACAGTTTTACAATCTCGGTCATATCGAGAACGCGCGATCCGATGGCGTGATTTGAATAGCCCTTGATCCTGGCGACTTGCTGCAGTTCTCCATCGACCAGCCGCCATGCCTGCAGGACCCGGCCCAGATGCGGGGTCCACACAGCGGTAATCTCAATGCGGCCGTCACCGTCAAGGTCGGCAAATTCCGCCGGGTTGAGCCAGCGGTGCGTCCGGCCAATGTGCGGGGTCTTCGACTTGAGCCGGAGCTTGCCGTTCGTGACATCATAAACAGCGAGGGCAGCACCCTCGGTCACACTGGTGAGAACCACGACAACCTCGTCGCGGGCATCACCGTCGAGGTCGACCAGCCGGGCGCGACGATCTTCGAAGACGAACCCGGCTGGCAGCACGTGTTCGTGAAGCCGGCCACTGGCCATCTTCACCATCAGGCCGCCTGCCTCGATGGCATCGCCCATAATGCCGTGGGCATATCGTGTTGTGGGGCGGGTCAGCCACGCTTCGGCTATATCGTTCGACCCGGTTGAAACCATACCGTCCGGCAATCGCTGGCTCTCCAGGGCATGAGCCTGGCCGCAAAGCAGCAGAGTACCGAGTGCAAACGCCAGCCGCCTCATGCCTTGTCGAGCGCCTGTTCCAGATCGGCAATCAGGTCATCCCGGCTCTCGATGCCGACCGACAGCCTGATCAGATTGTCGGGGATCGGGCTGGCGTCGCCTTCAATGACCTTGCGATGTTCAGCAAGGCTTTCGACACCGCCAAGCGATGTTGCCGGCAGGAATATCTGGAGCGCACGGATAAACCGGCCGGCTTCCGCCATGCCGCCCTTCACACAAATGGACATCATGGCCCCGAAACCGTCCATCTGGCGCCGCGCGATTTCATGATGGGGGTGTGATTGCAGACCCGGATACAACACCTTCTCCACCTTGGGATGGTGTTCCAGATGCCGGGCAATGGCCAGTGAGGTTTCAGCCGCCTTGTTGACCCGCACAAACAATGTGCGCATGCCGCGGATCAGCAGCCAGGCTTCGAACGGAGCCAGGATACCGCCGGTGACATTGCGTACGCTTCTTGCTTCCGCCCAGCGTGCATTGTCTTCGCCCGTCACCAGCGCACCGCCGAGTACATCGGAATGGCCATTGAGATATTTCGTGACCGAGTGAAACACGATATCAGCGCCATGATCCAGCGGGCGGGTGACAACCGGGCTTGCAGAGGTTGAATCAACCGCCAGTTCAGCGCCCGCGGCATGGGCAATATCGGCTACCGCGCGGATGTCGATGACGTCCCAGACCGGATTGACCGGTGTTTCCATCCACACAAGTTCGGTCTTGCCCGGCACCATTGCCGCCCTGAGTGCTTCAAGGTCAGCCGGGTCGACATAGGTCGCAGTAATACGCTGCTTTGCAATCATGCGGGTCATCAGGTCACGTGTGCCCCAATACATGATTTCCGGCGCCACGATGTGCGCGCCGGGCTTGACGGTTTCAAACAGGGCGGCGATGCCGGCAAGCCCGGATGCGAACACCAGCGCGTCATGCCCGTTTTCCAGCCTGGCTATGATCTGCTCGGCCTGGTCGATGGTCGGATTGCCATAGCGCGAATACAGGTGAGTGCCGCGAAGCTGGTAATCATCATCGCGGGCAAACGTGGTGGCCGTATGCAGTGGCGGCACCACCGAACCGGTTGCCTCGTCAACGCTGTGCAGGGCGTGGGCTGCGATAGTTTCGGGCGACCGATTGTCTTCAGACATGCTGACCGCCGTTCACGTGAATTTCCGCACCGGTCACATAAGACGATGCTTCGGTGCACAGGAAATAAATCGCCTTGGCGACCTCTTCCGGCTGGCCCAGACGGCGCAGCGGAATGTTCGGAATGATCTTTTCGGTTCCCGGCGACAGGATAGAGGTTTCAATTTCGCCCGGCGAAATGGAATTCACCCGCACCCCGAGCGGTCCGAAATCATTGGCCATTTCACGGGTCAGCGAGGCAAGCGCGGCCTTTGAAGTCGAATAGGCGGCACCGGCAAACGGATGCACTGCCGTGCCTGCAATGGAGGTGACATTGACGACCGATCCCTGGCCGGCCTTCAGTTCGTCAACCAGCCCGCGGGCCAGCATGACAGGCGCAAAGAAGTTGACGTTGAACACATGGCTCCAGTCAGCCGCACTGGTGTCAAACGTGTTCATGCGCCCGCCGCCTTCAAGCTTGGGCGATACGGCTGCGTTGTTGACCAGCGCATTCAACCGGCTTCCCTGGTCCTTGAGGCGCTGTTTCATTTCGTCGACACCGCGGCGCACGTCATCCATATCAGCCAGATCGATCTGGATGTGATCCTCCGGCCCCATTTCCCACGGGCAGTTTTCCGGAAACGGGTGGCGCGAACAGGTAATCACCCGCCATCCGGCTGAAGAAAACCGTTTCACCGTCGCATGGCCTATGCCGCGCGACGCGCCAGTCAGTATCAGGGTCTTGCGATCGGTGTTATCGGTCTGCGTTGCGGCCATGAAAGACTCCATTGACTGGATCAGGATGGTTTCTGGTTGTTACGACCAGAAATCTTGCACCTGACCGAGCCCAAAATGCTGAATCAGCGATCTATACGGCAATCATTGTTACGGATAAAGCCGTGTCTTGCTCCAGGCGTCGGCCTCGCTGTCGCGCCGGAACACCACCCTGTCGTGCAGACGAAAAGCCCCGTCTTTCCAGAACTCGACATAGACCGGCTTGACGCGAAAGCCCGACCAGTATGGCGGACGCGGAATTTCGCCGATGGCGTATTTTGCGGCATATCTGGCAACCGCCTTTTCCAGGGCGAAACGGCTTTCCAGGGGGCGCGATTGCTGTGATGCCCAGGCGCCAATGCGGCTGTCGCGCGGGCGGGACCTGAAATAGGCATCAGCCTCTTCATCGGACACCAGCTCCACCGGCCCGCGCAACCGGACCTGCCTGCGCAGCGACTTCCAGTGAAACCCCAGTGCAGCCTTTCGCGAAGCCAGAATCTCGGTTCCCTTCTGGCTTTCGAAATTGGTGTAGAACACGAACCCGCGCTCATCGAACTCCTTCAGCAGCGTCATGCGCACATTGGGCAAGCCATCGGCATCGGCCGTGGCCACGCTCATGGCGGTGGGGTCGTTCGGTTCGCTGGCCCTGGCTTCTTCAAGCCATTCGGCAAACAGCTGAAACGGTTCGCTCCGGGTGGTAAAGTCGGTTTGGTCAGTCTCGCTCGTGCTCATTGCAGCCTCGTGTCAATCATTCAGATGTTGTACGCAATATGGTACGGCTTTGCCCCGTCAGCCAGTTCTTTTCCACCATGCACATTTGGCGGTGGACCAATTGGGGGTTTTCGTGCAAATACAGGTGACTTTCTCATGGTTTCTAACAGCAAAGGGCGTTGTCCATGACCCAGGCGGGATCAATCATGGCCGGCAAGCGCGGGCTTGTGATGGGGGTTGCCAACAATCGCTCCATCGCATGGGGCATTGCGAAGGCGGCACACAGTCACGGCGCAGAACTGGCATTCACCTATCAAGGCGATGCGCTGGGCAAGCGCGTCAAGCCATTGGCGGCGGAGCTTGGTTCCGACATCGTGCTGCCGTGCGATGTAACCGACGCTGCCTCGATGGATGCGGTGTTCGCCGAACTGGAGAAGCGCTGGGGCAAGCTGGACTTTGTGGTTCACGCCATCGCGTTTGCCGACAAGGACGAATTGACCGGGCGTTATGTCGACACGTCTGAAGCCAACTTCAACAGGTCGCTGAATATCTCATGTTATTCGTTCACAGCCGTCGCCCAGCGGGCTGAAAAGCTGATGACGGATGGCGGTTCACTGCTGACACTGACCTATTACGGCGCTGAAAAATGGATGCCGCACTACAATGTCATGGGCGTTGCCAAGGCTGCACTTGAAGCATCCGTGCGCTATCTGGCGGCTGACCTGGGCGAGAAGAATATTCGTGTCAACGCCATTTCCGCCGGCCCGATCAAGACGCTGGCCGCATCCGGCATTGGTGATTTCCGCTATATCCTAAAGTGGAACGAGCACAATTCCCCGATGCGCCGGACCGTCACAATAGACGAGGTCGGCCAATCCGGTGCCTATCTCCTGTCCGAGATGAGCCGCGGCGTGACCGGCGAGATCCATCATGTCGATTCGGGGTATCATGTTGTCGGCATGAAAAACCCCCATGCGCCTGACATGAGCCTTGAGCGAAATGACTAGGCTCAGGACCCATCAATGAGTCCTGACCCCAGCAGCTACCCGGAACTCTGGTTTGTCCGCCATGGCGAGACCGACTGGAATCTGCAACGGCGCATTCAGGGCCAGACAGACATCCCCCTCAATGCAACCGGGCATGCGCAAGCCGCTGCGATTGCCCAGGCCCTGTCAGGCCTGCACAACAGTATCGACGGTTTCGACCTGCATGTCAGCCCGATGCAGCGTCCCCGCCAGACCATGCAGTATATCGTTGATGATTTTGGCCTCGACTGGTCCAGCATCATCATTGACGAGCGGTTGAAAGAACTCAATTTCGGTGATCTGGAAGGCTCCACATGGCCTGAACTCAATGCCAGGGGGCTCGATCCTGAAAAAGACCCGGAAGGCTATCATGCGTTCCGGCCGGAAGGCGGCGAAAGCTATGCCGACGCCACAGCCCGGGTACGCGACTGGCTGGCCAGCCTGACCCGCCCGACCCTTGCCGTGGCTCATGGCGGCATCAGCCGCATCGTGCGCGGCCTGGTGCTGAACCTGCCGGTTGCCGAGATACCGGCACAGCGCAACCCGCAATGGAAATTCTATCGTCTCAGGGACGGTGAGATTGAGTGGTTCAAGGCCAATCGGCAAAAATGCTAGCGCAATATCCTTCCGCACGGATGGATAAAATTGCTCTGACACTTTGGAATCGAGCATCATCCGAACAGATTATTCCATCTGTTCGGATGACGCACTAGTCAACCTGAATAACCGGCACGACTAAGATTCAGATTTTGCGACCTTTGCATCTGATCGAATGCGTCTGACAGACGATTCCATGTAAGCAACGCCCAGCAGCAGTTTGTTCATTACATGCAGATACCAAGGCATAACCCGGGCTATGTCGATCCACAAGACTACTCTGATCTGGTCTGACTCGTTGGCCGCATCATGCAGGTTGTAATCATCAAAAATCACCCCTCTGCCTTCGTGCCAGAAATATTTTTCACCCTGTTCAACCAACTGTGTCTTGCGTTCAAAGCCGACGCGGTTGTTAGGGTTATTCTGAATTGATGGATTTACGCGAAGCCAGCAACAATTGTCCTGATTGTCGTTGGGAATTACAACACCGAGATGATATCGCACAAAACCCTTCCAGTACCCAAAGTGCGGCTTAATGTACTGGTGCGGATCCAGCACCGAGAAGAAAGCGTTATAAACATTCGGGATTCTGGCGAGCAGAGCGGCAGTCTGCGGTGCCATTTCGCAATTTTCCGGAATGAAGCTGCCTGACTTGAACATGAAGCTCTTCCACTTGATCGAGTGTATTCCACCTGCAGTATGCTTGCCGCCAATCTTTTCTACGTTAGGTAGTCGGTCCTTGATTTCGAGCAACTGTCTGCATTCGGTCTGGATCGTCTCGAAATTGTCTTCGAGAATGGAAAAATGTGGATACTCGCTACGGTAATCCGTTTCAAAGGCCGCCATTTTGCGAAACAATCCGCGTTTCTCGGCGCGGACAAACAGATTCTGCAGGCTGTCCTTGACCTTCCCCAGTTTATTCTTGGTAATCAATCCTGATCGCCAAAACAGGATACCCGCTGCTACGCAGATGGCGATGATAATTGCAATGGTTTGCATTCTGCGGTCTCACTCCCGGCACAAATGAAGTCAGTATCAAAGCGCCGGTTTGCCCAATCCGCAAGCAAAAATCATCCTCTAACTCTGTAATGCTGACGCCCAGCTTTGCCAATGCTAACATTCCATCGATTTCAGACAAGACGGATTCAACTTGCGTAGCGGTGATCAATGCATCTGGGTACCGGCCGTTCTCCGATAACAAAAACGCCATTTGACATGATGGCTTGCCGATCTAGTTTCTCACACCATGAAACCGGCCGGGAAACACCGCATCAAAGTGCTGGCAGCGGGCATTGTTGCCGCCCTCATCACCTGCCTTGCGCCGTCCGCACAGGCAGACCAGGTTGACCTGGAACTGGTTCTGGCCATGGATGCGTCCGGCAGTATCAGCAATTCCGAATACATCCTGCAACTGAATGGTACCGCAGCGGCATTTCGTGACCCGGCGATCCAGGCCGCCATTGTGTCCGGGCCGACAGGCAAGATAGCGGTTTCGGTGATGTTATGGTCGGATGCTGCCTTTCCGAAGATCAAGAGCGGCTGGTTTGTGCTGGACAGTGCGCAATCTGCTGATGCTTTCGCCGGGTTTGTCGAGACCTTTCAACTGAGTGAGGACGACACCGTTGAGATCGGCGGCGGTGGAACCGGTATCGGTGCCGGTGTTCGTGAAGCCGTCAACATGTTGACAGGCAACACCCATCATGGCCTTCGCCAGGTTATTGATGTGTCCGGTGACGGCATCGAGACCGAGTTCTCGTTTTCCAGGGGCATCATGGTGAGAGATGCCAAACTCATCGCACTGGCAGCAGGCATAACCGTCAACGGCCTGCCCATCCTGTCGGAAAACTTTCCGGCGCTTGATGACTATTACCGCGACGAGGTAATCGCCGGGCCAGGCGCGTTTGTCGAGACAGCAGACAGTTTTGACGATTTTGGCCGGGCCATACGCAGGAAACTGTTGCGCGAAATTCAAAGCCGGCTCGCCATTGCCCCGCATCCGGGAATCCGGCGGACAGCCGGCAACCGGCAGGTGAAACAATAATCCGGGCATGTCGCGCCTGTTCCATACCGTTTGACGAAGCCCGGCGCGCCGCATAAGACTTGGGCTGCCAACAGGGATACGCTTACCATGTCACACAATTCGTTCGGCCATCTGTTCCGCATTACCACGTTCGGGGAATCACACGGGGTGGCCCTGGGGTGTGTCATTGACGGCTGCCCTTCCGGCATCGCGATCACCGAAACCGATATCCAGGCATTCCTCGACAAGCGCAAGCCCGGCACGTCGCGCTTCACCACCCAGCGGCGCGAACCCGACCAGGTGAAAATCCTCTCCGGCGTGTTCGAGGACGACCGCACCGACGGGCAGATCACCACCGGCACACCGATTGCCCTGATGATCGAAAACGTCGATCAGCGGTCAAAGGATTACTCGGAGATCCGCGACAAGTTCCGCCCCGGTCATGCCGACTTCACCTACATGGAAAAATACGGCGTACGCGACTATCGCGGTGGCGGCAGATCATCGGCGCGCGAAACCGCAGCGCGCGTGGCAGCAGGTGGAGTTGCCCGCAAGGTGATCCCCATGGTCGAAGTCCGCGCCGCCCTGGTGCAGATGGGCCCGCACAGGATCAACCGTGACAACTGGGACTGGGACCAGGTCAATGAGAACCCGTTCTTCTGTCCCGATGCGCAAGCTGCCAGCGACTGGGAGAACTATCTCGACGGCATCCGCAAGGCGGGGTCCTCGTGCGGCGCGGTGATTGAAGTCGTCGCGTCCGGGGTTCCTGCCGGATGGGGCGCACCGGTTTACGGCAAGCTCGATCAGGACATTGCATCGGCCATGATGAGCATCAATGCGGTCAAGGGCGTGGAAATCGGCAATGGATTTGAGGCTGCCGCCATCACCG
>Ga0316190_10001730_pt1 | contig 15874 bp, 10 predicted proteins | sample Eddworburrow2_MG_FD_204929 | JGI IMG/M metagenome (GOLD analysis project Ga0316190, IMG submission 204929) | Coastal sediment microbial communities from Maine, United States - Eddy worm burrow 2 | ecosystem: Environmental > Aquatic > Marine > Coastal > Sediment | place: USA: Maine | collected... | reverse complement strand
CGAAATAATCCCAGTCTGCGGGTATAAGAGGCTCAAAGTATTGCTCACTTTCTATGCTCTTTTTTTGAACCTTTCGTGTCAGTTTCAATATTCCCGGATCGCCTATCAGCGGCAGTGAGATCTGTACTTCCCCATTTTCAAGCTTATTTATAGGAAGCTCTTCGCCCTGAAAGCGTACTTCCACTCCCTCTGTCCACCACTGACTATCGATCACAGCCTGAACCTTGTAGTTCCCATTTATCCATTCGTAGTTGTAGGGTTTTTCGTAGGAAAACTCCATCATTCTTTCAAGCGCTTGAGCTGTAACTGCATGCGTAAATACGCTGATACGCAAGGCTAACAGAGCTAGTTTTTTCATTTCATTTCTTTATTTCAAAGTCTTAATGGCCGCTCCCAACATATCCAGTCCAACAGCCTGGCATACCCCATTTTTATTTTTTTCCACCATGGTGGTCAATTCCCATGCGTGAACCTCATCGGCTAAGCCCCAAAGTCTGCGGAATTGTTCAACATATAATACATCATTGTCTTTTGAGGTATATGCCGGCTGAAACTGATTATTCTCCTGATTGCGAGTTTCCCATATAGCCTTAGCAGTATTCTGAACGGCTGTATCCAGGTTTACCCCCAGTAATGTTTTCTCCTCCTCCGAGCCCAGGTAACGCATCATGATTCCTCTACCTGCCACGTAATCCCGACCATGCTCCGGACCAAAGCTCGATAAGCATGGAGCTTCACGTATTATGCCATCGCTTTCTGCCACAAGTGCATGTCTGACTCCCAAGCCAATTTGCTGAATGATATTTTTAGCTTCTTTTCCAATAGCATGCACATCAAATTTTGCCAGGTCATCTTTCACAGCAATCATATCACTCAAAGCCGCCACCAGCATACCCTGATCACCGGTCCAAACCCAGCCTTCAGCCCATGGCGGATGAATCTTTTCTGTATACCCGGAGCCTTCGAAAATGGCCATTGGGCGTTCCTGTACTAAGGCCCCTTCCGATGAGAGCTTCTTTAGGAATTCGTATTCCTCAAGCTTAAACCATTCCGTGAACCAAATCCACTGACGGTAAGCCATGTCAAGATACTTATCAGCATCGGGGATATTTTCTGCACGAGCTACTCTGTAAATTCGTGAGGAAAGTAAAAAAAGAAGCACATTGGTCACGGTATTTTTTACTCCAAGACTTTGGCCGCTGGCATCCCCATTTCTGCAGCCATGGGGAATGGGCTTAGCCAATGGGCTGTGATCATAAGCTGCGTTCTTCTTATACTCCCAACACAAATCCGTTGAAAGCTTCCAGTACTTGTTGGCCAAGACTGTTTCCCCGATATTCAGCAAGAGCTTACGGGCATTCAAGGCCATCAAACCCCACCAGCCAAAGTCGTCCGCCCACATCACCTCAACCTTCACAGAAGCAAAAAATGTCAGGTTTTGTTCCAACATCCTTACAATCTTCTCATTCATTTGTCCAAACTGAGGGTCATCGGGCCAACGTTGCTGACAGGCTTGAGCAAATACCAAACACGCATCGAAAGTATTTCCCCTCTTCCAGAAATCTGAAAAATCCCATACTTCTTCGAAGCGTTGAAAAGCCAGTAAGGCCTGTTGTTTTAATTCCTCTTCAAAAGCATGTGAACTACCGGAACAGGACCAGAAAGGCAAAAGTCCTGAAAATGCAATTCCGGCTTTTCCTGTTACTTGTATAAATTCTCGTCTATCCATTTTGGTGAGTCATTGTTGAATCTGTTTCCATATTTAAATGTTATGTCATTTAATACTCACTATACAAAGGATATAAACTTAATTTTGAGGCCACACTTTGATCATGTGTTTTCCGCCTTTTGTATTAGCAAAAGGACCAGCAGCAGGGTATTCAGAATCCCTTTTCTGTCCCAGGTAATCTTTGTTGATGAGGTAGGGCTTATCATCGGGTTGTAAAAAGGGTAGACCTGGTACTTCAACAGTACCGAGCATTTCTGAAGTAATCAATTTCCTTTTGTGCGAAGAGGTCCAATTTTCGTCGGTGGAAAGTTCCAAAAACCAGCCATCGGATTTTTCAATGATTCTGATTTCCGGATTGAAATCTGAAACTATCAAAGGATTATCTTCTGCTTTCCCGGCCTTTGCTCCATGTAAAAAGACATTTCCATTCATCCATACAGGAAGTATTACCTTGTCATATTCACCAAGGTCCGCAGTTCCCACCAGGAGATTATTGAAGAAACGTTCATCCCCGCTCTTGTTTGGTGCTAAGCCTGCAACAGTTGTTGAATGCTGAACCAGGTGAGGAGTTTTTCTTCTCTCTCCTGTTACGACGTGAATTCTACCAGCAATCAGATTATGCACATAAGCGGCTCCCTGCGAATTAACAAGTAAGGACTGCTTTGAGAGCAAAAGATTGTTGTCTATAAGTGCAGGACCATGATTTACCTCCAAAAACAGATCCTCGCTGGGGCCATTATCGTGTAATAGATTTTGAGTAACACGTGTTCCCTGTGTCATCCAATCGAGCCAAATACCTCGGTTGCATCGAAAGATGTGATTGCTCTGAATGTCTGAATCAATGGCTCCATGAAACTTAATTCCAGCCATTTCGGCTCCTGAAAATAAAAGCCGTACATGAATATCATGAATAGTATTTCCAACAACAGAACTAAAGATTGCTCCGAGACTGCCAACAATACCTGCTTGTTCGCAATGTGATATATTGTTGTTTCGTACATGGTGATGGCCAATATTTTCTTTCGTCCAGCCAGCTTCCGTTCCGCGTTCAATGGTTTTTACATAGCCCACTGCTGCATCTGCAGATGTGTTATCCCATTGATCACCATGTTTACCTAAAGTGATACCTACACAGGTGGAATAGCGAATTGTATTTTGTTCGATGATCCATCCCTTACTCCAGTGTGTGCCGATAAGTCCAATTTGTTCAGCGGTAGGGGGAGCCCATGGGGTGGCTGCCTGCTCCATGATAAACCCTTTGACTGTGAGGTAATTAATTCCAGTTATTTCAGGGTAAAACACCGTTTGCCGAACATTGATTTCTACTTCTTCCTTGTTCGGATCAACTGCTTTAAATTGAGCCCATATAGTTGTGTTTCCATCTTGTAAAGAATCAACGGTGGCAAACCATTTGGGTATTGAGCCCACAGAAATAAGAACACTGTCTTTCAGAACAGCTTCGGTGAGCCAATGCCCGTTTAGGTAGACTGCCCCTGTATGATGCGGACGCCCCAGAGGGTAAAACCAATCGCCATGAATGTCATCACTAAAAGGGTTAAAATCCCCAAAAAGACTATTGGGGATGATAACTTTCCAGGTATCTTCCTGGATGTGTTGCCAATTTTTGATGACTTCGGAACCTTTAATCACTACCTTTTCGCCAGGGGCGGCCTGGTATACAATTCTGCTATTGTCGGAACTCCCCCCCCGGGGAGGGTTAATCCTTTCCCGGTAAACACCTTCATGAACAGTGATAATATCTCCAGCCTGGGCCAAGGCTGCGGCAGCAGAAATGCTTTGAAGGGGAGTTTCCAGGGTACCGCTGTTAGAATCATTTCCAGAGGGAGATACATGAAACTCTGTGCCTGAAAATCGACAGGATTGAATGATAAGCATTAATATCAGGAAAGGGAAAATGAAATTTTTCATATGAATTATTTTAGCTCTTCTTTAAGTTTTAGTATAAGAATTGACTTGTTTTCATAAACTGATAGCAGATATCAATTCCCCATAAACAGGTTGGTGGAAGAAAACTCCGGATCGCAGGTAAGGTTCACATGCAGTTTTCTCAGTCCAGCTTCATCCCCGGGTGTAGGTATATGCGTTAAGTGGACCTCACAATTCCGTAGCTCAGCCAGTTTTTCAATGGCCAGTTGAGCAGCCGGATTGGAGATGGCAGAGATCCCGAGCATAATGAGAGTTTCTTCAAGGTCCAGGTTGATCATTTTTCCGGTGAGGATTTCCTTTTTCAGGAAGGTCACTTTTTCAATCATATTCGCCGGGAGCAAAAGCATATGATCGGGCAGTCCGGCCAGGTGTTTGGCAGTATTCAGGATCAGGCTGGACGCCGAATGCATCAGGGCAGAATTCTTACCGCTAATGATGGTGCCATCTCTTAGCTCTATGGCAGCCCCGCAAAACATACCTTTGTTCCCTTTGTTCAGAGATTTGGCATCCAGGGCAGCCTGCCTGGCATGTTTGACAACTTTCCTGTCCTCCACCCTTGCGTTCACTTTTTCCATGATCAATTCTGCCCTCTCCAGGTCATCCCTGTCCACCAACCCCATGGCATATTCTACTGCACAACGGAAATACCTTCGAATGATCTCCTGATGGGAAGCCTCTGCGATGATTCCGTCATCCACGATGCCAGCACTGGCTCTGTTGACTCCCATGTCGGTGGGACTTTTGTAGATGGATTCCTCCCCTGTAATTTTTTCAAGTATTCTGCGAAGCAGAGGAAAGGCTTCAATGTCCCTGTTATAGTTAACAGTTCTTTCATTGTATGCTTCCAGGTGATGATGATCTATCTGGACAATGTCCTTAAGATCGACCGTGGCAGCTTCATAAGCTATATTCACCTTATGTGAAAGTGGAAGGTTCCAGATGGGAAAAGTTTCAAATTTGGCATAGCCAGCTTTCACACCCATTTTATACTCATGATACATGTTGTTTAAACAGGTGGCCAGTTTCCCGCTACCCGGCCCGGGAGCAGTCACTACCACAATGGGGTGCTTAGTTTCTATATATGGATTGGCTCCATATCCCTGGTCACTAACAATAAGGTCCACATCCATGGGATATCCCTTTGTATAGCCATGAGTATACACTTTGATCCCATTCCGCTCAAGTTTATTCATAAAAGAGGTGGCCTGGGGCTGATCCTGGTAACGGGTAATGACCACAGCTGTAATTTCCAGTCCCCATTCCTTGAATTCATCAATGGTCCTTAAAGTATCGGAATCATAGGAAATGCCGAAATCCGCTCTTATTTTCTTTTTCTCTATGGCTCCTGCATGCACACAAAGGATGATGTCAATTTTATCCTTTAGCTCCTGGAGCAGGCGCATTTTTACATTGGGATCGAAGCCCGGCAGCACCCTGGATGCATGGTAATCGTACATGATCTTTCCCCCGAATTCCAGGTAGAGTTTTTCTTGAAAACGATCCACCCGTTCAAGGATAGATGTGGTTTGTTGCTTGATATAGGCTTCGTTATCGAAACCTATTTTCGGGGAAGTTTCAGCTTCTTTACTCATGTTCCGGATAAGATTATTTTTCAGGGTAAAATGGAGCTTCAATATAGGAAATATATAGTGCTGACCGGCAAATCTTTCCTATATTCGGCCCAGATAAAAAAATGGAAACGAAAGGTTTATATCCCAATGAAGAAGGTATTAATATTAGGCGCAGGAATGGTGATAAAGCCCATGGTGCATCATCTGCTGGAAAATGAGATTGATGTAACTGTAGCCAGCCGTACAAAAGCAAAGGCCGATGAAGTATTGGAAGGATATTCCAGAGGGAAGTCCATTTCATGGACTGTTGATCAGTCAGATCTCCTGGATGAACTTATCACGAACCATGACCTGGTGGTAAGCTTGCTTCCCTATACTCATCACGTGAGCATTGCAGAACGGTGTATCGCCCTGGGGAAAAACATGCTGACCACTTCCTATGTATCTCCTGAAATGAAGGCACTGGATGCATCAGCCAGGAAGGCTGGGATAATCATCCTGAATGAAATTGGCGTGGATCCTGGTTACGACCATATGACAGCCATGGAGATTATTGACAGGGTGCATGATGAAGGAGGGAAAGTGGATGCTTTTTATTCATTGTGCGGCGCCCTGTGCGCACCTGAAGCATCGGATAACCCCTTCCGATACAAGTTTTCCTGGTCCCCCAAAGGAGTGGTTATGGCAAGCAATAACGGTGCCCGCTACCTGATGGATGGGAAAGAGGTCGAGCTGGATACTGCAGAATTATTCGCCAATCCCCTGGAGATCGAGTTCCCTGGAGTAGAAAAGATGCATGTGTACCCCAACCGGGATTCAATGCCCTACATAGATCTGTATGGAATTCCTGAAGTTAAGACCATGTACCGTGGGACCTTTCGCTATGTGGGGTGGTGTGCTGCCCTGCACCTGCTCAAGGCTCTTCGATTAACGACTTATGATGAATTGGACCTGAAGGGCCTTACCTATGCTCAAGTATGTGCCCAGCTGAACGGATTCCATGCGGAAACCCTCAGGGAAGATATCATAAGCAAATTCCATCTGGATGAAAAGGATCCTGGTTTAGAGGCGATTGAATGGCTGGGTGTGCTGGATCACTTACCTGTTCCTCTTGACAAAGCCTCTCCCTTTGACCTCACGTCTGATCTTATGATCGAAAAAATGATGATGAACATGAACGAAAGAGACATGGTCATCATGCAACACATATTCCAGGTAACAAGAGCCAGTGGCGCTAAAGAAACGATTGTAGCCAGAATGCTGGATTACGGGAACCGCGACTATACTTCCATCGCCCGTACCGTCTCTCTGCCTGCAGCCATCGCTGTCATCCTGATCCTGGAGGGAGCTATCGCTGATACCGGTGTCCAAATCCCCATCAATAGGTCAATCTACAAGCCCGTTCTGTCAGAATTAGCTAAATTGGGGATATGCATGAACGAGTCGAATGAAAGTATTTAAATACTTTCCGGCAAGCATTTTTTTCTGTCGTTTTTGTTTTCAGCTTCGCTTTGGCCGCAGCTCAAACAGCTTCATTGCTCTCATGGAAAAATTAAACCTGCCCATGCCGGAGAACTAATCCTTCTTATATTCAGCGCAGTGGGGAATTGTCAGGACTTACTGACGTATCCGGACATTCCGGAAACTGATGGATGCATCTCCGTGCTTGCCCTGGAATCCTATGAAGCCTTTGGTGGGAAGTTCGGCAAATGGAGTGGGCAACCAGCTGGGAATCTCACTCCCATCGGGATTAGTGGTTCCGGAGGTCCATTGGGTCATATCCATGGTGGTCACCTTCTTTCCGTTCAGTTCCACTTCGATGAGCTGGCCCTGGCAGCTAAGCTTCATTTGGTTCCATTCGCCGGCAGGATTAACAACCTTTTGCTCATTGGCCGGAAGGTGACCAAAAATGGCTCCGCACTGGTAATCCTTTCTTGCAGTTCCCCACTTCTCGCCGTGATCGTCAGCAATTTGAACCTCTACAGAATTAGGGATCCAGTCTTCCATATTGGTGCAATAGACGATAATCCCGCTGTTGGTCCCTGTCTCATTCTTGAATTCGAAGCTGAGTTCAAAATTCTCAAACTCACCTGTGGCCCAGAGAACCTTATCTTCATAGGCTACCAGGACATCCTCCTGAATTTCCCAGCTCCCCTCCTCATAGATGGCCAGACCAAAATCCTCTCCAAAGAGAAGTTCTCCTGACTGATTGGTGCATGAACATGCCATAGTGGCTAAAATCAGAATGATGGCGGAAAGAACTGAATAAACTTTTTTCATGGTATGGAGTATTTTCGAATTAGTTTAGATTTAAAGATACGACAAGTTACCATAAGCGCTACTAAGGAATAGGCAGAGTCAATTCTTCTGTCCCTCGAACAAATCCCTTATAAATTAAGTTATTATTGTTAGTCATTCGCATGCTACTAATCCAAGAAACTAAGCACCATGCCAAACAAACCAGGTCGTTTATCCCACTTCTGGAATGAACTAAAACGACGCAATGTACTCAGATCCCTGGCCATCTACGCAGGGACAGCCTTTATCATTCTTGAGGCTGCTACCATAATATTTCCAAGATGGGATCTGCCAGACTGGACCATCGACCTGGTCCTCTATCTTCTGATTCTGGGAGCCTTTATTACTTTGATAGTTGCCTGGATCTTTGATATTACCCCACAGGGTGTCCAGAAAACAAAGCCACTTGATGAGGTGCCTGACGCTAAAAGTCCAGGTGACTCCAAAGTTTGGAAAGCAGCCACTTACATCAGCCTGGTGGTTATAGCAGCTCTGATCGTTCTCAATATCGTTTCAACGGGTTCTTCCATCAAAAGCGGTGATATTCAATCGCTGGTGGTACTTCCCTTTGACAATTTTACCGGAGACGATCAGCTGGAGTATTTTGTTTCTGGCATGCATGCATCCCTGATCGTTGATATGGGGAAAGTCGGGGGATTACGGGTAACTTCAAAAACCACGTCCAACACTTATAAGGAAGTGGATATGACCCTCCCGGAGATCGCCTCTGAACTTTCCGTGGACGCTGTGGTGGAGACCCAGGTCATGTGTGTGGGGGATACTATATGTCTCCAGGTAAGGGTGCTTACTCCCTTCCCTGAAGAAAAACAACTCTGGGCTGGTGAATACAGGGAAGAAAAAGGCCAGATACTTAATCTCTATAACCGGGTAACCAGGCAGATAGCAAATGAGGTCAGGGTTGAACTATCCCCGAATGAAGAACGTGTATTGAATGAATCCAGAAGCGTCAATAAGGCAGCCTATGATGCTTACCTGATGGGCTTATTTTATTGGGATAAGTTGAGTAAAGAGTCATTGGACAAGGCACTGGAATATTTCAATATAGCCATAGAAATCGACCCTGACTGGGCTCCTCCCTATTCAGGGATAGCACAAGTATGGGTTGGATTGGCTCAGATGGGTTTTGCCGCTCCTGAGATTGCAGGACCCATGATCTTTGAAAATCTCAATAAAGCTTTAGAACTGGATCCTGATTTTGCTGCTTCACACTATGCACAAGGTCTCATAGGCGTCTGGATCGAGTGGAACTGGGAAAAGGGGGAAAGCGAGTTCTTAAGGGCCCTGGAGTTGAATCCCAGCGACGCCTTGTCCCGGATTTATTATGCCCATCTGCTGACGATCCTTCAGCGGGAGGATGAAGCTGTGAACCAGGGACAACTGGCAGTCGAACTGGACCCGCTGAATCCCCTTATCCTGGCATTATATGCCGTTGTTCTGGGCAACAATAATCAATGGGAAGAAGCATTTGAATATGTTGAAAAAGCCATATCCATTGATCCATTCAGCTTTTTTGCTCACCATATCCTGGAATTTGCATCCTTTGAGGTCGGGAATACACGTGAATTTCTAAAGGCAGTAAGATTTATTTTTCCATTTGATGAGGAGGCTTTTCTATCCATTGAAAATACCTCCCGGGAAAAAGGTCTTCAGGCTGCATACGAAGAAACGGTAAACCACCTGGAAGCCCTTCAGGAATCCAACTTCCTTGTACCGGTGCATATGGCCAACAGGTACGCTAGGATTCATCAGTACGACAAACTCCTGGATCAGCTGGAACTGGGAATTCAGGTTCACGATCAGAATATGCCCTACATCGCTACCGGATTCAACAAACTGACGCCGGTGTACGACGATCCCAGATTCATTTCTCTTATGGAGAAATTAAACCTGCCCATGCCGGAAGACTGATCGCTTTTCATGATTGGTTTTTCAGAGCTGCAATGGCCAGCAGCACACCCAGGACTATGCCCAGGAAGGCAGCAAACAGCACCCTGAATTCCTCCGGCAGGAGGAAGGTGATGGTCTGTGCAGGAATCCAGAAAAGAGGAATGGTCCTTTTAAATACAAAGTTCCACTGTACATCCCAGTTAATTTCCTTAAAGATCCGGGCAAAATGAATGGGACTTAGAAATCCTTCAAGGGTTCCACCGTTATCCAGGATATGGATGTCCGTGATCTTATGGAAAGTCATCATTACCGGAGCATAGAAAAGATTCAGAGCAGTTGCAATACTGAATGAAACAAGTACCTTCTTCCAGCTGAGATCCGAAAGCAGTATTGAGCTGGCATTCTCAAAACCCACCTTTTCCAGAAAAATTGGCGTTCCGGCTGCGAAAATAGCAAAGGCCATATAGATGGTCACTCCCAGAAATCCCCAGACTATAGCCCGTGGGATTAGTCCGAATCCCTTGTGATGGTACTTCCCGGTCTTGATCCTAAGCCCGATGACCTCACCCAGGGTGGCCAGAATGGCAAATTTGATAAAGCTCATCAGCAGCCCATTTTCCAGGTTAAACTGGTAGTAGGTGTCAAATACGGCATCGCTTACGAAAAAGGGAAGAAAGAAGACCAGTACTCCCAGTAGAAAAATCAGATCTTTCCGCAGACTCATGGCCTTATCCCTTCTTGAGAGCTATCCTCCTGATTTCTCAGAAGCATAAGCCTGGAGAAGGTCCGGAAAACCATGCCGGACTCACACATCACAGGGGTGGAATAGCTTCCTTCACCCAGGTCATGTATCCCATGCAATTCATAGTTTGAATCGGCCTGAATAACTATCACTCTGCCAGCTTTGCTTATGCAATAGAGCTTTCCCTCCACCCAAACCGGTGATCCATAGAGGGGCCCGGCAGGTCGTTCTTTCCAGAGTAGTTCACCGCTGGAAAGCTTTACACAGGCGGCTGTTCCGTTATCCAGAAATAAATACAGCAAATCATCCTTGACCAGAGGAGTGGGGACATAGGGGGAAAGATTGGGAGGAAGGGTATAAAGTGCCGTATCAGCTACCTTGTGGGCGTTCAGATCCACTTCCACTACCATCCCCTCCCCTTTCCGGCATCCAAGCAGCAAACCTTCAGAATAGAGCGGAGAGGCAACTACCCGGTGGGTCAAAAGTTCTTTGTTTTCCCACAGTACACGGCCCGATTGAGGATCGACCCCCGTAAATCCGTGAGCTTCGCTGGTAAATATCAATTGAGTCTCCTGTCTGTCGTTCTTAACCAGAAGCGGCGTTGAAAAAGAATTCCGGGTACAGCTTTCCCGTTCCAGCTCCCAGGCGGTCTCACCGGTGCTTTTGTCAACAGCTACCCAGGAACTTTTGAAGGAACTTCCTTCTTCCTGCTCGCGGGTGAATACCACGTTTTTTTCTGTCAGGACCACGGAACTCCCGCCGCCGTGCCGGGCTTCAATCCCGCCGAAATCTGACTGCCACTGAACTTCACCCTCATGACTCAGAGCGGTGAGGCTTGCTTTTTCCCCGGTATACCAGATGACATAAAGTTGTGATTCATCTACGGCCGGAGTAGAAGAGGCCAGGTTATTATCTACGTGCATGCTAAGATCAGCCACGCTGAACTCCTTTTGCCAGAGGATCTTTCCATCGCGCTCATCTATTGCCAGTACATATCCCATGTTCCTGGCATCGTCCGCACTGGTGACAAAAATTTTATTGTCCCAGAGTACTGGAGAAGCATGTCCCACTCCGGGCAAAGATGTTTGCCAGCTAAAATCTGTGGAATCCCAACTCACCGGGACCTTACCCTCTGAGTCAATCCCCATCCCGTCAGATCCTCTGAACCTGGTCCACCTATTGTCTCCCTTTTCCTGTGCTGAACAGGTAAGAAATAAAAAGAGACACGCGAGCAGGAAGGAAAGCCTTGAATTTTTCATTCCGCAAAATATCAAAATAGAATGACTCTCAAAACATTCACTATATTTTTCGGTAACTTGCCTTTGATGAATTCAGGGTGGTCCTTTTACTAAAGCTGCAGATTGACCTTCTTCTTCTCGTAATTCTTGTACTGAACCAAAAATCCCAGGCAGCCGATATTCTCCTCGATCTCTTCATCGGTGGACCTTCTTGCCATTACGCTCACTTTGATAATCAAAGACTTGGTAACATCAAATCCAAGACCCAGCGATTCCAGGAAATCGTCCTCCATGTTATCGTAGAGTACTTCCTTGGTCTGCTGATCGATCAGGGTAAAGTGAATGGGGTAGAGTTTTCTATGGGTGCAAAAGGAAAGAATATAATCTTTCTGCCCGTAGAATATCACATTCATTTCTATGGTATCCTTGGGACTCATTTTGGCTGAATGAGATTGACTGTATGATTTATAGCCTCTCTGAAGATCGAATCGACAATCTCCTTCCAGGTGATGATTTTCACAATCCTGAGATTTCAATTGGCCAGGGATGATCAGGAATAAAACAGCCAGTACCTGTATATTTCGTATAAGTTTCATAGTATCCAGGATTTAAAGATTACCATTAACAATGTTGTTTCTCAATTCTATCACTGCCTCTTTCAATGCAGCAAACTCTTCTTCAGTCAGGCTGGGCTGACTTGCACTATCGGCTCCACCGATGACAAGTTTTTTTGGCTGCTTGGAATCTGAATCGTTCGCTGCTTTGATGGTGACTCCGCCCGTTCCGGCTTTGATACCATCATAGATGTCCTTAATCATATTCAGGTCCGAGATGGTAGACTCCACCATGGGATCATCACTTTCAAGGCCACCGGCAAACATCATAAAGTTATCTATGGTATATTTCTGATCGGCCAGGTGCTGAAGCAAATAATCAGCTGTTCTGTAATCATCAATCATATTTACAGCAAAGAAGAGGCTCTCAGTTAAGGCTCCCGCAGAGATCATCACCACTGTATTCATCCTGTCATTTCTATCGCAGAAGCTGAGAATATTCATAAAAGCATCATTTGAGATGTTGTACAGAGAATCCAGGAATTCAACATTGTCCCGTGCTTTTTGGATCATCGACTCGTCCACGGCTTCATTAATATTGATCTCTTCAGATAGGGATTTTACAGTTTCCAGCAGATCCAGGGTCTCTTCGTGCCTCCCAAAAAGAGCGGCATAGGCCAGGTCGGCCATATATACCCCAAGAATGGTACTCTTAGATTTGGAGTCAAGATATTGATCGGCCTTTTCCGTAGGATTCAGCAAGGATCCATCATAGGCCACATCAGCCATATCTATGACACTTAACATTTCTGCCGGAGATGGATAGAGGTGATAAACCTGGTGGAAAGCTTCCATGTCCTCTATAAGGGCTTCTTTGTCCACATCCTCTATAAGTGTTGAGGATTTCTTCTGACCGGATTGACAGGCTGCGGCCAGCATCATGGCGATCAAGACGACCACCGGAATATAGCTGTTTCTTAAAGTTTTCATAAGGTGTTTATTTGCTATCAGCATTCGTGGTAAGATCATTATTACATTCAATTCACGGAAATCTTTCTCTTTGCACGACTTCCACTAAATTCAACAACTTTTCGCAATACGCTGAATTGTAGAAGCACGTAAAGGACCATTGTCATGATCCAGATAATTAAAAGATTAAAAGAGAGGGTAGGGATGTGTGTATCACCCAAAATTTTGCTGGAAGCAAAAAAATGAGCTCGACCATTCCTTCTTAAGGGATTCATATATAGGGGATCCATTTTTCTAAGCAGGAGACCGTCCTTTTTAATCAGCTTGTACAAGTCATTCCTGTTTAATACTAATTGGGCCAGATTCTCATTGCTATGTCCCCGTTTTACTTTCAAATAGGCTTCTTTGCCACCAGCCTGGAGCACCAGGGAGTCAATCATGAGGTCCTTTTCCCGGCTGAGCCTGTTCCTGTGCACACCAAGTGCCGACTTATACTTATTCAACCAGCTAATAAGCCCATTGCCATTGGTGGCAGTGAACTTATCCATATTAAAAAGGTCAGGATGCGGGTCAAGCCTGGTCAGAAAAATAGTGGAAACAGCATTTTCAATGGTCTGCAGCTTAGCAGACAAGACCTTATCATCTGCACCCTCACTATGTAATTTCATAGCATCCTCTATCTCCTGAATAAGAGCCGGGATCAGGAACTGCATATCATAGTTAATGTTGCTCTCCAGTTTCTCAGTTTCAAACAGGGGTTTTTGATAAGCATTGTTAGCAAATTGGTTCACTGTCAAGGCTTCATAGGCCCAGCGACTGGCCATTAATTCCCCAGGTACAGGAACCACAAGATCTGAGGCAAACTGGTAGTGGAGCTTGTCAAATTTCACAATAACACCGGCCAACAGAATCTGAGGGACCAAAAGAAAGGGGACAATCACGTAAATGGCCACAATAGATTTTAGACCATCGGAGATAACAAGACCCAGCACATTGGCAAAACATGCAGTAGAAAAAAGGATGAGCCAATAGGAAAAATTCAGGCCTTTGATCTCCATGATCAGATTTCCAATCACCACAAAAAATAGCATCTGGATACCCGACAATATAAATAGCAGGGAGACCTTGGAGAGCAGATAGGCTGTTCGACTCAAGTTCAGGAAAGACTCCCTCTCCTGGATTCTGCGATCCCGGTGAATTTCTTCGGCAGCAATAATCAGTCCCAGGAACAGAGCAACAATCACACTCATAAACAGATAAGCAGGGAGATTCTCATTCTGACTGAAGAGGTAGAGGTGCGGATCGTTCTCAAAGCCAGAAACGTATTTGGAGAAAAAGCCCAGAATCAAGGCCAGCAAAGGCGCTACCAACAAGGCGATGGACATAAACTGGCGATCGGCCAGTTTGGATAAAAGGTTCCTTTTAAAGAAGATCAGGAACTGCTGCAGTGCGCCGGGAACAAGAAATTTTAAGGAAGGGACCGGAATCTTTTCAGATTTGAGGACGATCCCCGATTCAATTTTATCCAGGTAATTGGTGTACCATTTCTCGGGCGAAGACATGCGCCGGCTGGTATAAGCTCCGAATTCGTCCACATCTCTAGCCTCAATCACGCTAAGGATATCATCGGGATTGACATTTCCGCAAGTGCTGCATTCACCCTCTGCAGCATCTACCCGTCCTGCCAGCTTTTTGAAATATGTTATTCCGTCAATGGGATTCCCGGAATATACCGGGTAGCCACCCCTGTCAAGCACAATAAGGTGATCAAATTGTTTAAAGAGCTCAGCAGAAGGTTGGTGAATGGTTGAAAGTACCAGTTTCCCCTTGAGAGTCTGATCCTTTAGCAAGGCTATCACATTTTCCGAATCGGTCGATGAAAGGCCCGAGGTAGGTTCATCCACGAATAGCAACTGGGGTTCACGAATCAGTTCAAGAGCGATATTAAGCCTTTTACGCTGACCTCCGCTGATGTACTTATTCAGCGGAGATCCAACCTTCAGATCCCTCGCATCATAAAGATCCAATTCCTGAAGCAGGTAAGTAACTGCTTCATCAATCTCTGCCGCACTGTGTCCATCCAGGCACAATTTTGCATTGAACCAGAGATTCTGTTGAACTGTGAGCTCCTCAATCAAAAGGTCATCCTGTGGAACATAACCAATCATTCCTTCCAGGTCCTTACTTCGTTTCCTGAGGTTGCGACCATTGATATATATCCCTCCGGAGGTAGGTTTTAACTCTCCGTTCAGTACTTTCAAAAGAGTAGATTTACCTGAACCGCTTCCACCCATGATTCCCACAAGTTGCCCAGATCTACCCTGGAAACTGAATTTCTTAATACCATGGGTAGAATTCCTGAATCTGAATTCTATTTCCTTGACACAAAAGTCAACCAGTTGATCCTTTGAGTCCAATACGAAGCCAGCTACGATATCTGAATAGTAAATGGGAGAGATACCTTCTCCCCTGATGGCTCCACCACGTGGAAAGACGGTTACATGTTTCGGGAAAATATACTTCTCATTGCATTCAAGCCTGGCTTTACCCACATATTGGAAAAGGTAAATATCTGCTCTTTTAATCCTGAGCATCAGGATTTGACCTGAAAGACCTTCTACTTGTAGATGCCGTATATCGCCTTCGATGAAATCCGGATCATCACTAATAATCAGCAAGCGGTCCTTACTTGGGACCTGGTAAAACTTTTCCCTTATAAAAGTTGAACAATTCTCATACTCTTCCTCGGTGATCAACAAACCTCTGGCCACTGTGCGAACAGCATCGGAAATTGAGCCGGAAAATCCGCTTCCCCTCATTCCTGCATCTGAGAAATATTTGGCAAATCTGATCAGGCTAAGCAGGATCATGAATCGTTGGGCGATATGTAGCTCATCGACAATCTGGCTGCATATTCC
>Ga0316190_10001726_pt1 | contig 15885 bp, 11 predicted proteins | sample Eddworburrow2_MG_FD_204929 | JGI IMG/M metagenome (GOLD analysis project Ga0316190, IMG submission 204929) | Coastal sediment microbial communities from Maine, United States - Eddy worm burrow 2 | ecosystem: Environmental > Aquatic > Marine > Coastal > Sediment | place: USA: Maine | collected... | reverse complement strand
GAGCAGAGCGGTATTGCCGCTGCCTTTGGTGGCAAAGGTCAATGGGCCACAGCCCTTTTTGACTACGACAATGACGGTGACCTGGATCTATTCTCTGCCAATGGAAACGGGGAAGAACTGATCCTGCAGTATCCCCTGTTGATGGAAAACGACGGCCAGGGACATTTTACTGATGTGGGTCGGAAAGCGAGCCCCTATTTTAAGGAACTTAGGTCAGGACGAGCGGCAGCCACATGGGACTACGACAATGATGGGGATTTGGACCTGGTAATTTCGCATGTGGATCTGAAGGCCAGATCAGTATTGCTCCGGAACAACTGCAACAACGGCATGCACTGGTTGGGGCTCACCCTTGAAGGCAAGAATGGTCAGGCATCTGCCATTGGAGCCACCGTTGTGGTTCACCGCAAAGACAGGAACGCTGTTTTCGTAAATCAGTGGACCACCACCTACCTGAGCAACAATGACCCAAGGCTCCATATAGGTCTTGGCAAAGATCCCCTTATCGAACGGATTGAAATCATATGGTCGGACGGCTCACGTGAGGTATATCCCGGCCCAGCCTCCGATCAGTACATCACATTCCGACAGGGATATGGAATTGTAGAGTGATCCTTCCTCAATGTTAATTTGTGTTAAATGGATCTTACTTTTTCAATTTTTCAAGAATAGAGAGTACGCATCTTTACTATATTTGTTTCCTCGTAACTAAACGACTTCTATGAAACATATAGCTCTGGCATGCGTGTTAGCAAGTATCCTAATTCTCACTGGATGCCAGTCACCCGATAAAAAAACATCCGTCCGCTCACAGAATCAGGCTTCTCTACCGGAAAATAACGGAGACTATTTCCAGAAAATTTCTCCGGATAACGGCATACTTTTCAAGCACACAGTGGGCGACAACCATATGGATAACCTGGTGGAAACAGTAGGTGGTGGAGCAGTGTTCCTTGACTATGACAAGGACGGTTACCTGGATCTGTATATGAGCAACGGCTCCTACACCGAAGGATTAAGTGAAGGAGAGCATGATGAAGGAGAACACACCAACCAGCTGTTCAGAAACAAAGGAGATGGAAGCTTTGAAGATGTGACCAAAATAGCCGGTGTGGGCCATACGGGTTACGGCATGGGAATGACCGTGGGCGACATCAACAACGATGGCTATCCGGAAATCTACATCACCAACTACGGACCAAATGTTCTTTATATGAACAATGGCAACGGAACCTTTACCGACATAAGTGAAAAGGCAGGGGTGGCAGGCGATGAATGCAGCGTTGGAGCTGTATGGTTCGATTACGACAACGACGGCCTTCTTGATCTCTACGTGGGAAACTACATCAAGTATGACCCGGAATATGGCTACTTCTATGCTCCGGATGGTTTTCCCGGTCCCATGGCCTACGACGGTCAGCTCGACGATCTCTACCACAACCTGGGCGACGGTAAGTTTGAAAATGTCACAGAAGCCATGGGCATTGCCAATCCTGACGGACGTGCCATGGGCATTGGTGCAGCTGACTTTGATGGCGATGGATGGGTGGATATTTTCGTGGCCAACGACCACATGGTCAACAATATCTATCACAACCTGGAAGGCAAGCGTTTTGAAGATCATGGAACCAGAACAGGGATGGCTTTCAACCAGGCCGGTGAGGCCACCATTTCCATGTCGGTGGATTTTGCAGATTACAATGGTGATGGCCTGATTGATGTATTTATGTCGGACGATACTTACTGCTCCCTGTATCAGAACCAGGGTGGAGGTGTATTCAGAGACATGGGCTATCCTTCCGGAATATCAACTGCAGCAGCTCAGCACGTAGGATGGTCCTCTTCCTTCATCGATTACAACAACGACGGTTTAGTAGACCTGTTCAAGGTGAACGGCGAATTGAAGCACCTCTATGGTCAGGAAGATCAGCTTTTTGAGAACCTGGACGGAGAGAAGTTCGAAGATGTTTCCGTGAAGCTGGGAGCATATTTCCAGGAAGAAAATGTGGGACGTGGAGCCTGTTTCGGAGACTATGACAACGACGGGGACCTGGATGCTTATATTGTGAACCTGGACGATCACGGAGTGTTCCTTCGAAACAACCGGGGCAACGAAAATAACTGGATTACTTTCCAACTGGAAGGAACTGAAAGCAACCGGGATGCCATTGGCGCCCTGGTGACCATTTCGGCAGGCGGCAAGCAGCAGGTAGGGGTCAGAAGAAGCACCACAGGATACTTAAGTCAGAACGACCATCGCATGCATTTCGGAATAGCTGATGCAGAAAAAATAGACTTTGTAGAAATTAAATGGCCCTCTGGCAAAATACAGCGAATAGAGAATCTGGATGCCAACCAGATCCTTAGCATTGAAGAAGAATGAGAAAGGGGATGAAGAGAAGAAGTAAATGGCTGAAGTTTATCAGTAGGGCTGTTTACGCTGGAATATCCAGTGTATTGCTCCTGTCTTGCAGCAATAACAGCTATGAAGGAATGGTGGTGGCGGTGGAATTGGAGGAAATCCATCAGGGCTCTAACGAAGGCGCAAAGTTGATTGCCATTGATTTTCGAAATTCCGGAAAGCCTGCCAAAATACTAAGTACCGAATTTCAGGGTGCCGCTGCACCCGCCCTCACTCATGATGGGCGCTACCTGTATTTCCAGGGTAAAAAGGAGGGCGACAAGGCCTGGCAGATATGGGTCGCTGATCTGCAGAAAAAAACAAGCACCAGAGTTACAGAACTTCAGGAGAATTGCATCCACCCTGCTCCCCTGCCCGATGGCACAGTAGTATTTAGCCGAGAAGGAAGCGTGAACGGGAAACTTGTGTTTGATCTCTGGCGATGCCAGATGGATGGTACCGGGCTCACACGACTCACCTTTGATCCCTCCATCAATCAGCATGCGACCGTTCTGAATGAAGGCCGCGTACTCTTTACCAGCAGTCAACAATACCCCGATGCTAAATCGCCGGTGATAATGGTGATGCGTCCCGATGGCACCAAATCGGAACTCTACTTCAATGGAAACAGCGGAATAAATCCTGTAAGCGATGGAAGAGAGTCTGATCATGGCTTCATTTATTTTGTGGGGAATGGGGGAAAACTGGGCCGCATACATCATAATCGCCCCCTGCACACCTTTGAAAACCTTTCGGCCGGTTTGAAAGGCAGTTTCTCAGCGCTTGCTCCTGACGGCTCCGAATGCCTGGTTTCCTACCAGCCTTCCGAAGGAATACCCTTTGGTCTCTATCGTTTCAATCCCGAATCCAGGGAAACTCCCACCCTGCTCTACCAGGGAGAATATCACCTCACCGATCCGGTCCTTATAGCTGCCCTTCCTGAAAGACCCAGAATTCTGCCCAGTGCAGTAAATCCCAAAAATACAAGCGGCTTGCTGATGTCGCAGGACATCAACCATTCCCAGCATCCTGTCCATGCAGGAATCACCGGAGACACCCTGGCCGACAGGATCAGGGTATCCACATTAGATAAGGAACTGGGAATTGTCGAAGTAAAAGCGGATGGATCCTTCTACCTGAAACTGGATGCAGATACTCCCTTCCGCATTGAAAGCCTGAATAAGCAGGGAGAAATCATCCGGGGCCCCTCCGACTGGATCTACCTGCGCCCCAACGAACGCAGGGCTTGTGTGGGATGTCACGCCGATCCTGAATTAGCCCCAAAAAATTTCCAGCCACTGGCTGTAAAAGAAGACCCCGTAGTATTAACTGCTGAGAAGAAGGAAAATAGTCAATAAGAGAAGGAAGCGACTTATGCGTATTAAACCCATACTTATTATAGGATCCATTGCAGTGGTGGTGGCTGCCGGCTCTATCATCGGGCACCGGGCAGCCAGGGCCCATGTGGATTATATGACTGCTGTGGACGACCATCCTATTACCTGCTGGAGCTGTCACCTATATACCCAGCAAGACAATGTCATTGCAAAAATCATGCACGAGACCTATGTCTCACCCTACAACCTGGAAATTTCCGGGGATGGTAAGAGATTATATGTGGTAGGACAGGAATCCAACCAGCTTGTGGTAGTGGACCTTAAGGAAAGCAAGGTAGTTGAGAAAATTGAGGTGGGTGAACGCCCTCACACAGTGGTGCTAAGCAAGGACGGGAATTCGGCATATGTCAGCAACCAGTGGGCCGATAATATTTACCAGATCGACCTGGCAACATCCAGTATTGTGGACACCCTGCTGGGAGGATCCGGACCAGCCGGAATGGTACTCAGTCCGGAAGGCAATAAGCTCTATGTGGTTAACTCCTATTCCTCCAACATCTCCGTCTTCGACCTGGAGAACCTCCAGGAAAAAAGAAGGCTCAGGGCAGGCAACAACCCTGTCTCCATCGCCATAGCACCGGACGGAAGTGAGATCTTCGTCAGCAGCCGGCGCTCTATCCCGGTTCCTCATATGACATCTCCCCTGACTGAAATGACAGTGGCTGGCACCCAGTACCAGCGTGTCACCGACCGCAAGATGTGGAAGGATGCCTACATCATGGAGAATGTGACGGTCACTCCATCGGGAGATATGGCTATCAGCACGCTGATTCGGCCCAAAAATCTGATTCCAGCCGTTCAGATCGAACGGGGCTGGATGATGACCCATGGTATCGGGATCATCGAACGCAAAGAGGACGGAAGAATGATTCAGCTGCTGCTGGATGAACCCAATGCCTATTATTCCGACCCCTTTGACATCGTCGTCTCGGCCGATGGAAAAAGAGCCTACGTTTCACATGGAGGTGTGGATATGATTAGCGTGATCGATTTGGATGAAGTCCGGAGCTTGCTGACCGAAATTAGCGATGATGAACTGGAGACCTATGCCAACCATCTGGGGACCAGCAGCAGAATCGTGATAGGAAGAATTCCCACGGGAGCCAATCCTAAAGGCATGGTACTATCTCCGGATGACAAGCTCTTGTATGTTGCCGAGCGACTCAACGACAAGATCGCTGTGATCAATACCGGCAGTCTGATTACGGAGGGCAGCATTGATCTGGAAGGACCGAAACGCCGCACTGTGGCGCGGCACGGTCGTCAGGTGTTTAATAATACAGGGCATACTTTTCAGAATCAGTATGCCTGCTATACCTGTCACCCCGACTCCCATGAAGACGGACTGGTCTATAACATGGCCGGTACGGACATGGGACGGAACCTGGCCAATGTGCAGACCCTGAGAGACATTGGGGAGATTCCCCCTTATAAGTGGAACGGAAAGAACCAGACCATTTACAAACAGGACGGGATGCGCTTTTCCACCATCCTCACACGTACCGAGGCCTTCAGCCATAAGGAACTGGATGCCCTGGTAGCCTTTATTGAAACGGGCATCAAGAATCCCCCCAACCTGCGCTTTAATCCCCATGGGGAACTAAGTGCTGCCCAGGAACGGGGCAAGGAGATTTTCTACCGCGACTTTGATAATTTCGGGAATGAAATCCCGGAGGCAAACCGCTGTTATACCTGTCACCCTCCACCCTACTTCACCAACCTGGAAATGACCGATGTGGGAACCCTGGCGGATTCGGACGACCCCATGAAATTTGATGTACCCCAGTTGAACAATGTGTATGAATCTGCCCCTTACCTCCACGACGGCAAAGCAGCCACTCTGGAAGAGATCTGGACCAAGTACAACGATCATGACGAACACGGCGTGGCCAATGACATGAGAAAGGACCAGCTTAACGACCTGGTGGAGTATCTTAAATCCATTGGCGATGCCGACAATTACCGGGAGGAAGCTAAAGTGTACGAAGCCTCTGTCCAAAAAAAGAAAAAGGAAAAATGAAGAAAAACATATTGATTTTAGCCCTGGGGCTCTTGCTCCCCTTCACCATGCTTGCCGGTGAACCGGAAAAAGCCGGTAACATGCCTGAATACGGAAACTGGAAGACCTTTACCACCAAAGATGGCCTGCCTGCCAATAAGATCTTTTGTGTAAGGGTCGATGGCGATCGCGTGTGGATCGGAACCAGCCACGGTCTGGTACTCTATGAGAACGAGACTTTTAAAACTTTCACCACCGAAGACGGGCTGGCCCATAACGGGGTTCTTTCCATCGATGTAAGTGAGCTCACCGGTGATGTCTGGATAGCTACCCTGGGAGGTATGAATCGATATTCCGGGGGGAGTTTTGAGACTTTTAATCAACTGAACAGCGGTCTGCCCAATGATGTAATTTACACTGTAATTTGCGACGGCAAGGACGTATGGTGTGCCACCGGAGGAGGCGCGGGCCACTACGACACCTACAAAGAAGAATGGGCCATCTATACCGAGCGAAACGCACCCATGCATGAACCCTGGACTTACAGTGTCTGCGCTGGTGACAATAAAATTTTTATTGCTGCCTGGGGCGGAGGAGTTATTGAGTACCAGAAAGAAACAGGCAACTTCAGGGACTATGTGGATCCGGACGGGGAAATGGAGATTGATCTCTTCCCCGACGACGGAGTCGTGCATGATATTACCACTGCTGTATCCCACTCCAATGGCATTCTCTGGGTGGCCACCTATTTTGGGATGAGTCGTTACGACGGCACCCAGTGGAAGGGATATTTTGATCACGACAGCGGACTGGCCAGCAACTTCATTAACTTTATCAAAGCCAATGGAGATGTTGCATTTGCCTGCACAGACAAGGGCCTCAGCTCTTTCAACGGAGAAGAATGGATCACCTATACAACGAACGGAAGCGGGGGGAAGCGTGTTTACTATAAAGATGGGGTATCTTCCACCAAAACTGATTCCAATGGGATCGCTCATCAGTACACCATCGGGGTGGATTTCCAGGGCGATGATATCTGGGTAGCCACTTCCTATGGACTCAGCCATGGAACACGAATTAACTAGGAGCTTAGGAAAGCAGAAAGGAGATCAAATGAAATCCAAGATGAGAACATTGAAGCAGAGAAGCACGACCCTGATGGTGGGGATCGCGGGACTAATATTGTTCCTTGTTACTCCGGCAGCTATTGCTCAGTACCAGGAAAAAGAGGATAAGAACTATGGGAATACCCCTGATAAGCAGGTTCCATATGCGAACTATCAGGATGCCTACAAAAAACATTTCGTGGAACCCCTGGAGTTTACCGGAGCCGGACGAGAGAAACCGGAACCCAAGGGACTGAAAGAAGTCCGGATCGGGGTTCTGGCCCCACTGGAAGGGAATGTGCTGGTTCCCCAGGGAATCCAACTCTTGCAGGGAGCCACCCTGGCGATGGAAGAGGCCAATAAGCGTGGTGGATACAAGGGCATTCCTTTTAAGATTCTGGCGCATAACGATGTGGGGCTCTGGGGAGCCGCAGCCAATGAAATAGTAAAAATGGGCGATGAGGGTGTCTGGACCATCCTGGGGACCATCGACGACATCAATTCCCATGTGGGCATCAGGGTGGCACTCAAGTTGGAAATCCCCTGGATGAACACCAGCGATCCCGATCCCACCTTTACCGAAACCAACATCCCCTGGGTAATGCGTTGCATTTCCGATGACCGTCAAAGCTCTTATGCACTGGTGGACTACATTTATCGTGAAAAAGAGCTTGAACGTGTTGCCGTTCTAAGGGCCAATAACCGCTATGGCCGGGTAGGTGTCATGGAATTCAGGGATGCGGCACTTCGGGCAGAACATCCTATCGTACTTGAGGTTCGCTACGAAGATGGGGAAACCAATTTCGACACTCAGTTGGAGCGCATTAACAACTCCAAGCCCGATGCGGTGGTTCTTTGGGGAAATGCCCTGGAGATGGGGCTGATCCTAAACAGGATGCGGGAACTGGGCATGAACTATCCGGTATTCGTTTCTGACCGGGGAGTAAATCCCCTGTTTGTTGAGACCGCCGGAAAAAATGCCAATGGCGTTGTGACCACCTGCCAGTATAATCCAAAAGGAGATAATCCCAAATTGAAGACATTTCAGAAGAATTATAAGCAACGTTTTGGCCAGGAAGCAGATGTATTTGCTGCCCACGCCTACGATGGCATGAACATGACGATCTCTGCCATACAAAAGGTGGGACTCAACAGGTACCTGATCAGAGACGAGTTGTTAGGGCTCAAGAAATATGACGGAGTAACAGGTGAGATTCTCTTTGATGCCTCTTGGAACGATATTGGTCGTATATTTATGGCAGAAATCAAGGATGGAGATTTTATTTTCTCCCCGGCCGTCTGGAAATACGAATAGCGACGCGATTGATATACAGAATGCGATGGGAACAGATTCGTGTAATATTGAAACTACTGTGGAAACCAATGACCCGGAACTTGTAAGCAGGGGCGCAAAGCCTGAAGGAACCATTGTGAATATCAATGGAGTCCAGGTAGGCGGTGAAGCAATTGTGGTAATGGCAGGGCCCTGTGCCGTTGAGAGTGAAGAACAATTGGCTGAAACAGCCAGACTCGTATCAGCTGGCGGAGCTTCCCTTTTAAGGGGTGGAGCTTTTAAGCCACGTACCTCCCCCTATAGTTTTCAGGGGCTGGGGGTTGAGGGACTGGAAATGCTGGCCCGCGCCAGAGAAGCAACCGGCCTGTCAGTGGTCTCAGAGGTCATGGATACCCGCCAGGTGGAAACCGTTGCCCGATATGCTGACATGCTGCAGATCGGCTCCAGGAACATGCAGAATTTTCCTTTGCTCAAGGAAGCCGGATCTACTTCCATGCCCATCCTCCTGAAACGGGGCATGATGGCCACTATTGATGAATACCTCCATGCTGCAGAATACATCCTCTCCCATGGAAATCCAAACATCATTCTGTGTGAAAGAGGCATTCGGACCTTTGAACCCTCCACCCGATACACCCTGGACCTGAATGCCATCCCCATACTGAAGCAGCGGACCCATCTTCCAATTATTGTGGATCCCAGCCACGGAACCGGATTGCGTTCCCTGGTCCCCACCATGGCCAAGGCCTCCATTGCTGCCGGGGCAGACGGATTACTGATGGAAGTACACTATCATCCTGAAGAGGCCCTCTGTGATGGTTCTCAATCTCTTTTCCCGCAAGATTTTGATCTCTTGATGAAAGACCTGGAGAAAATCGCGGAAGCTGTTGGGCGCCGCATACACAGGCTTTAATCTTGCCAGGCTTGATCCGGCTGATCCCATACCTCCTCCTTGTGGCACTATTGATGCCTGGCATGGGACTATCTCAGGAGCAAAATCAGCCTTCCACCATAAAAATCGGTCTGCTGGTGCCAGACTCGTCCAGTACCAGATTTATCAGAGCTGCAGAACAGGCAGTGGTAAAAGCCAACAAGTCAGGGGGCTACCAAAATCAGGATTTTAAACTGGTGATCCGTTCCGCCGAAGGTCTGTGGGGCACGGGATCCAAAGAATCGGTCGCCTTTGTCTACGAAGATGAGGTGTGTGCCATCGTCGGATCTCTGGATGGCAGGAACGCCCACCTGGCCGAACAGGTGGCTGCCAAATCGCATTTGAGCTACATCGAAGCCTATGCCACCGACCCCACCCTGTCACAGGCATTCGTTCCCTGGTTTATGCGCGTGGTCCCCAACGATGATCAACAGGCTAAGGCTCTACTGGAACTTATAATAAAAAATGGAGGAGCAAAGATTGGGATTCTTACTACGGATACCTACGATGCCAGCTATGCTGTGAAGAGCCTTAGCAAAGAGGCAAGCCGTCTTACGGGCAGTACTCCACTGATCATCAGCGCGGATTCTCTTGGAAGGCAAGAGCAAAGAATCGTGGAAAAAATCCGCATAAGCGCCCTGGACCACTTAATTGTCCCTTATGATGCTCCTTATCTCCGGGACCTGCTGGTCTCACTGAAAAAGGTGCTGCCATCCCTGCAAATCTACGGAACCCTCCATTTTACCATGGGCGCGGAGATTCGAAATATCCAATGGGGGGACTACGAAGGAACATACATGATCTCTGCCGGACCGGTTTGGATAGGCAACGATTACCTAAGCGCCAATGCCAGAGAGGGTTCAGCCCATGATGCGGTAGATCTGATCATTAAGTCCGTAAAACAGGTGGGCACCGACCGGGAAGCTATTAAGAATTACTTGTTGGAAATACATTATGATGAAGGTATGACAGGTCCCATCTCCTTTGACGAGATGGGTAACCGGACCGGCCTACCTGTTCTGACAAGGATTGTACAAGGCGAGCGCCTACCCATACCCTATCGTTAACTCACATAGCATGAAAAAGAAACTCTCACACCTGTTCTCAAAAATCGTACTTAGCCTGCTTGCCCTGATCCTCCTGTTAGGATGCAAGGAGAAGCCCGTAGAAAATAGTCCCAACATCATTTACATCCTGGCCGATGACCTTGGATATGGCGATGTCAGTGCCATGAACGGGGAAGCTGCCTGGAAGACTGTACATATCGACCGCATTGCTTCCGAAGGAATGACCTTTACCGATGCCCACTCTGGTTCTGCAGTATGTACCCCCACCCGTTACGGCATACTCACTGGCCGCTACTCCTGGAGAACCCGCATGAAGCAGGGGGTACTATGGAGCTGGGATCCGCCCCTGATTGAACAGGAAGCTACCGTGGGAAGGATGCTGCAAAATCAGGGCTATGAAACGGCCTGTGTGGGGAAGTGGCACCTGGGACTGGGCTGGCAATACTATGAAAGCCATGAGGATAGTGTTGATTTCTCCAGGCCCGTATCGGGAGGTCCGGTGGAACTGGGATTTGACTACTTTTTTGGAATCGCCGCCTCCCTGGACATCCCTCCCTATGTTTATATTGAAAACGACCTTCCTACCACGGTTCCGGTAAAATATACCCTGAACACCTCCAAATACGGTTGGTGGAGAAATGGTCTTACCGGGGAAGATTTTGTGCATGAGGAAGTGCTGCCGGTGCTGACCCAAAAAGCGCTTTCATTCATCGATCAACACCAGGATAACAATCCTGACAGACCCTTTTTCCTCTACTTCCCCCTCCCAGCTCCTCATACCCCCATCCTTCCTGTTGAAGAATTCCTGGGGAAAAGCGGCACCAACCCATACGGGGATTTTGTGCTTCAGGTGGACCACACGGTGGGACAAATCCTCAAGGCCCTGGCTTACCATGGGATAGAAAATGAAACCCTGATCATCTTCACCAGCGACAATGGCTGTTCACCGCAAGCAGATTTCCAGGAACTGAGCAACTTTGACCACCATCCGAGCTATTCTTTCAGGGGTCATAAGGCCGATATCTTTGAAGGCGGTCACCGGGTACCCTTTGTGGTCCGATGGCCGGGTCATATTAAGGCCCAAAGCCGCAACGAGCAAACCATTTGCCTCACCGACCTGCTTGCTACCGTGGCTGATATCACAGGAGCAAGCCTGGATGCTTCAGCAGGTGTGGACAGCTACTCCATGCTTCCTGCTCTATTGGGACAGAGTGACGGTCCCCTCAGGGAAGCCACGGTACACCACTCCGTCAACGGCTCCTTTGCAATCCGAAAGGGAGAGTGGAAACTTATCATGTGTCCCGGCTCCGGTGGCTGGAGCGATCCCAAACCAAATGACCCGGGCACAGAAGACTTAGCTCCGCTTCAGTTATACGATCTGCAGCAGGATGCCGGAGAGACTGAAAACCTGGCTGGGCTCTACCCTGAAGTAGTAGAAGAGTTATCAGCTCTGCTTGAGAAATATATCCTGGAAGGCAGGAGCACACCCGGCCCGATTCAGGAGAATGTGCCTTCCGACACCTGGCCCGGACTCAGCTGGATGGAAGAGTAAAAGAAAGTCGATCCACGAATATATCCTGGAAATCCTTTTCAGATTCCAGGTTATGATGACTGCACAGGGCCAGGATTTCTTCCTCAATCCCTCCCTCAATAAAGAGAAACATCTTTGCCCCGATTAGGGCAGAATTGCCCAGCTTGTGAAAACGGTCCAGAGCAAAATTCATCGAAGCAGTACGAAGCAGGTTTTCCAGATTGATAAAATTTCCAAAGGCCCCGGCAATATAAATGGCCGATACATCCGCATACTGAATACCGAGTTTCCTCAGCAGGATGTACAAGCCAGCATCTATGGCTGCCTTGGCCAGCTGAAATTCCTGGATATCTTTCTGTGTAAGCACTACCTTTTCTGTCAGGCGAAGCTCCTGCTGGCCCGACAGGATCTCTCCGAAGGCACCCAGCTCCCCCCTATCAAGCAGAACAGCTACCGCATCGATCAGTCCACTGCCGCAAATGCCTGCAGCCGGTATATTTCCAATTACCCTGCATTCAATCCCTTTAGCCCCTGACTCCACCGATGATATTGCACCTGTGGTCGCCAGCATACCCATGGAGATAGCTGCTCCTTCAAAAGCGGGCCCCGCAGCAGTGGAGGCACACAATAGTCCGTCCCGGTTTCCCACCACAATCTCCCCGTTGGTTCCCAGATCCACAAGTACAGAATACTCCTTCTTATGCCACATCCCGGTGGCATGGATACCTGCCAGAATATCGCTTCCCACAAAACTACCGATGGAAGGATAAAACCGGATCTGATCACACTCCAGGTTCCAATCCAGATCTGCAGGGGTGAATTCCCTGGCACCCAGATCGGGTGAATCAAAGGGGTATTGGGACAGTGATGTCGTATCGGCACCGGCGAAAAAATGCTGCATCACAGTGTTACCCACCATCAACACCCTGTCCAATCGAATATCTCTGTTCTTCAATAACTTTTGAATCATATCTCCCACCTCTTCCCTGACCAATGCCGTGAGCTCGCCACTACCATGGACCAGGGCATGCTCAAGGCGGGATATAAGATCACTTCCAAATTTTCTCTGGGGATTCAGAGCCGTTTCAACGGCCAGTACTTTGGCTGAAGAGAGATCCAATAACTGGGCCACCAGGGAGGTGGTACCCAGGTCCACTGCCACACCATGGCCCTCGCTTGCTTTGAAATCAAAGATTGTTTCATCGGCCTGGATCAGTACTCCAAATTGTCCCACTTCCAGCACCAGGTCTTCCTCCACTCTGCTCATACAGGCCAGTCTCCACTCGCCTGACAAGCCAAGTTCCTCAAGACGCTTTAAATGATCAGGTCCGGGAAGCAGTGTACCCTGGAGAATCTTCACCTTGCATTTGCCGCAGGTGCCTTTCCCGCCGCATGGAAATTCAATCCCAAACTCATGCAGGATGTCCATGAGAGGGGTCCCCCTCACTGCTTTGATCTCCTTGCCCAGAGGATCGAGCCGGATGGTGACTGTTCCCAAAGTCTAGGCTACCAGTTCCTTCAGGTATTCCACTGCACCCCTTGGATCGGGGGAGTAAAAATCAGCTCCAATTTTGCTTCTGAAATCGTCATTCAGAGGAGCCCCTCCCACCAGTACTTTGGTGTCGGGATGAGTCTCTTTGATCTTGGTAACTATTCCCTCCATGTTTGCCATAGTGGTAGTAAGCAATGCAGAAAGTCCCACGACAGCGCCAGGATTATCGGCTATGGCCTGGTTAAAGGTGTCTTCATTCACATCCACACCCAGGTCAATGATGGTCCAGCCACCGCCCTCCACCATCATGGCCACCAGGTTCTTGCCAATGTCGTGCAGGTCACCTTTCACGGTCCCAATAATAAAAGTACCCTTGGTTTTCACAGCGCCACTCTGGAAGAAAGGTTTCAGGTGCTTCATGGCGGCTCCCATGGCCTTGGCCGACATCAACATCTGAGGCACAAAAATTTTATTCTCTGAAAACTTTTGTCCCACACGATCCATGGCAGGGACCAGGGCTTCTGTTAATACATCGTTAGGTATTGCGCCACCAGCCAGCGCCTGACTGGCTAGTTCATCAGCACCGTCTTCACCTTTCAAATTGGGAGGATAAGGTGAGTTCTTGTCCACCTTTCCTGCTTCGACAGCTTCACCAAGTTTTGTTAGTACAGGATCCATAAAATGAGTTTTTAATTCTTATTAGGGGTTTGTATGCATAGTGTAAAAATAGTGATTATGGCATACTATGTTGATATTTCCTTCACCTTTTATGATGCTATTTTGACTGTATTCTTATATTTATACAAAATAAAATCACTATGCAGGAACTGCTTGAGCAAATCAAGCTAAATCCCAATGAGTCCTTTTACATTGGCATCTTCCAGGATCATATAGACAAGAGCAGGTGGCACTACCACCAGGAATTTGAGCTAAGTTTTATCACAGAAGGATCGGGCAGCAGGATTGTGGGAGATTCGGTGGAGGAGTTTCATCCGGGCGATTTGATATTCATCGGACCCCGAATTCCCCATGTATGGTTCTCTGAAGCACCTGTGCTCAATCAGCACTCGGGACGAACCCTGGAGTCTGTTTACCTTCTATTTAACCAGGAGATTTTGCCCGAAGGGCTTACCTCTCTTCCCGAATTCGAGCAAGTAAGCCGCGCCCTGAAGCTTTCTGAAAGAGGCATCAGGATTACCGGGGACACCCTGAATCAGGTGAGCCGGATCATGTTGCAATTGCCCTACCTGAACAGCATGAAAAGATTAATGCTTTTCTATGAAATCATGAACATCATCGGGGAGAGCGAATCCTTTACCTTCCTGGCCAGTGCCGAATACATCAAAACCAGGTTTGAATCGACCAATAAGCGGGTAAAAAACGTACATGAATTTCTGATGCTAAACTATCGGGAGGAGATCAACCTGGAAGAGATAGCAGGCATTGTTCATATGGCTCCGGCTTCTGCATGCAGGTTCTTCAAATCTTCCACCGGGCTGACCATTTTTGAGTACCTGAACAAGATAAAAATCGACTATGCCTGCAAATTGCTGCTGAACACCGACCTGAACATTGTGAATATCTCTTACGATTGCGGTTTTAACAACCTGAGCCATTTCAACAAACAATTCAGGAAATTCCTGGGCCAGACACCCTCCCAATTCAGAAAACTGAGGGAGCGAAATCCATGAATCATATTAATCATTCTTATTTATATTTGCAAATATAGCATCAGTATAAGATAACTGTGTTGTGATCTGGTCGGGCCATTCAGGTATATATTTACAGCACTAAAGGGGAGTTCAGAATCCCGAAACCAGGTGTCATGGAACAAGACTCTGAAATAAGGTTCATAGAAGCATTGCTTCCACCAGAAATGGCTGATTCGGCAGAGGAGATTGGAATCTCCAAAGCGCGAATGGGAATTCTGAAAACCAGCATGCTGGCCATTCTTGCCGGTGCTTTCATCGCTTTTGGCGCCATATTCTCAACAGTAACATCAACCGGGTCCACCCTGCCTTTTGGATTAACCGGACTACTCAGCGGTCTCACCTTCAGCCTCGGACTGATCCTTGTTGTTGTGGGCGGAGCCGAACTGTTTACAGGGAACAATCTCTTAATCATGGGTTGGGCGAGCAGGAAGATCAGCACCTCCAGTGTATTACGAAATTGGTTCATCGTGTATTTTGGCAATATGCTGGGAGCATTTTCCATTGTACTTCTGATCTGGCTATCCGGGCACCCCTCCTCAGGAAATGGTGCAGTTGGTGAAAGAATGGTGCAGATCGCGGCTTCTAAGTGCACCTATACAGGCCTGCAGGCATTTACACTCGGTATCCTATGCAATATACTGGTATGCCTGGCCATCTGGCTCTGTTACAGTTCAAAAACCGTACAGGGAAGAATCCTTGCCATTGTCTTTCCCATAACGGCTTTTGTTGCTGCCGGGTTTGAGCACAGCGTGGCCAACATGTATTTCATACCCATGGGACTTATTGTGAAGGAGTGGAGTGATCCCGGGATGCTGGGATTCCTCAACTCTAACCCGGAGCTATTCAACGAACTTAGCTGGGGCAATTTTCTTATAAAAAATCTTCTACCTGTAAGCCTGGGAAATATCGTGGGTGGATCCCTCTTTGTCGGTATTGCCTACTGGTTTATCTACTC
>Ga0316190_10001724_pt1 | contig 15900 bp, 12 predicted proteins | sample Eddworburrow2_MG_FD_204929 | JGI IMG/M metagenome (GOLD analysis project Ga0316190, IMG submission 204929) | Coastal sediment microbial communities from Maine, United States - Eddy worm burrow 2 | ecosystem: Environmental > Aquatic > Marine > Coastal > Sediment | place: USA: Maine | collected... | reverse complement strand
TCATGGGGCAACTCGTCGACAGCCAGTGGGCCGGACTGGACCCGGCACAGATGGGACTGGGCCCCTGTTACGCCATGGCGCCCATTATGCAGCGCCACAATCTCGACACCCCTGACATTGACTATTTTGAAATCAACGAAGCCTTTGCCGCCCAGGTACTGGCCTGCCTTGCCGCCTGGAAAGATGCGGATTTCTGTCGTGATGAACTGGGCCGTGAGTCCCCGTTTACCTCCATTGACGAAGAACGCCTGAATGTCGATGGCGGTGCCGTTGCCGTCGGCCACCCGGTCGGTTCCAGTGGCGCCCGTATTGTGTTGCACATGCTGAAACTGCTGGAACGTAACAATGCCAGACGCGGTATGACCGGCATTTGCATTGGTGGCGGACAGGGCGGCGCCATGTTGATTGAAAGGACAACGGGGTAAGCGGCATGGGGAACACGACAAATATACATTTCCGCGCAGAAACCGATGATGACAACATTGTCTGGCTGCATTTTGACAAGGCCGATGGTACGACCAATGTACTGAACGCCGAGGTCTTCAAACAACTTGATCTGCACCTGCAGCAGATTGCTGCCCGGCGTCCGCGCGGACTGGTTATTCTCTCCGACAAGAGCAACGGCTTTATCGCCGGCGCAGATATCACGGCCTTTACCAAGGTCACCTCCAAAAGACAGGCGCTTGAATTTCTGCGTATGGGCCAGGATGTCTTCAACCGTCTTGAAGCCTTGCCATTTCCGACAGTGGCACTCATTCACGGCTTCTGCCTGGGCGGCGGCACCGAACTGTCGCTGGCCTGCCGCTACCGGGTAAGCCGTGATGACCCTGGCACACGGCTCGGCCTGCCGGAAGTCAAGCTGGGAATACATCCCGGCTGGGGCGGCAGTGCCCGCATGGTGCCATTGATCGGCGGACTCAAGGCAATGGACCTGATTCTGAGCGGACGCTCTATTGACGGACGAACCGGCAGACGCATGGGCCTGGTCGACATGGTCGTGCCGGAACGGCACCTGCGCGAGGGTGCACGCAAAATGGTGCTGGACGCACCACCACCGCACCAGCCCGCCTGGTATGACCGTTTATCAAATCATCTTCTGGTACGTCCCCTGCTCGCCAGGATATTCGCCAGGCAGGTGGAAAAACGTGCATCGAAAAGACATTACCCGTCACCCTACGCCATGATCGACATCTGGCGCAAATATGCCACCGATAAAACCGGTATGCTGGAAGCCGAAGCCACATCGCTTGCACAACTGATCACCGGTGCCACTGCACAGAATCTGGTACGTGTGTTTTTCCTGCAGGAACGACTCAAGTCACTGGGCAAGGACAACAGCTGGAACCCCAAATACGTGCATGTCATCGGCGCCGGCACCATGGGTGGTGACATTGCGGCATGGTGTGCCTTCCGGGGTTTTCACGTTTCTCTCCAGGACCAGTCACCGGAGCGAATTGCGCCGGCCATGAAACGGGCCCACGCCCTGTTCATGCGCAAGCTCAAACGCCCCATCAAGATCAATGAAGCCATGGATCGCCTGATGCCGGACCACAAGGGCATTGGCGTGGCAAGGGCGGATATAGTCATTGAAGCCATTTTCGAGGATGCAGATGTAAAGCGTTCTTTATACAGGGATATTGAACCCAATATGAAGCCGGATGCCATACTGGCAACCAACACCTCCAGCATTCCTCTGGAAGAACTGGCCAGCGCCCTGTCAAAACCTGAACGCCTGGTGGGACTGCATTTCTTCAACCCGGTCGCCATGATGCAACTGGTGGAGGTCGTCAATGGCCAGTCCACATCACCGGCAGTCCTGGCACAGGCAATGAGCTTCACCCGTAAAATTGACCGCTTGCCATTGCCTGTCACCAGTACCCCCGGGTTCCTGGTGAATCGCATACTCATGCCCTACCTCATGGAAGCCGTGATGCTGGAAGCCGAGGGTGTGCCAGCGGTCCTGATCGACAGGGCCGCCACCTCGTTTGGCATGCCCATGGGGCCGGTACAACTGGCCGACACGGTCGGACTGGACGTTTGCCTGCATGTCGCAGAAATACTGGCAGACCATTTCAATGCCGCGGTACCGGAGCGACTGAAGAAGCTGGTTAAAGACGGTAACCTTGGCCGCAAATCCGGGCACGGGTTTTATGATTACAAAAAAGGCAAGCCGGTTAAACCCAGGGTAGGCAGCGGTAACTGGAACATGGAAGAGATCGGCAACCGCCTGGTACTGCGCCTGTTAAATGAAGCAGTCTGCTGCGTTCGCGAACAGGTTGTTGCAGACAGGGACCTGCTGGATGCCGGCATGATATTTGGTACCGGCTTCGCACCCTTCCGTGGTGGCCCCATGCAGTACCTGGATGCCATCGGTGCATCGGTATTACAGGAACAGCTTAAAACCCTGAGAGCGTTACGTGGTGATCGTTTCAAACCGGATCAGGGCTGGGGGGCATTGATTAAATCTTCGGGGGGAGAGCAGGCATGAGCAAGGCAAAGACCGACATTATTCCTGCCAGTGTTTCCGGCACCCTCGCCGGTCTGTTTCGTGAACGCGTCAGGCGCAGCCCGGACAAGGTTGCATACCGACAGTTCGATGCAAACAACAGACAATGGCGTGACACCACCTGGAAGGAAATGGCGACGGCGGTGGCACGCTGGCAGGATGCCCTGGCCCGGGAAGGGCTGCAACACGGCGAGCGCGTCGCCATCTTGCTGCGCAACTGCAAGGAATGGGTCACCTTTGACCAGGCAGCCCTGGGTTGTGGCCTGGTGGTCGTCCCCCTGTACACCGATGACAGGCCTGAAAGTGCCGCCTATATCCTCAATCATTGCGGTGCCAGGGTGCTGTTGCTGCAGGGGGAAGATCAGTGGCAGGGTCTGCTGACCGTGCGTGATCAACTGGACGGCCTGGTTCGCATCGTCACCCTGGAACCCGTCACTGTGCCGGAAGACGAGCACCGCGTACGCAGCCTTGCTGAATGGCTAGCGGAAAGCGGCGGTGAATTGCATACCGACGACGGTGATTCCGGCGAACTGGCCACCATCGTCTACACCTCGGGAACGACCGGGCGACCCAAGGGCGTCATGCTCAGTCACTGGAACATCCTGTTTGACTCGGAAAGTGCACTGAAAATCGTGCAAGTGTACTCCGATGACCTGCTCATCTCTTTCCTGCCGCTCTCTCACACCTTTGAACGTACCGTCGGTTACTACATACCCATGATGGTCGGGGCAACTATTGCCTACGCACGATCCATACCGGAACTCGGCGAAGATCTGCAAACAATCAAACCCACGTTAATGATTTCTGTGCCGCGCATTTACGAACGCGTCTACAACAAGATCCAGGCAGGACTTGCAGAAAAGAAACCCATAGCCACCAAATTATTCAACCTTGCCGTTGATACCGGCTGGAAACGCTTCCTGCACCGGCAGGGTCGTGGCAACTGGCATCCAGCCTTTCTGTTGTGGCCGCTGCTCGACAAACTGGTTGCCGGCAAGATCATGGCGAAGCTCGGCGGTAAAATGCATATGGCCGCCTCTGGCGGCGCCCCGCTGCCCATGCCCATCGCGAAGGTCTTTATCGGCCTCGGGCTCAACCTGGTCCAGGGTTATGGCCTGACCGAAACCAGCCCGATCCTTACGGCCAATCCGGAAGATGACAATGACCCGGGCAGCGTCGGCGTACCGCTGCGCGGGCTTGAGCTGAAAGTGAGCGAGAATGATGAATTACTGGCACGTGGCCCGGTCATCATGCTCGGCTACTGGAACGATCCGGACGCCACGAACGATGTGATTGACGCAGAAGGCTGGTTCCACACCGGAGACAAGGCCCGTATTGAAAACAACCATGTCTACATTACCGGGCGCCTGAAAGAAATTATCGTCATGGCCAACGGCGAAAAGGTTCCGCCGGCCGACATGGAAATGGCTATTGTGCTCGACACCCTGTTCGAACAAATCATGATCATCGGGGATGCCCGCCCTTACCTGACCGCACTGATTGTGCTCAACCCGGAGCAGTGGGAAATTTATGCCGGCAAACAGGGCCTGGACGTAACCGACAAGAGTGCACACAGGTCAGAGGAATTCGAGAAGTTTGTTTGCGAAAAAACCGCCCGGCAACTCTCGGAATTTCCGGGATATGCCGTCATCCGGCGCGTTACCTGCATACTTGAACCCTGGACAATCGAGAATGAACTCATCACCCCGACTCTCAAGCTGAAACGTAACCGCATCATGGAACGCTACGCGGCAGACATTGAAAAGATGTACGAGGGGCATTCCTAGGAAGCGTCCTTATGTCCGCGCTACCCCCCGCTGAAAGTGACCTCGCCATCCGTGTCATGGCCACGCCCGCGGATACCAATCCGTCCGGCGATATCTTCGGTGGCTGGTTAATGTCACAGGTTGATATTGCCGCCAGCATTATCGCCCGGCGTCGTGCCCAGGGCCGGATAGTGACTGTGGCCGTTGACTCCTTTCAGTTCAGGAAACCGGTTTTTGTCGGCGATGTCATCAGCTGTTATGCAAAAATCACCCGTATCGGTAAAACATCACTGACCATCAATGTCCGTGCCTTTGCAGAGCGACAGGGAAAATCACATCACACTCACCTGGTCACAGAGGCCGATTTGACCTATGTTGCCGTGGATGAGCAACGCCGTCCACGACACTTGCCGGAAGAACAATAGCAGAATGTTCGCAGTTACCCTGCACGCACTGCCGTGTTAAACAGTGCCATGAAATTTTCTGTGGTGACCCTGGCAATGTGTTCGTAGGTCTCGCCACGCAACTCGGCAATAAATTCTGCCACATGGCGAACATAAGCAGGCTGATTGGGCTTGCCCCGGTGTGGCACCGGTGCCAGGTAGGGACAATCGGTCTCGACCAGCATTCTGTCTGCCGGAATTTTTCCGGCTACCTCCTGCAGCACCTGCGCAGTCTTGAAGGTGACAATCCCCGAAAAGGAGATATGGAAATTCAGATCCATGGCACGTTGCGCCATGTCCCAGTCCCCGGTGAAACAGTGCATTACACCACCGATCTCGCTGGCGGATTCTTCTGCAAGAATACGCAGGGTATCTTCCTTTGCATCACGTGAATGTATTATCAATGGCTTGCCGGACTGTTTAGCCGCTGCAATATGCCGCCGAAAGCGGTCACGCTGCCACTCCAGATCACCTTCACTGCGAAAATAATCAAGGCCGGTCTCGCCAATAGCAATGACCCCGGGGTGCTGCGCATATTCTACCAGTTCATCAATATCCGGTTCGTGTCCACCCTGCTCGTTCGGATGCAATCCGACGGACGCCGATACCTGCTCATGTGCCTCGGCAATCCCGAGCATTGCCGGGTAATCCTCAAGGTTTATCGAGACACACAGGAAGTGACCGATGTCCTGCTCCCGGGCAGCATCCAGCACGCCCTCGATACGGCCGCCGAATGGCTCCAGATCAAGTCTGTCGAGATGACAATGTGAATCAACCAGCATGATACAACCTCACTTGAAAACGAGGTTGAATGATAAAGGGTTTGCAACGTGCCGCAAACAGCCAGCCCGCGGAAAATGCGGGCTCGTGCAGAATTTACATGGTGTGGGTGGGGCGTTCGCTCTCGAGAGCACCCGCCAGGAAGCCTTCAATCTTGTTCCGTGCCGCACCATCATCCTGGTTGCTGAACTGGACCCCGATACCTGCCGCACGATTTCCCTGAGCGCCCACAGGCGTGATCCAGACAATCTTGCCGGCGACGGGTATTTTATCTGTTTCTTCCATCAAGGTAAGCAGCATAAAGACTTCTTCTCCTACCCGATAGGACTTCTTGGTAGGGATAAACAGACCGCCACCCTTTATGAATGGCATATAGGCGGCATACAAGGCACTCTTGTCCTTGATGGTGAGTGAAAGTATACCCTGACGTGGTGCTGATCCCGTGCTCATAACATGCCTGCCTTTTCTCTAGCGTCCATGGATTTATCCCTTACCCTGCGCTGCCCATGCCAGCAGGATGTCTTCCGTCAACAACTGGCGATTCAAACTGCCTGCTGTCAATCGCAAGGTTCTGTTAATACGTTCCAGCAGTTCGAAAAGCATCCTGTTATCCAGCCTGCGTGCAAGTGCCAGCAATCCATCCTGCAAATCAGCACTTCGTACCTGGTTTATCTGTCCGGAAACACTGATTCTCAGCAGGTCCATCAGCCATTCGCGCATCCAGCGTATACCCTGCATGTCTTCATCCTTGCACCAACCCTGAGCCACAAGCAAAGGTGAAACCCTGTTTTCCAGAATGCCGACCAGAGCGGCAAATCTCTCTCGCCGCGCACCAATACTATCCACTTGTGCCTGTTTCAGTGCTTCCAGCGGGGCTCCATGCGCCAGTTGCAGATAGGTTTGTGCCACTTCGCCATGTCCCTGCTGCTGCAGCCAATCAAGCGCCACCTTGCTGTCCGGGATCTCTATCCGCACCTGCTGACAGCGACTACGAACCGTAGCTGGCAGCTGGGCAGGTTGTGCTGTTATCAAGACCAGTACCGTGTTATCGGACGGTTCTTCCAGGGTCTTTAGCAGGCTGTTAGCCGCATTCAGATTCATGGTATCGGCCGGATTCAGCACGGCCACCTGGTACCCCCCCTGGTGGCTGCTCAGCGAGAGTTTCTCTGACAACTGCCTGATCTGATCGACCTTGATAACAGTGGCGTCCTCTTCCGGCTGGACCTGGAAGAAGTCGGGATGCGTACCCGCCCTGAACTGCAGGCAGCCCGGACAGCGCCCACAGGGAGTGCAAGCATCGGTCCGGTCTTCACACAATAATTGCGCGGCAAGATGAGTTGCAAACTCGCCTTTCCCCAGACCAGGCTGGCCGGTCAACAGCAGGGCATGGGGCAGGCGCCCCTGGTTTATGACGGCGGTCAGTGAGTCCCGGCTCGATTCAAGCCAGGGGTATAAATCAGACATGGACAGTCAACTCCGTAACAGTTGTGGCCATTATAGATAAAACCCGTCTCGTGGACAGTTTTCAGCAACAGAAAATCACTGACCGGGAACGTGACAGAAGGCCAACGACAGCTGTAAGCGGAGACGCCGGTGCACACCCGCCAGTATTGACGTTTTTGGTAGTATCATTCCGAGGGTTCTGTTCTGCATACAGGAAACCGTCCGGGTAGCAGACAAGCTGATATTGTGACCAGGTCATTCCGTATATGCCAGAATCCATGGTTTTTCATGAAGGTGGCATGGAGAAGCAAGCGTGCGTGTATCTATTGGCCAGCAAACGCAATGCAACCCTGTACACATGCGTTACTTACAATCTGACCATCACGCGTGGTTTACTGACAACTGAAGGCCGGCAAGGAAGACCTGTTATGTGTGATTATCGGCTCTCGCAATTTCAGACGTTTCGGGCATTTCCAACCACTCCGCCTCCTCTATACCGTTCATGCGCCGGTCGGGCTGTCTGCGGCGATTTTCAGGCACCAGCTCCCCATTGCTATCTCGGAACGGTAATAGCAGTTTTCCTACAGACTGTCGCCTGTCTCCTGGTTTGCGTTGGCTCATAGCCCCCACCCCCTGTTAAACCCGGTTTTCATCACTGGAATGAATACGCATTGCACGCCCCGATGATCTGACTGTTGATATGCCTGCCCTTTATGTGCGACGACTGGCGTAGTCGCGCTTATCATTGTCAATGAATATGAAAATCCCTGTGACAGGTACCGGAGGGTGCGCTGTCACTGGGTTGCTAAAAAGGGTGTAAAACTAATCACCGAATTGTCCGCAACATCTACAGGCAAGCCCGGACACAGACACGTTGTGAACTGATCGATTACAAGAGCATCCCCATCGTGTAGAGAGTGTGTACTCTCACCCCAAAAACAAGGAACCCACTCCGAAGAGCGGGTTCCTGTCAAGCAGACCACTGATTTACGGTGTGAAGGTTTCAATAACGAGATTGCCATCGTTGTCGAATGAGTAACGCTCACCCTGCTCGGTACCAGTTAGCGCCGAGAAACCACCGTCGACATAGATCTGTTCACCTTCCGGGCTGAGCAGGAAGTCAACCCACCAGCGTGCCAGACGTTTGTGTTTGTTGCTCATGGTCGCCAGAAAAGCTACCGAGTAGACAACCGGTACATTGACAGCATCGATAGGCTGATAACCGCTCACGGCATCGCCATTGTTGACCGCCAGCTGTAGTTCGGATACCCAGACCGGGCCCACATCGGACTCACCTGCCAGGATACGCGAGGGTGTCTCGACGTGGTGCACCCGCGTCTCATGGGTATTGGCCTTGTTCAGGATTGCGAACTCGCAGAGACGCAGGGTGCCGTCCGGAATCTTTGGCGAGGCATGCCCCGTGTAGTGGCAGGCTGGATTGCTCGCCAGATGGAAGTCGGTAGTGATACCCTCTTCTTCAGTACGGATCTGTGCCGGGGAACCATCCTGTGGATCGCCTACAAGCGCCAGCGCTGCATTCAGTGCCGCAACATCAGTATCACTACCGTTGAGACGAGTGTATTCATCCATGCGCTGGTACATGGCGTTGATGCCGCGATGGACACCCTCGTTGATGTGGTCCACTTCGGAAACACGAATGTTTGGATCCAGCAGGTCCAGGGTGGCGTCGATGGTCTCGTCGGGTGTAGTACCGATTCCCGAGCTGTTGGCTGCGTCTGTCAGCAGCGTCAGCTGGTTTCGAATATAGGGAACTGCTTCGGTGACGAAACCGCTGGCAGCCAGATCGCGCATCAGGTTGTAATTGGTACTGGTGAAGACGTCGAAGTTGACCTGGATACTGGTTGGCAGGAAGTTACGCTCGTCTTCGTTTCCCAGCAACATGCAACCGCTCTTGATCTGGTCGCGTTCCTGACCCGGCGGGATCAGCTCGATGAAGTAATCGGCGCCCTTGTTCTGCAGGCCTGCAAAGGTGCGCGGCTGGTTCCCGATAGCGCTGAGATCAATGCCCTCTTCACCACGGTCATAACGGTACTCATTGAACGCCTGCATAAAGTGATCGAACACCACCCACTGGTTACCAGCCATGGCCAGGTTGAGATTGCTGGTCATGGGGTTGCCGTGGAACTCGGTGGTACGGTCTGCCGGCAACTGCGCGCAGTTGCCTTGCAGGGTATAAGTGTCATCATGCTTGGCAAAGACGGTGCTGCTGCCCGTTGCGAAAGCAAGTGCAACAAGGGTAGCCGATAGATGTTTGTTTAGCCGTATTGTATTTGTTTGCATTTGTCTTACTCCTCTTCTTTCGTTAAGGCCGGCTGGCGTGCTAACCCGTGCCAGCTATCCCTGCTCGATGCAGGTGAGTCGTGCGTCTGGCAGGTTGTGGCAGTCAATCGTGTTCAAGCCCTTGCCAGAGGCAAGGCCTTGTCATCTACGATCAGGGCTGTACGTATTCGTAACCGCGCTGCTGGAACTCGGATATGGATGTGACACCGGCTGTAACATATTCGACATCATCGATAAGCTGCGCGGTAGCGTCACCAGCGGGTAGCGTCCCGTTATTGATAAAGCCGCGGGTGGTGTTCTGACAGAAGTAGAACTTCACACCTCTATCCATCAGATTCTTCACTTCTGGTTCGAACTTGTTGGAATTGGTCCCGCCTTTACCATTTTCCCCTCCATCCTTGAGCAGCAGATACCCGCCACCACTGTGCACTATGGCGACAATTTCATAATCCTTCCCAGCGACCATGCCATGGGTAATCTCGTAATCCTTGATCATGTTATTGATATTACCCAAGGCGTAGGAACGGCCAAAGTCAAGGTCCTTCTCAGGGTTACGTTTGCAATCCGCGACAGTGTTCTTTACTTGGCCGTCTACTACATAGGAATCCCGGCAAGGTTTGTTGATCTGCATGACGACCTTCACATTGTGACGACGATCCAGGCACTTGGTCAGGTCACTGGTTCCGTAGCCGAATTCATCATCAAGTGTCATGCCGTTCACCAGGCCGACTGGACATTCGTTGTTACTTGCCCCACCTAGGTCCTCCTCCCCGGCACTTGCCACACCGCTGAATGCCAGCGCGGACACACATGCGGCTAACAGCCCGGCCTGTAGATAAAGATAGTTGGATCGTTTTGTATATAACATGACTGCTCCTCAATTATTTTGTTAATAGTTTGAACGACACGACTTGCAAAAAACATCGTCCGGCGTCACTTGTGACAGCGCCCTGCACCTTCACCCTTGACGTTGTTTACACGGTAAGTGCAGATGACAACCTTCAAACTAGCGAATATTCACTGTAGTAGATATAGGGAAAATCCCTAATCAAGCTGAGAACAAAACTGATTAGAAAAAAAGAATATCCTGATTTACAGGTACAACAGGGGCATTCATGGATTGATGATACCCAGCCGGATGGCCAGTCGGGTCAGGTCGGCGAGATTGGCAATTCCCAGCTTGCTCTTGATGCTGGTCATGTGATGACCTACGGTTTTTGGACTGAGATTCAGAAGTTCGGCAACATCATTGACCGATTTGCTGTCTGCCAGCAGGCGAAAAACCTCAAATTCCCTCGGGGTTAGATCCTTGAGTTGCCCACCATCATCTGATTTCCGTTGGCCAATCAGGTGAGACATCATTTCCTGGCCGACATACACGTCGCCGGCGGCAACTTTTCGTACCGCCTGCATCATGACCTGGGAGGCGCTACGTTTGGAGATGTAACCTTTTACACCAGCGTCTAGCGCGCGTTCCAGCATAATCTCATTCTCGTGCACACTGAATACCAGGATTTTTGCTTTCGGGTCCCTTGCCATTATCCGGCGGCACGCTTCAAGCCCACCCATACCAGGCATATTCAGGTCCATGATCAGTACATCCGGGCGACACTCGAAATAACAAGTATAAGCCTCTTCTCCACTACAGGCCTCCGCGATTACATCAATATCCGGAGTATATTCCAGCAGCCGGGCATACCCGGCACGCACGACTTCATGGTCATCTGTGAGCAATACTCTGATATTCATCATTGCCCCTCCGGCACACGGTCCAGTGGTAAAGTCACAATTATTGCAAATCCCCGTCCACTCGTAGTCTGTATACTCAGTTCACCACCCAATGCGCTGGCACGTTCCCGTATTCCAATCAGCCCCAGCCCCCTGCCACGTTCTGGTTTCTGATCCATGCCAACACCATCATCCCGAATGGAAAACTTGAGGACTCTAGCCGGCATGCTATCCGCATCACCAAGCGTTATGTCATCTAGCACGTCGAAATTAATGGTGACGTGACTGGCATTTGCATGTTTCGCAATATTGGTCAGGCTTTCCTGAACAATGCGGTAGATAGTAATCTCTGTCTGCTCATCAAGACCATCCAGATCTGTATTAATAGACAATGTGCAACTCGTATTCCGATATCTGGTTTGCCACGCATCCACATCCTCGCGGAGCGTCTCCGCCAGGCCAAGATCCTCCAGGATGCTCGGTCGCAGACGCAGCATCGTGGAGTGAACGAACTCATAGATACGTGCAGAGACATCCTTGATGGCCTCCGCACTTTTTTCTAGCCGGGAATCGCACTGGGCAGCGGCGAACTCGCTGAAGATTTCTGCATCTGCCTGTATGGCGGTAATACATTGACCCAGTTCATCATGCAGCTCCTGTGACAAATGGCGGCGTTCGTTTTCCTGTACCACCAGCGATTGGCCAACCAGCGAGCGGTTCTCGTCGAGCAATGCACGAACTTCCTTCTCGGCACGCCGGCGCTCCAGAATCTGGTTCTGGAGTGTTCGGTTTGCCTCTGAAAGTTGGGCGGTACGCCTGACTACCTCACGCTTGATATATACATTAAGTATCACACTAAACAGTATGATTCCGGACAGCAGGACAAGCCAATACCAATAGCGACGTAACACATCCATGAAACGGATATCGCCGGTTACCTGATAGGGGCCAATACCCAACATCTGGAACAGTTCATACACCCTGTTGTAGTCGAGAGGAACAGTCCAGCCAGTATACTTTCCTGCCCGCGTTGCCGGATCATCGCGGGGCATTTGCAGGAGTGCGATGGAAACCTTACGCGCCAGGCCAACTGGTGCAGTATCAGTCTTGGCGAAGGCCCATTCCGGGTACAGTTGCGTACTATGGAGCAAGGGAAAGCCATCTGATAATTGCGGGTTCAGCACCTTGAAATCTGCCAGGTTAATGTCACCCCGATCGGCCATACGTTCCAGAATATCAGTTCGTACGGTACCGGCGTGCACGCGCCCGTCGCGAACCGCATAAACAATCTCGTCCTGCGGGAAGCCCATAAAACGGAGTTCCGACAAGTCTGTAAACGGATCAACACCCGCTTCCTTGAGTTCCCTCCACGCCATCTGAAAGCCACCGAATGCAGCCTCATCGACAGCAGCAAAGGACTTGCCCTTCAGGTCTGCAAGTGAGCCTATCTCATTGTTAAGCACGCCTGTAAATATGACCGCACCAAACAGGGTGGAAGACCCGCTATGCCGAGCGTTCATCAGCGTTGCAATACGCGATACGCCATGATGTGCTTCAAGTTCCACATACTGACCTGGATTGGTAAGAATGAAATCAAGTTCACCCCGATCCTCGGCCGCATGCATTTCATCCAGATCCAGTGGTACCAGGCGAAAATCATAGCCCGTAATCTGGCTAGACAGGTAATCAACAGTGGGTGTCCACATACGGATAGCCGTTTCCGGGCCGCGATGTGCCAGTACACCGATAGTAGATATCTTGCGGGAATCGGCCTTGAGGACACCGGGAAGCAATACAAACAGGCCTGCGAACAACAACAGCATGTCTCGATAAAGCTTCATAGTAAAATCCGAGAAGCAACCTGAACACACCGGTAAATGAATGGTGCCCGGGGTAAAGGCTGTAACCCTCGCTTTTTCATGATTAATGTGAGATCAAGTCTGTACTACTATAGATCATGGACTCTCTGCTTTTCAGACAGTTCGGACATTTACGACCGCTCCGCCTCCTCTGTACCGTTCATGCGCAGGTCAAACTGTTTACGCTATTCTTCAAGGATACTCTAACCTTTGCAATCCCTGAGTGGAAATAGCTGCTCCCCACCAACCGTTGCCTGTCTTCCGGTTCGCAGTGGCTCATTACTTTCCCCTGCGGTAACTACGTCTTCATTAATTGCTCACTTAATGCAAGATGGGTAATTCTGATTGCTGACAAGTTTGTAGTTGTTATCCCCTGTAAACCTGATCATTGCATAAATCTTCCGGTAGGATCGGCCTCCTGGCCGCGATTCGCGCCGGGGACGGCGCTCCTGCAGGATGTGTCAGCACCTCACTCGCGGTGAACTCCAGAATCAATTCGAAATATTCATTTCATCCTGTAAAACAGGCAGCGAAACCAGCTTTCTAAACCAGGATTTATGCAACTATCGGGTTAACAGAACAGGCCCTGTGACAGGTACCGGATGGTACGTTGTCACAGGGCTGCTGTAATAGCAGGAACGATCAGTTACCCGGCTTGCTAATCATCATGACCAATATGCCCGGAAAAGAAAGTTGGACCAGCACCAAATGGTGGCTGCACGAAAGTAGTATCCGGGGTATTGTCAGGCTGTCCTATTTGCTCGCTTTCGTCCTGCGGTGGATTACCCGAATTCATTGAATTCACGGTAGTCACACGGCCCTGGCCAGCACCAAACTGGGCAGCTGTCACAGTATTATCTGCCAGGCTATCCAGGTAACGGCGCAGTGCATGCACCGGGTGCAGGAAGTTATTCGGTGCAACCTGCAATACAGTAGCGCCGTTAATAACGCCCTCTGAATTAACCGGATCAGTCAGCGTAATATCGCTTTTGTAATCATCTGCCTCAGCCAACTGGAAGAACTTGAAGTTGGCGCCACCACTGGTACGGCACACCTCATCCAGCGGGTTGCCGTGTCCGTAGCAGGAGGCGAACACATAGCGCTTGCCGGTATCCAAAGTTTGCCCACCAATCTTTGTTTCAACAATACGTCCGCCTGAACTGCTGAACGGTCTGTTTTTCAGGTCAATTGTCTGTTCCATGTTGGCAAGGCCCAGGTACCAGCCACCACGTTGTATGAACACATTGCGATCAAACACCGCGCCAAGAATGGTATTCAGACTGTTCTGGATTGACGCACCCGAGAAGTCAGCAATATTGACTGCTGGCGCAATCGGGAACCAGGTATACAGGTCACGCAGGGTGATTACACCACAGGTTTCACAGTCGTCACGCATTGGTAAAACCGCGTTGCCGAAGCGGAAACCGTTGGCCATTGAAACATCCACACCCTTTTCCCAACCGGGAACACCATAAACATCGGAAACGGTGTTGCTAACAGCCAGAATACCATCAGCAATGAAGTTATTCAGCGTGTCTTCCAGCACATGGTGTCTCAGCAACAGGGTGTCGGTATAACCCACTATGGTGTCGAGGTCATCTACAAGCTGCAAGCCTCTCGTTGAAGGGTCAACGAAACCGCCTGGCATGAAAGTGTGACGAATAAGTCCATCACCCACAAAGCCGTCTTCCATAGCAGCAACCAGTTGAACCATGGCAGGATCTTCTGCGACATCCCCATCAACAGGGATCGCCTCCCAGGTAAAATCAACGATGTCGCCACCGTTCATTTCCAGGTCCAGGCGACCGACATACATGTCACGGTTGGTCTCGACGACAATGGCCGCACCTCTGGCAAGTTGATTACGTTCGCCACGACTCAAAGCCCTGCCGGGTGTAGTCCTGGTCACATCGTCACCATGCACCAGCAAGGCACCCAAAGTGACTTCATGTGTATGCGCCGAATACATCACATCGATATCTTCAAAGCTTTGCGCAATCTTGATATTCTGTGGCAGACCAAGTTCTGACTGGACAACGATCAGGCAGTCGCCACCACATTGGGGATCATTCTTAACAGCATCGATAATGCCCGGTAATTCCTCAACACCCTGAGTAAAACTCAAACCGATGTTAAATGTATCTGCCTGTTGCGGCACGATGGAGGCTGTCAGACCAATAACGGCGATTTTTTTGTCGCCACGTTCGACAATCTTGTAAGGGGGTAGAACACGCTTGCCATGCAGACCGGGTGGCAAAGGTAAACCCGTTGTATTGTTATAGAGGTTGACGGCCACGGTCGGGAAGCTTGCTCTGATAACACCCAAACCTGGAGGGGTTGGGAACGGCGCAGTTGCCTCGTCGATCTCACTACAGATATAGCCACTGGCAGGGTCTGTCAGACCGGCAATAACAGGCACATCATCACAGCCAATGTAGCCTGACATGGTACGAATATTCCCGGGAATAGTCGGCTTCGGACCAAAACTTGTGAAACGATTGCGGAATACGGCAGCGCCATAACCGAAGTCCCAGTTGCCTGGTGTATACACATCAATACCAAATGCATTCATCGGTATCATCATGGCATCACCCACCGTAAACATGGCTTCTGCACTGCCGTGTGTCAGATCACCCGTGGAAAGCAGAACAGCCTCAGGATTATCTTCACGAATGTTATTAACCACGGTTTTCAGCCGGGCCAAACCACCGGCACTGGGGGCCTCATATTCACTACCATCCGTGTTTTTCATTATCGCTGCATGCGGAACCAGCGTGCCGTGCAAATCACCCATCTCGATGAGTGTCACTACGTTATCATCACGAGCCACTGCGGGTGCTGCAATGATGCTAACCGATAACGCCAGCGACTGTAGCAAGCCGATAGCAGATTTAGTCTGTATATCCGGTTTCATCTTCAATCCTCCAATCTCATTATTAATTCTGGAAGCACTGCATACTTCATCACTGCCCCAGAGTGAACTGACAGACTAGTGGCAGCGGATGACTGAGGGTATAGGGAATCTCCTTATTCCAGTTGAGGCACAACCTTATTAGATGATTATTATTTACTAA
>Ga0316190_10001723_pt1 | contig 15903 bp, 11 predicted proteins | sample Eddworburrow2_MG_FD_204929 | JGI IMG/M metagenome (GOLD analysis project Ga0316190, IMG submission 204929) | Coastal sediment microbial communities from Maine, United States - Eddy worm burrow 2 | ecosystem: Environmental > Aquatic > Marine > Coastal > Sediment | place: USA: Maine | collected... | reverse complement strand
ATGCCGCGGTACTGGGCACCTGCTTCAGCTGTCACAACGGCACCACGGCACTGGGCAAGACGGCCAACCACATTGCCAGTGACAACAACTGCGATGACTGTCATACGACTAATGGCTGGGTTCCGGCGACCTTCGATCATGCCAATGTGACCGGCAACTGCGCAAGCTGTCACAACGGTACCACCGCGACCGGCAAGCACGGTACCCATATCCAGACCACGAACCTGTGCGAGGACTGTCACCGCACCAGTATCTGGGCGCCGGTAACCCGGGTTGATCATGCCGCGGTACTGGGCACCTGCTTCAGCTGTCACAACGGCACCACGGCACTGGGCAAGACGGCCAACCACATTGCCAGTGACAACAACTGCGATGACTGTCATACGACTAATGGCTGGGTTCCGGCAACCTTCGATCACAGAAACGTCACTCCGGGAACCTGTACAACCTGTCATAACGGCACCACAGCCACCGGCAAGCACGGCACCCATATCCAGACCTCAGGGCAGTGTGACGAATGCCATACGACCATTGCGTGGATACCGGCCAACTTCAATCACGACCAGGTGACGGGCTCTTGCTCAAGTTGCCACAACGGCAGCACGGCTACTGGCAAACCTGGCAATCATTTCGTTACCAGCCTGCAATGTAACGAATGCCATAACACCAACAACTGGGCACAGTTGATCTTCTCGCATAGCTCCGGGACGTATCCGGGTGATCACCGTGGCAATCCTCCCTGTAGCGTCTGCCATACCAGCAATAGTCAGGTCATACCGTGGTCGTCACCGGCCTATCAGCCGGATTGTGCAGGTTGCCATGCCAATGACTACAGGCGTGGCGAAGACGAGCATAATGGCTCGGTCAGCGTTGATCGTGATTGCGGAGCCAGCGGCTGCCATAGGGTCAACGATGGCGGTTTCTGATGAAGAGGCGAGGATGCGGGTAACCAGAGGAAAAGCAATTCCAGTACTTTTACTGGTTCTTGGTGTGATGCTGATTGCGCAACTGGTTGAATCCCAGCCGGTCAGAAAAAAGATGCTCGACACTCTGGATGTGCTCAAGGGTGAGGCAGTTACAACATTACGTATCAGTCTGACCACACGGGTACGTTATGTTAGGCATTTTCCTTATGAGTCAGGTCGGGAACTGCGTATCAAGATAACACCATTTGATATTAGTCGTGATAATGCGAAGGCACTTTTTGAGCGAGAAACCCTTGTGCCGTTTGACCATGAAGATCTTCCACTCACCGAGGTGGTCTATGAAGGTGATATTGAAGGTGGACCCTATCTGACTCTGTTTTTTAGTCGTTGTGTCGATTTCTGGGTGGAGCAGGGCAGGGACTCCCGCAGTATTGTGGTTTATTTAGACGAAGTCGCCCCGGAAGTCCCTGAGCAATTCGATACGCAATCCACCGGCGAATGAAACAGACATTTATCAGGTACACCGGACTTGCACGCCTGTTGTGTTTTCTATGCTGTTTGCCGGTTACTCTGGTATCACATGCGGCACTTGATATAATTGATGGTATAGATATTACGCCTGGCCAGGAACAGTCTACAATCCACATTCGGCTTAGCATACCGTTAAGCTACAAATCACATGTGCCGGAACGATCCGGTGATCTGCTGCAAATATTTGTAGAGCCGCTCCCGTCACTCGGAGCAGCTGAGAATGCATTGCTTGGGCAGCAGACCATGCAGTGGAGCCCGGACAAGCAGGTCCCGCTATTCGATGTAAGCTACGAGGGTGGAGGATTTGCAAATACAAGCATAACCCTGCGTTTCCAGAAAGAGGTGGAATTCGATATACCCAATACAGGTAACCTCAGAAGTATCGATGTAGTAATAAAGCATCCGCAAGTCAGCCAGGTAGAAATATCAGACAAGAAGGCCGAGCCGGGATTGGGAAAGCCGAGTGATTCTGTATCAGGCGTCATGCCTTTTGCAGGAGCGGAAAACCAGCCTGACACCGGTCCAGCAACACCTGTCACAAGCAGAGCTGAGAAAACCGTAGCCGATACGGTTGTCCCTGCTGAGGCAGGTACCTCTCCTTTTCCCTATGTTATTAATCTGGCTTCGTCGGTTACGCCGTTTCAGACAAGGGAATTTCCTGCTCTGGAAGAATTCGTGACCTACCGCCTTTACACCACAGCCTATGATAAAGATGGTAAGAAATGGTACCGGCTTCGACTCGGGTTCTTTAAAGGGATGGCACAGGCAAATATCGTCAAGGAAGACCTGATGGCACATTATCCTGGTGCCTGGATTACAAAGGTGTCGGTAGCCGAGCGAATACGTTCAAGTGAATCGGTACTTACCGGTACCAGGTCTGTGCCTGGCGTCACAAGTACAACTGCATCAGAGGCGATAATAAAACCGTCTATACCTGTTGTATCACAGGAACAGAGTGCAGGTGCTGTCATATCATCAGAGCGGCTGGATTCCCTGATGCAGGAAGCACGCGAGTACATGACGGAGAAAGATTATGCAGGGGCGATTCGTTTATACACCAAGGTTCTGCAGTACCCCGATAACAAGTACAGTCAGGATGCCCTGGAATTTCTGGGTCTGGCCCGTGAACGCAAGGGCCAGCTGGCGCATGCCAAGATGGTATACAGGGATTATCTCGACCGCTACCCGGAAGGAGAGGGTGCCGAACGTGTCAAACAACGTTTGGCTGCCGTGGTGACTGCCAGGAAACAGCCCAGGGATAAATTGCGAACCACTCAAACCGAGGCACGTTCTGAAGAGAAATCAGCTTGGGATTTGTTCGGCGGGATCTCGCAGTACTACCGGCGCGATGAGAATACAAGAGGTCTCGATGATGCCGAGGTCACGACAGTCAGCCAGTCATCTCTGAACAGCAACATGGATGTCACGGGCCGACGGCGAAGCAGTGACTATGATCTTCGTGCACGTTTTACAGGCGGTTACTTGCACGATTTTCTCGATAATGGTGTTAATAGTGATACAACTGTAAGTTCGATGTATTTTGATGCCCAGGATATACAACGTCATTTATCCATGCGTATTGGCCGGCAGTCACGCAGTACTGGCGGGGTGCTGGGACGGTTCGATGGCCTGCTGCTGGGTTTCCCGCTGGGTAAGAAATTCTCTGTGAGCGCAGTTGGTGGTTTTCCTGTTGTATCCTCGACTGATTCTTTTGACGATACGAGTAGATATTTCTATGGGCTCACCCTTGAGGCCGAAAGGTTTGCCAAGGGGTGGGACGCAAATGCCTTTATTATTGAGCAGCAGGTAGATGGTCTCACTGATCGTCGTGCAGTCGGTGGTGAGCTCAGATATTTTGACCCCACTCGCTCGTTTTTTAGTCTGGTTGATTATGATATCTATTTTAATGAACTTAATATTTGGCAGTTACTCGGGAACTGGACATTGCCTGACAAGACCACGGTTAACCTGGTCACGGATTACAGGAAGAGCCCGATTCTGACGACAAAAAATGCCCTTATGGGACAGACTGTAACTTCAATTGATGATCTGCAGGATAGTTTCTCGAGTAGTGAAATAATCGATCTGGCACGTGATCGTACCGCAACCAGCAAGCTTGTGACACTGGGTGTATCACGACCAATGAATGAAAAACTTCAATTCAGTGGTGATATAACAGCATTAAATCTGTCCGATACCGGTGAATCGGGCGGTGTTGCGGCAACGGAAGGAACCGGGACTGACTTTATATACAATTTGCAGTTGATCGGCAGTAATCTGATCAATCAAGGAGATATTACAGTGTTTGGCCTGCGCTATGCCGACGGGAGTGACAGGGATATCTATTCGTTGAATTTCAATACCCGGTATCCCGTTACCAGGGATTTACGGGTTAATCCACGGTTCAGGATGGACTACCGTAAAAACCGGGATGACAATACTGATCAGATGATTTACCGGCCATCATTGAGGCTGGATTACAGGGTTAAACGAAGACTGCGCCTGGAAGCTGAAATAGGTGGTGAATATTCAGATCGCGAAATTGTCAATGGATCAGAGAAGAATAGCAGTTATTTTATTAATATAGGCTACCGGGCCGATTTCTGAATGTCGGCATATTAGGGTTCGCGTCAGTAAAGGTGTATTTGACCACTGCAGGCCTTGCGGGTATCGTGTGCTGCTCTTTTCGGGCAGCTACGCCGAATCTATCAACTATCGAAACCAGGAACAATTTCATGAAACAAATATTGCGTCGTTACGGGGTGCTTATATCCCTTCTGATACTCACCGCTGGCAGCACAGCTACAGTGGCAGCCGATGGCACACCCGTCATGACGCGGATCCAGAAGAGTGGTGAGCTCGTACTGGGTACCTCTGCGAATATGGAACCAATGACATTCAAGCAGTCTGACGGGACCCTGGCTGGCCTGGATATCAACCTGGCTAATTTAATGGCAAATGCCATGGAAGCAAAACTGGTAATCAAGATCATGCCATTCGATGAACTGATCCCGGCGTTGCACAGCGGCAAGGTCGATGTAGTGATCTCCAACATGACCATCACCCCAAGCCGCAACTTGCACGTAGCCTTCGTCGGTCCTTACCTGACATCCGGAAAATGTGTTGTCACCAAGGAAGAAAGTCTGGCCAAGGCGGATGAGGCCGAGGATCTGAATATCAAGGATGTGAGTCTGGCGGTCCTCAAGGGTTCAACCAGTGAAGCTTTCGTCCGCACCCTGATACCTGGTGCGATCGTCAAGACTATCGAGAACAACCAGGAAGGTGCCGATCTGGTGGCATCCGGCAAGGCCAGTGGCATGTTGACTGACTATCCGGTTTGCCTGGCCACTATCAAGAACAACCCTGACGCGGGTTTCGTGTCGGTATTCTCTCTATTAACGTATGAGCCGATCGGTATTGCTGTGCCGGGTGATGATCCCCTGTTCATCAACTGGACCGAAAACTTTCTCGAGCGAGTCAGTCAGACTTCCTTGCTCGACGTGCTTGCCGTGAAATGGCTTGGAGCTCTTGCACCCCGGCAGCTCGAAGACGAAGATTAATTTCATCCATAGCATCCAATCAAGGCCGGTGATCGTACCGGCCTTTTTTTGCCTACAGGGAAGTAGGTACATCGCGGGTGCAGGGATGCACAGGAGCGATGCGCACTGATTATAATCGGTTCCCCATGCTGAAATTGTTCAGAAGGTTTCAGGAAAATATCCGCTACCGGGTAGACCAGGTTTTTGCGCGCGAATTTGTCGGTCAGTTTCTGATGTTTGTTGCGCTGGTGGTATTTGTCACCCTGATTGGTATGACGGCCGTGTTCTTCGGGCTGTTCTCGGAGGAAAATGCCGCTGTCGAGGCAATCCCGCGTGACATCGATGCCGGCTTTTGGGATTCACTGTGGTGGTCTCTGAATCAGGTAGTGCTCTTGCGGGGATTCGCGCGTACCTATGGTGCCTCCGCACCGGTGCTGGTGTATTCGCTGTTTCTGTCAATCGCGGGGCTGGTGGTCTTCAGTGTGTTGATCTCGTTGATTAACAACACCATGCGCAGCCGCATCGAGGCACTGCGCAAGGGAGATACACAGGTTCTGGAACGCAACCATGTGCTGGTGCTGGGATGGAATAACAAGGTGTACTCTGTCCTGCAGCAGCTGGCTCAGCTGCAGCCCGGCGTCAAGGTCGTTATACTCGCACCGCGGGAAATTGGCGTGATGCAGGAGAAGCTCCGGGTTGCGGGTATCCAGCGGCAACGGATAAAGGTCATCCTGCGCAGCGGAACCCCCAGCAACCATGGCGAACTCGACCGGGTTGCTGTCAACCGGGCCGCCAGTGTTATCGTTCTGGCAACAGACGCCGATGACAGCGAGGCCATTAAGACCATCGTGCTGCTGACTACACGACAGGACTGGCACGGTGTGGCACCGGTGCTGACGTCGGAGATTGTACACGGCCAGAATTACGAACTGGCCAGGATCGCTGCAAAGAACAGGCTGCATGTCATTTCCTCCAGCCGCCTCATCAGCAAGGTCATTGTGCAAACGGTCCGTAATCCCGGGCTGGCTGATGTCTATAACGAGATTTTCTCCCCCATGGGTAACAATATGTTTGTACAGTCCATTGCCGAGTGTACAGATCGCCCGTTCAGCGAAATCGCCTATGGACTGTCTGATGCCATACCTGTCGGTATCACGTGGGATGAAACGCGAGATGACGCAGTGCGACATGCCGCCGGCCTCAATCCCGAGCCCGACTATGAAATTGCCGAAGATGAACAGCTGGTGCTGCTGACGCGTGGCCTGCCGGTCAGCTACTCACGACCCGACAGGATGCCGGCGTCACGGATATACCGGGAAGGCGGGTCGGCGCCGCGCGTACCTGCACGCGTCTTGCTGGTTGGCTGGACCGATATTCTTTACGATATCCTGCAGGAACTCGATGCGCATGCCAGGAGTGGTACCGAAGTGACGATCCTTTCGGGAAACAGTGAGGAACGGGCGAAGGAGCGGGTAGCAGCCTACCAGGCAAGTGCAAGCAACCTTGAAAATCTGACGCTGGTGTTTCTGGAGGGCGATGCCGTAATGCAGGGGGCCTATGCAAGCACCGATGTTTCAGCCTACCAGAGTATTGTCGTACTTGCTGATGAGTCAGATGAACAGGGAGATGCGGATACCCGCAGCTTGCGCATACTGCTGCGTTTGTCGCACCTGCGCAAGTATAAGGATACGCGCACCCATACCGTTGTCGAGTTACTGGATGATAACAACCGTGCCTTGTTCGCCGGTCTGGGTGTGGACGACATCATTGTTAGCCCCGAGATAGTCAGTGCCGAGCTGGCGCAGATTGCGCGTCAGGAGATTCTCGCACCTATCTACCGGGAGTTGCTCAGCGCCGGTGGTGTCGAAATCAGCCTGCGTCCTGCCGCCGATTACGTGAAGCTCGATAGCGACTGCAGCTTCAGTGACCTGGTCTATGCGAGTCAGCAGAAGATGGAGATTGCACTTGGCCTGCGCCTGGCGCACCGCGGCGGTGAGGTGTTACTGAATCCTTCGAGACGGATCACGTGGCGGCTTGGTGATAACGACAAGGTGATTGTACTGGCGCAGCAGGTATACCGCTAATTACGGCCCAGAAGAGCCCCGATCTTGTCGAGCAGGCGGTTGAGATTGATCGGTTTGGTATCATAGTCATCGCAGCCGGCCGCGCGTGCCTTTTCCTCATCACCTGCCATGGCGTGTGCGGTCAGCGCAATCACTGGAAGATGTTGTGTAGCGGGATCAGCCTTGATTCGGCGCGTTGCTTCCCAGCCGTCAATGACCGGCAGGCTGAGATCCATGAGGATGATATCCGGGTTGGTGGAGGAGGCCATGTCGACACCGGCCTGGCCATCAATAGCGATGACGACCTCAAAACCCTTGCGCTCCAGTCTGCGCGACAGCATGTCACGGTTCATTTCATTGTCTTCAACCAGTAATATTTTACTCATCGTCTTTTCCGGTATCGTTTGCCTCTGCCTGACTGATGTTGCATTCAACGACAGCCTCACGCACGTGTTGCAGTAATTGTTCACGGGTGTAGGCGTTCTTTTCAATCACTTCCTCGACTATACCCGTCAATTGTTCACGGTCCTCTCCGCTCAGGTCCTTGGCGGTAATGACGATGACCGGTATATGTTTCCATTCCGGATGCGCACGCATTGCAGCCAGAAAGTCGAAGCCATCCATCACTGGCATCATCAGGTCCAGCAGGATCAGTCTGGGCTGCAGAGATGCCATGATATCCAGTGCTTCCTGGCCGTTACCGGCCTCGGATACCGCCCAGCCGGCCTTTTCCAGGGCACGCGCCATCAATTCACGGATTTCGGGGTTATCCTCGACCAGTAACACAGGGCAGATGTCCTCTGCACAGTAATAGTGACTCAATGCCTTGTGCAGCTGCTCCCGGTCAACCGGCTTGGTCAGGTAATCAACGGCACCGAGCGAGTACCCCCGGGTCCGGTCATCGATCATGCTCAGCATGATCACGGGTATCTTGCGCAGCACCGGATCGGCCTTCAGTGCACGCAACACCGACCAGCCATCCATTTCCGGCATCATGACGTCGAGGGTGATGGCGGCGGGCTGTATCTGATGCGCAAGGCGCAGACCCTGTTCGCCGCTGATCGCCGTGGCAACCTTGTAACCGTCTTTCAGCAAATAACGTTCAATTATTTCACAGGCCTCCGGGTCATCGTCAATGACCAGAATCGTGGCGCCGGGCCGGGCCTCGCGGAGGCTCTGCAGATCAGCCTCTGCTATTGCCGGTGCCGCTGCCATGTCAGTGGACGGACGTTGCGGTTTTGCACCGGGCAGGGTGGCAGGGATGCGAATGGTAAAGGTGGAACCCTTGCCAGGCTCGCTGTGGACGCTGAGGTCACCACCGAGCAGTTTGCAGAAACGTCGCGAGATCGCCAGTCCCAGTCCGGTACCGCCGTAATCGCGCGTCGTCGACCCGTCTGCCTGGGTGAATTCCTCGAAGACATGCTCAATCTTGTCCTGTGCAATACCGATTCCGGTATCGCTTACTGCAAATGTCAACCAGTCTATGCCTGCCTGCACGGCGCGACTGACGTGCAGGGTGACCGTGCCCTCATGGGTAAACTTTGCCGCATTGGACAGCAGATTGAACAGGGCCTGGCGCAGCTTGGTCACGTCCTGATAGGCGCTGCCGAGTTGTTTGTCACGTTCGATAGACAGCCTGTTGTCGCGTTTATCCAGCAACGGCCTGGCAGTGACACAGATCTCATCGATCAGAGTGTGCAGATTAATCGTCTCGGCAAAGGCTTCGATCTTTCCGGACTCGATCTTGGAAAGGTCGAGGACATCGTTAATGAGGGCGAGCAGGTGGGTACCGGCCTGGTTGATCTTTTTCAGGTCCGGAATAAAATCCTCCTGGCCGAGATCTCCCGCCTCTTCCATCAGCATCTCGCTGTATCCAAGAATGGCGTTCATCGGGGTACGCAATTCGTGACTCATATTGGCGAGAAACGCACTCTTGGCCTGGTTGGCGGCTTCGGCTGCATCCTTTGCCTGTTGCAGGTCAGTTTGAAGCGATTTGAGTTCGCTAACGTCAAAAAAACCGCCGATCATCCCGCCAGGCACACCGTCAGAAAGTTCAAACGTGGTGCGCCAGTACATGAGGTTATGAAGAGTGCCATCCGCATAGACCCGCTCGGTCTCCGTCTGACTGTAGCCGCCATCGCGGATTAATAAGACATCATTATCCTTCTCCAGCCGGCGCTGATCTTCAGGCAGGCACTCAAGGTCCATTTCTGTCTTTCCAATAAGAACATCGCGGTGAATTCCGAAGGCCTTTTCATAGGCCTTGTTGCAGGTGGTGAAGACGGCATCGACATTCTTGACCAGGATAGGATTGGGAATGGAATCCAGCAGGGCTGTCTGAAACGCCAGCAGGCTGGCCCGTTCCTGCTGGCGTTGCGCAGAACGGTACAGAAACCAGGCCAGTCCGAGAGAGAGTAATATTATTCCCAGTGGTAACCAGATGTTGTCTGCATCCCAGTCTGGATAGATCTTTCTGTTGGCCGCCTGTGCGGTGACGCGCCACTGCTGGTCGGCAAATGCCAGGTTTGCCGTGGACGTCAATCCGCCGTCCAGATAGTCCTGTTCGCTGTTGTTTGGCTCGAGGTCCATCGCGCGGGATTTATGGCGATACATGAATATTTCTTCATCTGCTGCCTCGATATCGGTAAAGGTCAGTGTCAAGCCGGCGGGGCTGGTGTTTTTCTCGAGTATTGCGGCGATCATCGGGCCAATTTCAGTGACCATCACCGCAAACCCGTGCAGAGCCGCTTGGCGGCCAATGACGGTATCCAGTGGCATATTCTTCCTGTATACGGGTAATGCAACGAAAACCGAGTAGCTGCCTTTCTCCGACTGGTATAACTGCAGACGTGATGAAACCACAGGGGTATTGGTGCGTGCCGCCTTCATCAGTGTGGCGAGATGGTCCGGCCTTGCCGCCAGATCAAAACCCAGTGCCTGCAGATACGGTTGCAGAGGTTCAACGTAGTAGATCGGAAAATAAATCTCACGCTGCGCTGCAGCTGTCCCCCACGTGTCGCCAGGGCGGTCAGTGAAGACGAAAGCAGGCGAGACTTCCTCTTGTGCTGCGGCTTCCATGGCGTCGCGTTCCGCAGCGGTTACCCTGGGTACCCATTCCAGTGCCACGATACCCGGTTTGTGATCCAGACTGCGGTTGACAAGGGTACGAAACTCGTCCCGATCGACAAAGGAAGAGGCATCGTAACTCGAGCGAATGTGATACAGCGTCTCCAGATATGCTGCGATTTCGTGCTCGATGGCCTCGACGTGGTTAAGGGCAGCCGCGTCGAAACGCTGCTTTACCGATGCCTCGAAACTGGTTTGCAGCAAGCTGTAGAGGGATGTTGCCAGCAGGGCCCCCAGTGCAATGACGATGTAGGGCGTATAGATACGGTTGGTCCTGTGTCCTGCACGGCCGGCTTTGGCCATTGTCCGTGTCTTGAAGACCAGTGTGAGCGTTAACAGGATGCCGAAGGCCAACAGGCCCTCGTCGGAAAAGTTTGCGGCGCCGGCCCCCATCTCGCTGACCATGCGCTGCTCCTGTGCAGACAGAGCCTGCCACAGCGCGAAGGTGATGGTGAGTCCGGTGATACCAATGACCTGTGGCACCCAGTGTGGCAAGAATGCGCCGGTAGACATTCGCCGGTTCCTTGCCCAGGCCAGTGCAACAAAACCGCTTCCCAGTATGATGAATCCAGCGGCCGTGTGGATCGCCATCCGGGTCATGTGACCCCAGCCATAGGCGTCTTCCACACCGATCATGTAGCCGGCCAGGGCAGTGACGCCGAGACTGATAATGAGGGCTCCCAAGGTGGCTGTCCACGAGGTGATACGGACCCGGTCGTGGAACAGCATGGTGAGCAGTACCGTCAGGCCGGTCAGGCTAAAGCACAGCGCTGTATTGGGCGCCATGCGACCCGGGTTGGAGGTCTTGAGATCGATATAGTGTTCCATGAACAGCTGGTCGATGTGCAAGTCAACACCAAAGCCGTATTCGATCAGCGTGAGGACGCCGGTTAAAAGAACGAGCATACCGGCTATCCCTGCAATTCGTGGCCAGGGCCCGGTGAGTCCCAGCAGCGCGAGTCCACTCAGTGCGAAGCCGAGCGCGGTGTTGTACTGCATGGGGACAAAGGCCGGGTTGACCTGGATGAGTGCCGGTTCGTGCAGGTACCAGCCCAGTAGTACGATTGCCCCAAGGGCCAGTGACAGGGCACCAGTCAGCCTCGCCAGGTTCAGTGTCCAGTTCATAGGCAATGAGTGCTTTTCATGTGCGTGATGCCGGTTCGGCAATTAGGAGGATAGATTATTCCGGGGGAGAGTATACTCGTTTCTGCTTCACTGGGGCCTGAACCTGGCCAGCCAGGGAAACAGGTATACTGTCGCCCTGATTTTATGCTGTCCCCGGAAGTGTGATGCGACTATCTGAACTGATCGTTACGCCCTGTCATCTGGCGATGATGCTTGTGTTTCTCGCGGGGCAAGTTGTTGCCGAGCCGCTGGCAACGGAAGCTCCTGTTATTCTCGATGCCCGGGAACAGGCCTGGATTCAGGCCCATCCGGTCATTCGTATCGCACCGGATCCCGATTTCGCGCCCATCGAATGGTTCAATCACAGTGGCGATTACCAGGGCATGACTTCCGACTACATCCGCTTGCTGGAAAAACAACTGGGTATTCGTTTTGAAGTTGTTGCTGCGCCGAACTGGAAGACCGTTATCGGTATGGCCAGGGACAGGCAGGTCGATATGCTGACAGCCATTGCCCGTACCCAGCAGCGTGATACCTACCTGTTGTTCAGCCAACCTCATATCAGCATGCAGGGCGCCGTTATTTCAAACCAGGATTTACCCCTGATCCATACCCTTGATGATCTGAAAGGCTACAAGGTCGCCGTGGTCGAGGGGTATTTATGGGATGACATACTGACACCCCATGCCGGTGAGATTGCCATTAACCGCTTTTATGATCTGCAGACCGCCCTGTTCTCGACATCACGCGGGGTAACTGATGTTGCTGTCAGTGCACTCGACTCGGCAAGATTCGTGATGCGCAAGGAGGGGCTTGTGGATCTGAAGGTGGTAACGATGTTACCGCAAAAGATTGAGCTGCATTTCGGTGTGCGTAATGACTGGCCGTTGCTGGCGGGGATCCTGAACAAGGGGCTGGCCAGTATCAGTCCGGAGCAATACACCGCGATACGTGAAAAGTGGCTGGGCGTGGATGCCCCCGGCATCTGGAAAAACCCGCTTTACAGGAACACCGTCCTGGCCGTGTTGGGGCTGTTATTGCTGGTCATTGCGGTCGTGACCATCTGGAACCGGATGCTCAATTCCCGGGTCCGTCAACGTACCCTGGAATTGAAGAATGCCCAGTCACAATTGATCCAGGCTGAAAAACTGGAGTCCATCGGCCGACTCGCAGCGGGGGTGGCGCATGAGGTGAAAAATCCGCTGGCAATTATCCAGATGGGGGCCGATTACCTGTCACAGGAGATGCCTGAAGATGAGACGACGGCTGCGGTGATAACCGACATCGATGATGCCGTGCGACGGGCTGATACGGTAATCAAGGGGTTGCTGGATTTTTCTCGTGACAAGGAGCTGCTATTAAAGCCGGGAAATATAAATGAGATCGTGGAACGTTCCCTGCATTTGGTTGGCCACGAGATGCGGCAACGTAATATAGCGGTAAAATCGGATCTTGCCGGGGATCTACCGGACATTGATCTTGATGCCAATAAATTGCAACAGGTACTGATCAACCTGTTTATGAATTCGGCCCATGCAATGGAACGGCAGGGCGAACTGATCGTCTGCAGCTCCCTCAAGATGCTGGCCAGCAACACCGACCTGACCGGCGATCATGACAATCGTTTCAAAACAGGTGAGCGGGTGCTGTGGCTGGAAGTGATGGATAATGGTCCCGGAATCCGTGAACAGGATCGGGCCAGAATTTTTGACCCGTTTTATACGACCAAGCCGGTGGGAGAGGGGACTGGTCTGGGTCTGTCGGTTTCGCGTAATATCATTAACCTGCATCGCGGATCAATTGATATACGCAACCGGCCGGAAGGCGGAGCCGCGGTGGTGATGATGTTCAAACTGAATGCTGGAGACAATGAATGAAAAAACGAATCCTGGTGGTAGATGACGAACCGGCGTTGACTCGTATGGTAAAACTTAATCTGGAACGTACCGGCAATTATGAGGTACGGACCGAGAACCAGGGTCGCATGGCTGTGCCTGCCGCAAAAGAATTCAAACCTGACTTGATCTTTCTGGATGTCATGATGCCGGACATGGGGGGGGATGAGGTATCAATACTTCTCAAGGAAGACGAAGAACTCTCGAAAATAAAGTTCATTTTCATGACGGCGATTGTGACCAGGGCTGAAACCGATGCAATGGGCAGCAATATCGGGGGTAACGAGTTTCTCGCCAAGCCGGTCAGAACGGATGAACTGATCGCGGCTATAGAACGTGTGCTTGGAGAATCCTGAACGGTTTTTTACAGCATCGGCAGGAAACATGTACCCCCAACACGGAAGGACCTATTCGCGTTAGTATGTCGATACCGTGTCTGATCCAGAATTATTTATCTCCCTGCTCACCATCGAACTGATGATTCCATGGGCCCGGTCCCTGAAGGACAAGCGCAGTGCTGTGCGCGGTCTGAAGGATCGTCTGCGTTCCCGCTTCAATGCCTCGGTTGCCGAGGTGGCCTATCAGGACAAATGGCAACGGGCGGTAATCGCTGTCTGTATCCTGAATAGTGACAGGCGGCAGCTGGAATCGGACATGGCCAGGGTCCGTCAGCTGTGCGAAGAGGCCAGAGACTTGCAGATTGCTGATATGCATCAACAATGGTTGTAAGCAAGCAGGTCCCTCATGAAGCATTGAGGTTCTGAACTCCCGTGCCGTTGCACCTGAGCCGCCACAAGTTACGCTGCTTTGCATGGTAACTTGTGGTAGCCGGTGCGGCTCAGACTAGTCGCGATAAAGCACATCCAGGTTGTCGGAATACAGGCCAAGAAAGAGGCTGGGACGATCGTAATAGTGTCCGTCCCGGTAGTGCCGTTGGACGTCGACGTAATGGACGTGATGTTCCTGCGGCCTGTAATAGTGGTGCCCGCTCTTATAGCCGTGTTTGTAGCCCTTGCGGTAGCCATGCTTCTTGTGATGACCGTAATCACGGTAGTCTTTGCGGTGATCAGCCCGGTGATGGGACTTGCCATGATCCTGTTGATGATGGCCATGTCGGCCACGGTTGCCGTCATCGGCGCTTACGACCAGCGGTGAACACGCCAGTCCCAGGGACAGCAGGGCAATCAGGGGCAATCTGATAAGTGTCGGATACAGTTTCATAATTCATTCTCCATCTGGATAAACACAATCGGGGTTATCCCGATGGTTCTATAGTAGAGCCGGGTAGATGAATGAATGCTGAATAGAGGAGGGGTGGCCGGGAAACCTCTTGTACGGAAATGATACGGCCCGGTAAGGCTACCGGGCCGTGTTTGCAGTGGTCTAGTGTGGTGCACGTTATTCGTTACACCACACTAGTAAGCCGGCGCGCCGGCTTCGTAGCTCATGCCCAGCCTGCCGGCCTGCTCGCGCACGGCGCGGTAGATCTTGTCATCCAGGGAGTCCCTGGCACCACCGGCTTCCTCCACTTTCTTGTCCAGGTAAGCCGAGCGTTCCTCGGTCAGTTCACTGATCTGGCGTTGGAGTTCGTTACGGCGGCCGGCCGTCTCGCTGATGATTGCCTCCTGCTCTTCCGGAGCCATGGCCTGCATGGGTTCCGGCAACTTGTCCTTGTCGATGCTGGAGAAGTCGACGCGGCCGCTGCTCACATCATCCACCAGTTCACCCTCACCGAGGAAGTTGGCGGCACCACTTTTCGAGGCATTGAAGGCCGCCCGTCGGGCACGGGACTCGACCGATGAGGCTATGTGTAACTTGTTGGCCGCTTCCACCTTGCGTTGCTGTTTTTCCTTCTCCTCATTGGTGCCGTAGTACAGGCGTGTGTCATCCAGTTTTTCAGACAGCGTTGCGATTTCCTCATCAAAGGGAGTGGCGATTGCCACGGCGCTGCCGGCCTGTTCCACCTGGAAGTATTGGCCATCACCCAGTCGAGCAATCTGTTGCCAGGCGGGCGTGGTGTTACCCATCTGGCCACACTGGATAGCATTGACCACAATCCCTTTCTCTTTTGCCGCACTGAGCGTGACCGGGTATTTAATATCGTCCTGGTAATCCATATGTGGCGGGGCGTCACCGATCAGGAACACGGCCTTGTAGGTCCCGGTATCCTGGCGCCAGGATATTTTGTGGACGGCATCGTGCAGCGCCTGGTTTACGCTTTCCGGACCGTCACCGCCACCGTTGGCCTGAAAATCCATCAGGGTGGCGTACATGGAATCCAGATCACTGGACAGATCCACCACCCGGGTGACATAGGCATCACCCCGGTCGCGGTAGGCGACCAGCCCCATCCTGATCTCGGGTGCCGATTGCGCCGAGGCCATGGTAGTGGCAATGGACCAGATCTTTTCCTTGGCGGCCTGGATCAGCCCCCCCATGCTGCCAGTGGTATCCAGTACGAAGACCACGTCAATGCGGGACTGGTCATTGACGCCTGGAATGATAATGGGTGGGTCGGCGGGCGGCAGCCCGACCGGGGTAATACCACCGACGCTCTGGTAAGCCGGGAAAAATGCAACCGTGGCTGAGGTAAAGGCAAACAATGCCAGTGCAATGAGTTTTGATTTCATTTGAGTATCTCCTTGAGGGTTCAATGGTTGGATGAGAGTTTGCGTACAGCGGCTTCTGCGACGCGATG
>Ga0316190_10001722_pt1 | contig 15928 bp, 9 predicted proteins | sample Eddworburrow2_MG_FD_204929 | JGI IMG/M metagenome (GOLD analysis project Ga0316190, IMG submission 204929) | Coastal sediment microbial communities from Maine, United States - Eddy worm burrow 2 | ecosystem: Environmental > Aquatic > Marine > Coastal > Sediment | place: USA: Maine | collected... | reverse complement strand
CCGAAAATCCAACGACGATTTGAGAAGAAATAGTCCTTATAGTTAGTGATATCCCGCGTATCTGAAGGCTGAATAACGAGGCTGACGAAAAAAAGCAGTGTCGCGTAGATAATCACGACAATATAAAGCCCGAGACTCCACTCGACGGTGCCTAGACGAAATTCCCACCACCAGAACATCGCAATGAGTACGAAGACGTATAACGTCCAGACAAGATGAACCCAATAAGGTCGTGGGCCGTCTTTAACCGTCACCATTCGACCCACTCCCCTTAGAATCTGCGTGAGAGCAAGGCCGACGATAATTGAGACCAGGACAGCGACATACTCAAATTGCGACACGACACGACTCCGGATTCTGTATGCCCGCAGCGTACTGGAGATTCACTGATACGTCTGCTGTCGGTTCAGTAGCGGCCAGTCGACAGTAGGCTTGTTAAGCCCAAACGACGCCTACTTCATCTTTTGGTGACGCTTCTTCGATCGCAGCGCGGATAACGTAGTCGGCAGCGTCTCGGAGGTCGGCTGGCACGCTTATCTCTTGGATTTTCTGAGCGGCTGGTCCGGGTCATCAGCCGAATTTTTCGCCCAACTTCGGCAGACGGCAGCTTTGGGGCGGTATGCGGACACTATAACTTCTAGGTTTTCTTCGCTCGACCGCGTTTCCTGGAGTGCCGTTCGTTCAGTTGGATGATGATCTCGTCTACCGCACTCGTCACGGCCTTGAGGCTCCCTTGTCGGCATCCTTGAATGGTGTCGGTGCCTTCAAACGCGATCACATAGCGATACCAGTTGGAGCCTTCGGCGCCGGCCGGGGGCTCTGCTCGCTGGATCGATACGATTTCGTAGGATTGTCCCATCACGCTAGGTCGCTATTTGATGCTCCTCGTCTGGCACTGTTTGCTGGATGAAGTTCTTATATTTCCGTGAAACCACTATTAACATTACGCCAACACCAACGGTCTTTCCAGATTGCAAAGCACTGATCGACCTCTTAATCATAACTTCCTCGCTGAAACCTTGCCGCGTGCGCGGTGCCGGTCGCAACATTAGCCTGATCTACGATGTCCATCGGATGTCAGCTTCGGGTTCAGTAGCGGTCATTCAGACCAATTCTAGCCTAACGGCGGCTTTAGTGCGGTAAGCGGACACCCCCACCTGGCCGAAGGTCAGCTTTAACCAACAGGGGACATTCAGAAGCTCTGAGAACGCCTGATTTGAACGACTGCTCACGGCCAAGAGCAGCAACCTCAGCCTAGACTGATTTGATGTCAGCTCGGTCTACTGCCCGTTTCATCATCTTGTCACGAAGCAGAGCAAGCGCTTTCCTGCTGTCATTGTCAAGCTCAGGAGGTACTGCCCTGAACGCCGCAAGCATCGAAATGTCGTTCGCTTCCGCTAAATGCATGTTCAGTAGCCGTAGTTCGTGCTCAATTCTATCCAACGTCTGGCTCGACAAGTCGTTCTCCAATGATGCTGCCAGACGTCACAATAGGGGTTCGGCCCAAGAAAAACAGAGACGCAGTACGCTAAACGCCACTGCTAGCGTATTGAGTGCATTTTCGAGTAGAGCAGACGACCGTTGCTTGTCGACTACGAACCATTGTCGTCGGCGACGCCTAGTACTTGGTCCACCCGCAAGATCTCGATCCAATTCGCAGTCTCGAAATACTCGTCGATGAAACGCTTGTGCCCGCTTCCGACAATGTAAATGGCTGTCTTTGCGGGATATTCGGCGAGGACGCGGGCGATATTGGCGGCCATCAGCAGATTGCGTTGCTCCCACAATGCAAGCCGTGTCTTACCGAAATGCGATTCGTCGTCCTTTTCCAGGAACGGCACCCACTGGAACTCGAAATCGTCCTGTATCGTGACAGGATCGTTCACCCAACGGTAGTAAGGGAGCAGGTCGCCAGCCTCGACCGCTTGCTGCTGACGGCGGTTCATTTCTTTCACGTAAGGGTGCTCGGAGTAGTCACCAAAGACGCGTTCGAAAAACGCTTCGATCGAAGGGTCGACCGCCATCATATCCAGCAGCGGCCCCTTTTCACGGTGGGCATCGACCGGGTGGATTCTTGCTCGCCCCAGCACCCGGGCCAGGCGCTGGGCGATCGTGTAGTACTCGTTGCTGCTCTGACGGCTCTGGTCGAAGCGCTCCGCGATATCAGGATAGCGCTCGCGGAACGCCTTGCTTACGGGCTCGGGCGCCACGGAGAACAGGAGAAGTGAGGTGTCATATTCGTAGGCTGCCAGGTAGATCAGGATGCAGGTCTCCGGAGTGACCCCGTCGTCGCAGCCCTTGTCCAGATCGCTGACTTTTCCGTACGCCTCGGACCAGGACAGATCGAGGATCTCCTGGGCTCTACGGCCTGGGATCGTCATCCGACGAGAGTAGTCCTCGAGCACCTCATCGAAGGACCCGCCCTGCTGTTCCATCGCCACAATACTCGGCCCAGGCAACGCTTCGATGAGGATCGCATCCGGATCGAGCACGGCTAGTTGCTCGATCAACTTATCCAGGAGTTCGGGCCGAAAGTCGTCCTTCAAGCTCGACAGGTGCGGCGTTCCGAGAACGAACAGACGCGTGCGCTGAACCTGGTGGGTATCGTCTCCGACAGAGTCTCTGGTTCCAGAAAGTCCGAGCACCAGAATTAGAAGTACCCAGCTAATTCGCGATTTGACCATGATCGTTTTCCAAGCCGTTCGTTAGGCGCTGCGTCTACTGCGAATCTGTTCCAGGCCGTGCTCACCCGGATAGAGGAGACCGAGGTATTGGTCACATTTCTGATCGCGCTCCTGTTTCCAGAGGCCGTGCCGGCGGGCCACAATTATCGAACGCAGTTCATGCAGAATCGGGTCTGGTCAACGTGAGCGTGAAGCTATCCGGAAACACTGGCTATTCGATCCATCAGGGGAAATTAACTTGACCGCCGATCCTCAAAGACACTTCGCACCTGTTCCATGAGACGTGGAATGTCTTTCCCATCCAAATCGTCGACACGTATTGGCTCATCAATAATGAGACGCGCCTTTCCGGGCAATAGATCGAGGCTATCTGGAGGAAGAATTTTCCGTGTACCAACGATAGTCACCGGCAAGATCGGCAAGTTTAGATCAAGAGCAAAACGAAATGCGCCTTTCTTGAATTGTCGGAGCGCGCCATCGCGACTGCGAGTTCCTTCAGGAAAAAATACCACCGAAGTTCCGTTAATAATCTTGCTTTCAGCAGCCTTAATCGACGCCAAAGCAGCCTGACGGTTCGACCTGTCGACAAAGATGTGGCCCACTTTTTCGCAGCCAATACCGAGGCCGGGAACACTTCGCATTTCTTGCTTCATCACCCATTTAAAATCAATGCCTAAGAAACCATAAAGCACAAAAACATCGTAGAGACTCTGGTGATTCGCAACAACTACATAGGATTGTTGAGGATCAACATTTTCCCGACCCGTGACATTCACAGACATTGGTGTCAGCCAGGCATTCAACCGCGACCAAAAGGTGCCACAGATCAGACTCACCCATCGTGACGGCAAGAAAATCGAAAGTACGATCGTCGCCGAACCAAGGAGTAGAGTCGTCGAAACAAAAAAGGGCGCAAAAATAAGCCACTTGTAGGGCTGGTAAAGCATCCAGCCAAACCAGCCCAGTGGACTCAATTTACGACTTCTGGAGACAAGAACACCCATGTCGTCCGGTAATTCTCCCAGTTGCAGTCTGTTGAGTATGCTGGATCGATTCGAGGAGGTTCTCGTCGAGCCATTTGGTTGAAGCGGTCGTTCGTCAAACGTACAAAACATCATGAATTGGAGTAATGCTAGATTTCAGGCAGCCGCACCAAAGAATCGACTAACTACCGCCGTCGGTGCCATTGCGAGCACGCCGCAAGAAGTCACTATGATGACTCATGGAATACCTCTCTGCGATTGATGCCGCTAACGTAAATAGTGGATAGGATGAATCTCCTGTTTGGCTGCGATACCCATTGCGGAGGTCCGCTTCGGGTCAGTAGCTATCGGTCGGAACGAGTATAGCCGAATGGCAGCTTTGGGGTAGTCAGCTGCCGCCGCCTGGTCCGCGTTTTGGGCGATCTGGAACGAATATCAATTCTGGCCGTAACCAGACACTCAGAGAGCCTGGCCCAACCTTGCCGGAAATCTTCTTCCGAACCTGCACGAGCCTTGAACCGGTAGACGACACAGAATCCTACGCTATCGCTCATACATCACCCACGCAGATAATGAGCTGAACGTGGCTATCTTTCCACTTCCAGAGTCATTGCAGACGGACGAATCGGCTGTGCATCATCTACCTCGAGCGCCCGGCTGAGACGACGACCGAGCAACAAAACCAAAACTCCACCGGTGGCGGCGATAGCTGCGTGCATCACCCAAAACGCCGTAGGCGTCATACGCTCGTAGAAGCGGCCAATCCAGCCAATGATGTTGTTCGATAAGAACAGCGTCAGGAATGCAACACCCATCATTGTGGCATTCGCCTTTGCCGGCGCGGCGCGCGAAACGAGTGCCAGTAGCGTCGGCCAGTAATACAGAAACGCGACGCCCAGTCCGGCGCAATATACAGCTGGCCACAGTGGATGAATCGGCGCGCCCTTCGAGCTGGCGATCGCGACAACCAAGACGAGATTACTCGCTGAGGCAAGCCATGCACCAATGCCGATCTTACCCAGATCGCCAGGTTCGCCCCGGCGAGATGCCTGCATCTGCCAAATAGCGAACAAAAACGGAACCGCAAGGATGCTGATCAACGGGTCGATCGACTGATACCAGGCCACAGGAATGTTCAGACTTCCAATGCTGAGGTCAACGTGTTGCTGCACCCAGACCTGAAACACGTTAGCGACCTGGTAATAGCTAACAGATTGAAAAACCGTGAGCAGCATTACAACGATCAATACCCCGATGATTCTTCGATCCGCCCTTGTCAGTTGCGCCGAGGTTTTCTTACGCCGTTCCACTTTCGCGGGCAGATGTCGGTAACCGGATAGATAGGTCAACAATCCGGCGAACATGAAAATTGCCGCGACCCCGAAACCATAGTGCCAACCGTAGGCCTGGGCCAGAAAGCCGCACAATAAGGGCCCGCAAACGGCTCCAAAATTGATCGCAATACTGAAGATTGCGAAACCGCGAGTACGGCGTGATTCATCATCTGGCGGATACAGGGCACCGACCTGCGCAGAGATATTGCCCTTGAGAAAGCCCGAACCAATGATCAGAAGTAGCAACGCAAAGAGAAAAGACTGGTCAAAAGCCATCGCGATGTGACCAGCACTCATCGACAATGCGCCGATCACAACCGCGTTGCGCTGCCCGATCCACCGATCGGCAATCATGCCGCCAAGTACTGGGGTGAAGTATACGAAGCCTGTGTAAAGGCCGAACAACTGGGATGCAATTGCCAGCGGCGACAAGGGTCCCATGACGGATTCCAGCACGCTGCGAAACGCCGCAAACCCCACGATATTTTCGACATGGCCAGGCAACAGGGCCTGATTGACCATGTAGAGAATAAGTAAGGCTGTCATTCCATAGTAGGAAAAACGTTCCCAGGCCTCAGTGAACGCGAGGAAGAAGAGACCCTTGGGATGGCCGAAGAAGGACCGGCTTGTGTCACGGTCCGGTACGGCTGTGGAATTGCTCATGAGTTGGGTCTCGGAAAACCGACACCCTGCGCGCGAAGTTTACTCATCTATTTTTTTCGGCATTACGAGAACTGCCCAGTCCTTCGCAGGATTTGAGGGGGCATGCCCAAGAGATTGTACCAAGCCGCCCGCAATCGTCGGCCGCGACCCGGTCTGCAATTCGCCTCCGGAACGTGGATCGAACCAGCGCACGGCGTATTCGCCGTTCGCTGCGCTGAGATCCAGATCCGTCGTGCCGCCGTTCTTCAGATAGATCAGGTAAGCCGTGCCCGGGGCAGCCAGAACGTAGTCGTCCGTGGTTTTCGTCAGTGAGTTGTTTGCAGACATAGCCTGGAACGGAACGTGAGCCTCGAAAAAAGCAGTGGCGATGCGAGTCTTCGCCCACATAGCCGCTCGCAGCCGCATATCCTCGACACCGAGGTCGCTGGTTGGCGAATTGTCTCGCCAGCCGAAATACCACTCGACGCCCGCGCCTCCGGCCATGTACGTGCCCCAAAGAACATCTTTGCGCGCGTCTTCCTGGCTTACACCTCCGTCAACGCTGTCGTCGGCGACCAGCCCGAACTCCCAGCCGAGCGGTTCGTCGAGATTGACAACCCAGGGATGGCCACCGGCGTCTGCGGCGGCAACCCATCGCTGTATCTCTTCGTTGTAATCCCATCCCTGCTCGTCGAGATAAACGTCGTCGAGCTGCAGCGACACGCCAGCCAACGGTTCGTGCCCAATCAATGGCTCGAACACCCGGTCCTGTTCAAATGGATAATGATGAACGACGATCGGGTGATCGTACGGATCGGTAGCCGCGAGGTAAGACGAGAACGCCTTCATCTGCTCGGCAGAGGTCGCTGCGCCGAATTGTCGCTCGTCGTCCTCGTGACCGTTTTCTTCGCCGAGATTCCAGATGAGCGCCAGGTGATGACCGAAGCGCGCAACCATCTCCCGGTAGTAGAGCTTGCGCGTGTCAGAGAACGGGCCGCCGTCCAGAATTTCAAACATGCTCTCGTTTTCAGTCTCCGTGAGCAAGACGTGCAAGAGGATGCCCTGTGTCTGCATGTGAGAGAAGAGGATCTCCCACTGCGCGAGGCGGCTTACGTCGAAGGTCTCGCGCTCTTCGAAGTGAGTCCACGGCCATACCTCCCAGCCATCGCCTTCGTAGTTCATCGTCAGGAAATACTGCGAATTAAGGCCTGCACCGGAGAGGTAGTTGATGAGGCCGATGATATTCCTGCCCTCGTGACCCTCATCGTCTGTCCAGTTTGGGTCGCCAGCCCTGAAGTCGCTTGCATGCGGTTCGAAGTGATGCAGCTGGTCCTCGCCCAGAGACGGATACCGGGCGCCGCCTGCATCAAAGGTCCCATCAAATCCGTAGTAGCCGAGGAGATTCTCCGGGCTGCCCGCTCCGCCCTTGAGAAAGTAATTGCCGGTGCCCTCGAAGCGCAAATAGCGGCCGCCCACGTAGGCAAGCCGGCCCTTGCCACGGAAATCGCGGGCGTCTGGCGAGATCCGTGACGGTCCGACTGTGAAGGAGCCTGCCGCGTGGTCCAGCGCAACCCGTGTCCCGGGTGCATCGTTGATAGACACTCGCGGCCCGGTCTCCAGTACGGCTTGATACGTCCACCGGCCTGTGGCGTTCGGCGTGAAATTAACGCGCCATTGATTGCCTGAAGTCGCATGGCTATTCGCCGCATCGCCGTCGGCGGCAAAGTAGCCCGGGACGACGAAGACCTGATTACCGTTCGCAAAAGTAACCGTCAGTCGATAGTCGAGAAAGGTTGCCGGGTCGTTCTCCGAACCCTGCGGTCCCGCGAAGGTCAGCGTCACCGTGTGCCAGATCGCATGATCCGAATCGTCGGTTGCCGTATGTCTTTCTAATCCCGATCCGTCGGATGAAGTACCGCTGTCCCCGCAACCGAACAGGAGTATCGCCATCAAGAGAAAGGGAGCGAGGAAAATGCGATCGTTCATAAGTTCGTGGTTCCGGACGGTCGATGCGATGGTACACGGAGACTAACCCATCTTTTCCCTGTTAGAGGACATCAGGGTCTCCGACAAACCGGGGCGGTTCAGACACTGTTCCCGGGCGGAGCCATTTTTGCGGCAACCCAGTCGATGGGTGCCGCGAGTCGATTTCCTCACTTTTCTCGATCAGATGCGCAGCCCGGGATGTTAGTCTCTATGCCACCCCGAATTCACGCTGCTGCCGGCTATCTGAAAATGATTCGCATCGCACCCGTATCCCTCATGGCTATCGCCGGCGGGCTCCTCTTGACCAGCGTAGCCTTTGCGGCGGACTTCCCGCTGGAAAAGCTTCCTTCTCACATCAGCCCCGTCGTGCCTTCGGGTGAGCGGGCCGACTGGGAACCGGGGGGCAGCGACAGGTTCATCTACGTGACCGAGCCGGGCGGCTCGCCGCGCGAGCGAACCCTCAGTACGGGGATGGACCGGGAGATCACGGCCCCGGGCCTGGCCGGTGGTTGCTGGCGGATCTACTATCTCTCGGATGAGAATTACCTGATGACGATTGGTGGCGATCGCGGCAGCGCCACCATGCATGTAATCGACAAGAGCGGCACCGTGCCCTCGACGGACTTGGGGGAGATTGCGCATGAAGGGGTGGCCGTGTCGCGCAACGGCCTCCAGGTAGCCTGGACGACCGGGCACGAGATACATCTTGCCACCATTGCATATGATGCAGACGGCGTTGCCTACCTGACTGACAAGGAGACCATCCTGAACTCGGCTGCCCTGCCGTCTGGTGATGGAACCATCTACAACGGCGACATCGAGCCACAGAACTTCCGCCCGCCTCTCGAAGACGAAATCATCTTCGCGCGCTACGGAACGTCTTCGACCAACAAGTACTCCTCCGAGACCTGGGGGTACAACTTGTCGACCGGGGAAACCATCAACTACTCGAAGCGACACGCTTGGTACGATGAACCCGAGGGCGTATTTCCTGATGGGCAGTACACGCTCGTCGAGACGGATATCTTCTTGCCGGAAAGCGATCATGCGCGCGTCATCGACTTGTACCGCATGCGCCTCGATGGAACTGGCGAAGACATGTTGCGCTTGACTCACTTCGGGGATGTGGAGTATTCGCCCGGCGTCAACTTCAAGGCCAACCAGGGTGTGATAAGCGTCGACGGGAAGTACATGTTGTTCGGTGAGGGCCGCGCCAACACTCAGGATCAACCTGGTTCCGGGTTTGGGATCTACTTGTTCGATTTTGCTGCGGCGGGCATCGAGGTGGGCTCACCGCCATAATTGGGCGAAGCAGTTGCGGGCGGTAACTCCGGTGCCGGGGGACTTGGGGGAGCCCGGAGCAATGGGCGGCACAGCGGACGTTCACTTGCCCATGAATTCTTTCCTTGCATTCGCAAGCCCCGAGGCCAATAGCACCCAGCCCCCCAAGAGCGTCCCGCCAATCGGCCATGGAAGTGCGACCACGATTCCTGCCAGAAATGCCTTTGTGGCAGCACTCCATAACGATTCGTTTGCGGCTCTCCTCTGAGCGAGGAAGGCACCGCCGCTGCCAAGCACAAAGCCAAGTAGCATCACGACAGGTGTGGCTAGCCAAGCCGAGAGAACATTCGAAGAGAACAACACCCAATCCAGTACGAGAATCCACACACCTGTAGCCGGGACCATGAATCGCCTCTGCTTTGGATTGAAGAGCCAATTCATGAGGCCGCTCGATTGCTGCGAGTTAGATGATTCTCTCGAATGCGAATTAGCGTCGTTGGGCTCGGTCACGTGGGCCGTTCCTCTCTAATTGCCGAGGACTCGCTATCTCAAATTGTGATTAGCGATCAGTCAATGCGGCAGCAACGGTCAATTCTTACTTTCGCGCGGAGGGCCCTAAAGGGTCAGTAGCGATCGTTCGGAAGGAGTATAGCCGAATGGCAGCTTCGGAGCGGCAAGCGGACACTCGATCCAGGCAAATGTCCGCTCTCCGTTTGAACGGCAGCTAACGGCCGCGAGCGGTCATTCCATGTTCTCGATGTGCTCGGAGAGCTTAGCCTTTAGTTGGTCGGCCTCAAGAATCTGCGGCGGAACGGTCTGTTTGATAACTGCTGCCGTGCTTAGCCAGAATCTAAGCGTCTTCTCCGTGTCGCGATCGGCCCGCAATTCGTCAATTATTCGTTGGGCATCCGCGTTGTTAATACTGGCCTCGCAGTCAGCAATAAGCTTCTGTCTGCGACCCGATATTTCCCAACAATTTTCCCAGAGGTAGTCCTGCACGGTAACAGGAATTATGGACCGAACGACCTCTCGATATTGCGGCAAATTTGCGATCATATATCGCTGCTCACCCAGACTATAGTATCTTGACAGCTCGTCTTTCAGTTCCGGGTCCCTTGGAAATCCGGTACGTTTGATTTCCTCGTAGGTAGCGGTATTTAATCGGACATCTATCCACTGCGACGCATGAAAGAAGGCAACGAGTTTGGTCCAGCATTTTTCTGCGCATGAATTCTCCGCCAATGTTGCAAGAGCCTCATCCCCGAAGTCTCGCACCGCTGTCATTACCTGCTCAATATTCTCGAGGTCTTCAATATCGCGAGAAATGTCCGTCCTGACCAGTTTGAGAAAGTTGATTTCTTGAGCTTGAACTCGCCGATCTTCAGCAAGCTGATCAAGACGCAGGGCAATTAGAACACCAGCCACCACAAGGACAAGTTCAACCAGAACCGTTGCCCAATCCTGTCGCTTGAATGCGTCCGCGATTCGCCCGGTTATCAACATGTGCTGCTATCTCGGTGAATGTCTGAAATGGACCAGGAGCTGTCAGTCATTCGTAGTTGTTTGACGAACGTTTCTCATAAAAAACAGACTTCCGCAAACCAGTACTACGTAAAGCGTTGCAACAACCCAGGTGAAATCCAACGTAAGTGGACCTGCAATTTCGGATTCACCGAGCGCTTGGGCGCGACGCAGGAACACTTGAAAAATCAGTACCGACAATAACCCGATCGCACCACTCGCCATCAAGAAGCAAGTGTTAACAACGTATACCTGGGGCTTCGATAGCCTCTCTCCAGCAGTGACTGCTGCTATTACATATGCAGTAACAATTGACACGAAAACGGTGAACGATGTGAGAAAGTTACTCATGGCTGCACCCGTCAAATCGGCTAATTCATACTCTGTCATTTAAATTTCTCGGACGAGGGCACCTGCCAGCATCCTGACCTCGGCTTAGGGTTTAGAAGCGGTCATTCTAGCCCAATTCACGCGGACAGCAGCTTTGGGACGGTTAGCAGTCGTTGAATCAGTCCAAAGTCATCGATTTTGAATGAGGGCTTCCGGCGCAAGGGCGCCGGCCCATGATAATCTGCTGCCCGTCCGAAGATAACTCTCACCTGTACCACCGAAAGGGCTTAATTATGAAATCGTACTCGGACCTGACGCCGTTAGGCCTCCTGCTTTTTGTAATGATCACGGCGACCGCCTGCCAACAACAATCCGGCGAGAGAGCGACTGAGATGATGCCGGAGCAGAAACTCAGCAACGAGTCGATATTCGGCGAGCGGTTATACGACGCGGAGCAGCCGGTCGCATCGCGCTGGCATCCCGACGGCAACTCTTTCACCGTGCTCGAGACCAACCCTGCCTACGAAGATGCCGAGATGGAAATCGACGAGAACGGCGACCTGGTCGAGCACCCCAAGGACCTCGTCAGCTATGACTTCGAGACGCTGGAGCGAACGGTCATTCTGTCCGCCGAAGACCTCATCCCACCGGGTGGCGGCAAGCCGCTTGTCATCGACGATTACGCCTGGTCCGACGACCAGAGCAAACTTCTACTGTACGCGAACAGTGTCAGGGTCTGGCGTGTCAAATCGCGTGGCGATTATTCGGTGCTCGACCTGGAGACAGGCGAGCTCACCGCCCTTGGCGGACCGGACGCCAAACCGAGCACGATGCAGTTCGCAAAGTTCTCGCCGGACAGCAGCAAGGTGGCCTACGTGCGCGAAGCCGATATCTTTGTCGAGGATCTGAGGACCGGCGACATCGACCAGCTGACGCGCCGCGACAACGAGTCGATTATCAACGGCATCATGAGCTGGGCTTATGAGGAAGAGTTCAGTATTCGCGACGGCTTTCGCTGGAGCCCCGACAGTTCACGCATCGCCTATTGGCAATTTGATACGTCGGGCGTTCAGGACTTCATGATTATCAATAATACGGACACGTTGTACCCTACCATCACCCGCATCCCGTATCCGAAGGTCGGCGAGACGATTTCGGCTGCGCGCATCGGTGTCGTATCGCTGCGCACCGGTAACACAGCGTGGGCGTTTCTGCCAGGCGATCCACGCAACAACTACATCCCGCGCATGCAGTGGGCCGAGAGCAGTGACGAACTGCTGCTGCAGCACGTCAACCGCAAGCAAGACACGAACAATGTCTACCTCGTCGATGCTACGAGTGGCGAGAGCCGCAGGATCTTCATTGATCAGGAGCAGCAATATCTCGATGACTTCAACGACGTCGAGTGGCTCGACGATGGCGAGGCATTCACGTTTGTTTCCGAACGAAGTGGGTGGCGACACGTGCACAAGGTCTCTCGCGACGGACAATCTGTTGCAGACCTGACACCCGGCGAATACGACATCGCATCGCTGGTCAAGGTCGACACAGACGGGGGCTGGCTTTACTTCACCGCCTCGCCTGACGACATGACGCAACGCTACCTGTACCGGGCGCCGCTCGATGGTGGTGGTGAGAAAGAACAGATAACGCCTGAAGAATACGCGGGCACGAATTCGTATGAGTTTTCGGATGATGCACGATACGCTGTACACACGCACTCGTCATTTGTGCAGCCGCCGCAGTATCGCCTCGTGACAATTAACGAACACCGGGTGCTTCAGACATTCGAGGACAACCAGGAACTCATCGACCGGCTTGCGGAGCTGAAGCTCGGCGAGCATGAGTTCTTTCAGGTGCAGGCACGGGACGGCCTGACGCTGGACGGCTACATTATCTACCCGCCGGATTTCGATCCAACGCAAAAATACCCGATCATCAACTACGTCTATGGCGAGGTTTGGGGCCAGACGGTTCGCGACTCCTGGTTTGGCCTGCGTCACATGTGGCACCTGCTGATGTCACAGAAGGGCTACATCGTTGCCTCAGTTGACAATCGTGGCACGCCGTCGTTGCGCGGGCGAGATTTCCGCAAGGCACTGTACGGTGGCATCGGCATTTTGTCATCGCGCGACCAGGCGGATTCCCAGAAGGCCATGCAGGAACGCTGGGAGTTCATCGACGGCGACCGTGTCGGCATCTGGGGTCACTCTGGTGGTGGCTCGATGACCCTGAACATGATGTTCCGCTACCCCGAACAATACGACGTTGGTGTGTCGCGCGCGCCGGTGCCGGACCAACGCCTGTATGACGCCATCTACCAGGAGCGTTATTCCGGGCTGCTTGACGAATACGCCGATGGTTACGAGCAGGGTTCGCCGATCACGCATGCGAAAAACCTGGAAGGTAAATTATTGCTCGTACACGGTACAGGCGACGACAACGTACATTACCAAGGCAGCGAACGGCTGATCGACGAATTTGTGCGGCATAACAAGAAGTTCGATTTTCTCCCTTATCCCAATCGTGCACACGGTATTCGCGAGCGGGAGGGCACGCTCCTGCATTTGCACTCGACGATGAGCGACTACTTCGACGAGCACCTGGCGAACTGACCTTGGGGAATGTCGAACCTATGCGCCGGTGCCTCGAATAGGGCCTGCGCATTCTTCGCACACCCAATTTCCCGCGTCGGCTTTCGTACAGTTGTTCTATTCGGGCTCGCAATTGGCATCATTGCATCTTTTCGATACGCCCTGATCGGTATCGCGTGGCTATTGCGGGACTTTCAGGAATGAGTCAGATGGCGGAGCTTATCTCGCCAGCTTGCAGGCGCAACCTCAGACATCTGGTACCCGCACTGCGAGTTTCAGTCCGGATTACAAGCATGTCCGTTTCCAGTTCAGTAGCGGACGTTCCGATCCCTCGTAGCGTTCTTGTGATGGGCACCCCGCTCGCTGAATCAGTTTGCTCGCAGCAACTCAGTGTTGATCCTTGTCCAGTTGCCAAAACAGGAACGAATAGACGTCGGCAGCCTTGGACAGCTCCTGTTCTCGGGTAGAGCCAATTCCATGGCCCGAGTCAAACTCGACCCGCAGCAATACCGGCGGGCCATTTGCGCCGTTGACCGCCTGTAACCTTGCCGCCATCTTGCCTGACATCCAGACATTGACCCGGGGGTCATTGTAGCCATGGGTAAGGAGCGTGGCCGGGTAGGTCACGCCTTCCCGGACGTGGTGGTATGAGCTCATTGCCAGCAGGCCCTTGAAACCTTCCTCGTTGGTGACGGTACCGAGCTCCTTGATGTTGGGTACGCCATTGGTCGTTGTCTCAAAACGGATCGTATCGAGCAAGCCGACCTCGATCACTGCTGCGCCAAACAGGTCGGGCCTTGTGGTGATGGATCGCCCGGCAAGAATACCGCCGGCGCTACCGCCCATAGGTGCCATGTGCTCCGGTGCGGTATAGCCTTTGTCCACGAGGTACTCGGCACAGGCAATCAGGTCCAGCCAGGTGTTGGGCTTGGTCGCCATACGGCCCGCATAATGCCATTCTTGTCCATACTCACCGCCACCGCGCACATGGGCAATAGCATAGACACCACCGCGTTCGAGCCACGCGAGCCTTGTCGGTGAAAAAAACACTTCCATGGAGATCCCGTAGCCGCCATAGCCGTAGACGATAGTGGGATTGCTACCGTCCATTTTGAGATCTGCACGGTGCAAAATCGAGAGCGGGACCTGGGTGCCGTCGTGTGAGGAGACCAGCACCTCCTTTGCCATAAACCCTTCGAGGTTATCGAACTTGCCGACCGGAATCATGCCGGTATCCGTAAACATGCCGGTGGCGGGTTCGTAGGCGTAACGCACGCCCCCCTGGATCCATGAGGTTTCGTAGAGCAGGATGCCATCGACCTCCGGTGAGGCCGACGAAATGTATCCCGCGCCCGCTCGCGGTGTGTTCAGAACCTTCGTCGACCCGTCCGGCGCGACACGAATCACCTTGTTCACACCATCCTGTGAGGCATCGACGTAAAGCGCGTCCTTCGCAGCAACGACATCCTTCAACACCATATCCCCCGGGGCGATGACCACGTCGGCAGTATCGAGGTCAGGCGCCGCGAGGCTGGCCTTGATGAGCTGGTAGCGCGGCGCGTCTTGCGCGGTCAGCAGATAGATGTCGTCTCCCATCACAGCGAAGCCGGTAACAAAGTCTGCTTCTTTGGAGATTCGTACCCAGGGAATATCACCCGACAAAAGTGACTCGACGGGAGCGGTGAACAGTGAAATCTCATTGTTGTCGCCGTGCTTGACCTTGAGGACCGCGTGCTCTGAGTTCGGGGTCAGCCACACGCTGGGGAAATCCGTGTCGAGCAGGGGCAGGCGATCCGGTCGCTCGTAAGCGGCAATCACAGGGTCCTCCCCCGGATCCGTACCGAGTTCGTGGTAGCGCACCATGGTCTGCTTGTAAATTTCGGTTGCGGGTGCGTTTTCGGACAGGTCGCGGCGTCGACTATAGAAGAAGCCGTCGCCGCTGGCGGTCCACATGGGCCTGTTGTAGGCCGTCTCGATATTGTCGACAGGCGCATCCACTGCATCGCCTGAGGCGACTTCCATAATGTGGTACGTCGTCAGCTCCGAGCCGCCCTGGGCGAGACCGTAGGTTACGTAGCTGCCGTCCCATGACGGCATATAGCTGCCCAGTGAGTAGTGTTGTTCGCCTTCTGCTCCGAGGTTTTCCGGGTCGACAAGAAGCCGTGCGGCGTCGCTGTCAGCGGCGTGGTAGTAGAGCTTGGCCAGATTCTCGCTGGCGTTTCGACGCATATAGAACATGTCGCCGTTGGCCAGACGACGCACTCCGTAGGTTATATAGGGCGCGCCTCGATCAAGCTCAATCAGCCGCTCATAGATTTCCTCGCGCATTGGCAACCCGTCGAGCACTGACTCCGTGTGCTCGGCCTGCCCCTTAAACCACTCGACAACTTCGGGGTCATCCTGATCTTCCATATACCGGTAGGGATCATCTACCTTGACCCCCCAATGAGTGTCGGTAACATTCTCGATCGTTGCGATGGGGGCCGCGGGGCCAGCGGCAGATCCGGCGTCTGTGTCCCCTGATACTTCCTTGCTCGACTCATTCCCGCCACAGCCGGCAAGCATCACCGATG
>Ga0316190_10001721_pt1 | contig 15941 bp, 13 predicted proteins | sample Eddworburrow2_MG_FD_204929 | JGI IMG/M metagenome (GOLD analysis project Ga0316190, IMG submission 204929) | Coastal sediment microbial communities from Maine, United States - Eddy worm burrow 2 | ecosystem: Environmental > Aquatic > Marine > Coastal > Sediment | place: USA: Maine | collected... | reverse complement strand
ATAAGTAATAATCAATGGAACCCCTGACTGAAACAAAAAAACCCCCGGGCCTCACGGTCTGGGGGTTTTTAATACAGCCTACTGCACCGTACGTCTTACTTGTGAACGCCCAGCTTGTCTCTCCAGCCTGGGAAGATCTTGTCCGCATCGCCAGGGAAAGACTCGAACGCGCGAGCAAATTCTTTGTGCTCTTTCGCATATTCGATTGGATCTGCACCTGATTTCCAGCAATCAAAGGCCTGACGCAATGAAGTTGCACCAGCCGCTGGAGAATCGATATGGCCGTATGAACCACCACCGGAAGTGTTGATAACGTTACCGTGACCCAGGTTCTCAAAGAAACCTGGCAGACGAAGTGCATTCATTCCACCAGAGATAATTGGCGTGGTTGGCTTCATGCCGTGCCATTCCTGATGATAGTAAGGACCATCGGCAGAATCACGTTCGATCATGTAGGCGATGTTACGATCATCGGCACCACCTTCCATCTTACCGTAACCCATTGTACCCACATGGATACCAGAGGCACCCTGCAGACGAGACATCTTGGCCAAAGCGAAGGCGGTATAACCACGTACTGCTGAAGGCGACGTGATCATGCCATGACCAGCACGATGATAGTGCAAGTACTGACTTGGGTAATTGCGACGCGCAGTAGTGATCATACCTGGGCCACCGACAAAACCATCAACCAAAAAGGCTACCTTGTTTGCATCCGGACCAAAAGTCTCAAGGATGTAATCAGCACGTGCACACATTTCATCGTGATCATCGGCAGTGATATTTGCAGAGAACAACTTAGCTTCACCCGTTTCATCCTGTGCACGCTTCATCGCATCCGCAACCAAAGGGATAACCTTCTTCATTGGGCAGAATACCTGGTTACCCTGAGGCTCATCATTCTTGATGAAGTCACCACCGAGCCAGAATTGGTAAGCGGCCTTAGCAAAAGGCTCAGGGCGCAGGCCCAACTTAGGCTTAATGATCGTACCGGCGATGTAACCACCGTCAACACGTGGGCGACCCAACAGCTCCCACATATCTGTAATATCCTTAGATGGGCCATCAAACAACTGCAGCATGGCGCGCGGCACATAGAAATCCTGGATCTGTGCACATTTAACATCACCCATACCTTGGTTGTTACCAATGACCAGTGTCAGAAAAGACACCAACATGGTACGGCCATCGGTGACATTACGATCGAACAGGTCGTTCGGGTAGGCTATCTTCATCAGGCCCTTGGCCTCGTCGATCTCGTAAACCATGGCATCCACGCCCTTGGTGAACTCATCGGTTGTGCAAACTTCAACATTGGTACCGGTTGAGGACTCGGCAGCAAAATGCGCGGCTGTTTCCAGATAGCCATAACCATCGGCAGGTGTCATGTGATAAGCGACCAGCATATGCTTACCTTCTTTTATCAGCGTAGCTTCATCCAGACTCAAATCTGCATAGCGATTGGATTGATCCATTACGATTCCCTCTCTCATTAATAAAAAATTCTGTCGGGCTTCCCCCGGGAAACCCTGCTGCCAGACGGTACCTGACAAAGCGTGAAAAGACTATAACGCCCGACATGCATAATGTTAAGTTAAATATTTTGATAAAAATCATAAATAAAAACTTATGCATAAATAAGCCATTGATATAAATGAACAAATGACCTCATAAGCCCGCCTATGCCGGTAAGAATAACAGGATATCAGAAGAATAAAAACACTATCATGCCTAAAATTCCGTAACACGGGTCTTCCGATGCGTGCAATCATTAATAAAATACCGGAATCTCTGACGACTGCACTCATAGAAACATCTGTTTTTTACCACGCAGTCATGCATTCCGGTACAATGGCCGCCTTTTAATGGAAGAGTCGTAATGACAGCAGTACAGCAGGATAGCAAACAAGAACCCACCCAGACTGTCAGATGGGGCAACACCGATATCACCCTGCTAGGCACAGCCCATATATCCAGGGCCAGCGCCGACATGGTAGAAACCATGCTAAATACCGGCAACTATGATGCCGTTGCCATCGAGCTATGCCCCAGTCGTCATAATGCCATCGAAAATCCAGAAGCCCTGGCGAAAATGGATCTATTTGAAATCATCAAAGAGGGCAAGGCCGCCATGGTGGCCGCCAACCTGGCTCTGGGCGCCTACCAACAACGCATGGCCGAGCAACTGGATATAGAGCCAGGCGCTGAAATGCGCGCCGCCTTGAACATTGCCCGCAAACACAACATACCGGTCTTACTCATCGATCGCGAAATCAGCACCACCCTGAAACGCATCTATCGTAATGTCAGCTGGTGGAAGCGAATCAATCTATTTACCGGGCTACTTGCCAGCCTGTTATCACGACGAGAGGTCAGTGAAGAGGAAATAGAACGCCTCAAGGAAGGCGACCTGCTTGAATCGGCCTTTACCCAGTTCGCTGAACAGGCTGAAGAGCTCTACGAGCCGCTGATCAATGAACGCGATCATTATATGTCGGCCCGAATCGAGCAGGAGGTTGTCGAACATCACCCTAAACATATCCTGGCCGTTATCGGAGCCGGCCATCTACGTGGCATGACCTCCTATCTGAGCGACATCGACCAGGGTACTGACCCCGCCAAAACCATCGCCGCACTGGATGAAATCCCCAAAGGCAGCATCTGGCCCAAGTTCCTGCCATGGATTATCGTCGCCCTGATCGTAACGGGTTTTGCCATCGGCTTTTCCCGCAATAGCGACCTTGGCTGGGAGCTGGTTATGTACTGGGTGGTTATCAATGGCGGCCTGGCCTCGCTGGGAGCCCTGCTGGCAAGGGCGCACCCGCTAACCGTGATCGGCGCCTTCGTCGCGGCCCCCCTGACATCATTAAACCCAACCATTGGCGCTGGCATGGTAACGGCAGGCATAGAACTTTACTTTCGTCGCCCCAAGGTCGCCGATTTCAGCCAATTACGCGCCGATACCGCCAACATCAAAGGCTGGTGGCGCAATCGTGTTTCACGGACATTACTGGTATTTCTATTTAGCACGTTAGGATCGGCGGTAGGAACCTACCTGGCAGGCGTGCTGATTTATGATCGTTTGACCTAACCTGAACAGACCAAAAGGCCAGGTCGAACAATCAACTCAACGTGAAACGGTACGTGCCGCCCGTTTTTTACTCAAACCCAGAACATCAACCAGAACATCCTGATCTATGGGTTTATTCAGGCAGGCCTCGGCGCCCGCATTGATAATACGCTCAACATTTTCATCAGAAGCAAAACCCGTCATACCAACAACCCTGATAGGACGGGTTACAGGATCGGCCTTTAAACCACGACACACCTCAAAACCATCCATACCGGGCATCAATAAATCCAGCAGGATAATATGCGGACGAAAACGGAATACTTTAGCACCCGCATCAAAGCCATCAACAGCCACTTCAACCTGAAGGTTAATCTCTGACTCATCCGCAACCATCTGCAGCAGCTCTACCATATAGCGAGTCAGACGATCATCATCATCCACCACAAGAATGCGTAACTCATTAGGAACGCTTCCATGCAATGAAATACCATGCTCTACAGCAAAGCGTTCAATCTCATGAATCATAAATCGACGGTGACCGCCCGGGGTAAACTCGGCCTCGAGCATGCCCTTTTGCGACCATTGGCGAATAGTAACGGGGGAAACTCTCAACAAAGCAGCAACTTCATTGGAGGTTAAATATGGTTTGTTTTGCATAACACCTTACAATTAAATTGTGACATCCCTGTCACTCAACGTACCTCCTTGCAAGCTGACAATGAGCCCAACACTACACAGTTCCCTTGCTATTGACAATGCCTTTTGTCAGCTACATCCCTGCTAATCACTCTGCATCCCTGTAAATACCACTCCCTATTCAATCCCTTGAAACATACAGCGCCATCCTTGTCAGTCGAACAGTAAAATATCCATTTTAACGGCTCAGGCTATAACGAAAAAAGCGTAATCTTCCCTTTAATCACTTGCTTCGTTATTATCGTTTTCGACACGACGAGAATAATCTTTAGATTTTTTAGGAAAAAGATCAAAAGATAGGATTTTTAGCCACGCGACGGATTAGAAATCCTAGTACTGCGGAGAAAAACTCGGGAGTAAAGAATTGACATTTATGAAAAAGTTGAAGCTTTTGGGGCTAGCTGTATATGAAGTTATGGTTATATCCGCTCAGCCCAATAATAATTATTATTTCTTTTCTTTTTTCCGTGTTTTCCGTGGCTAAAAAATCTTATTAAGGCCTATTCCTCACCTTCATCATTCAATCCACATACGGTCCCCGCTGCCGAATCGGCTCACCATGAGGCAATCCGAAACAGACCATGAAGCGAGCCGCCGTGTCTGCAATCACATCCAGACGCATCGCAGCCTCGTAATAAGCCACCCCACCACTACTCAACGAGTGATCATCGATCCGCAGGCAACCATCAACAACATAAATAAAACCACGAAAATCTTCCGGGATTTGCTCTGAATAACAGCCTCCCTCATCCAAAACCACCTCCAGATATCGCACCGGGGTCTGCAACGCTACCCGCCCTTCATCACCCACAATAACCTTAATCCGCCCACCCTCAATATCCAGAACCGGCATCTCAGCGGCATCGGTCTGCCGATAATCCGGCTCAATACCCTTGAGCCGCTGCGGCAAATTGACCCATAACTGAATACCCCGGGTCTCACCCTCTCGTGATGGCATCTCCGAATGCTCAAGCCCACGACCCGCCGTAAAACGCTGCGCCCCGCCATCGGATACGGTCGAGGCATTACCGAGGTTGTCCTCATGCCGAATCGAACCATCAAAGATATAGGTAATCGCCTCAAAACCACGATGCGGATGCGTCGGAAAACCAGCACCCGGTTGAATACGGAAATCATCGAACAGCACAAACGGATCGAAATTCATTCGCTGCCGCGACACCGGAAACAGGCGCCTGACTCGCGCCCCAACCCCCTCCATCGCCTCAATCGCCTGGTCATATACTGGACTCGTCATTACCCATCCTCCGGCGGAAAACGATCACGATCATGGGGCTCACTCAGATCAAGCTGAGGTCCCTGCGGCACTATCCGTGCCGGGTTAATACTATCGTGACTATAATAATAGTGTTGCTTAACATGCTCAAAATTGACGGTCGCGGCAATACCCGGCCACTGATACAACTCCCGCAAATAATGGGACAAGTTCGGGTAATCGGCAATTCGCCGCAGGTTGCACTTAAAATGACCAACATAGACAACATCAAACCGTACCAACGTGGTAAACAGCCGCCAATCGGCCTCCGTTAAAACACCACCAAGCAAATAACGCTGACTGGACAAACGCCCTTCTATCTCATCCAGCGCCACAAACAAGGCCGCGAAGGCCTCGTCATAGGCTGCCTGCGTAGTAGCAAAACCACAGCGGTAAACACCGTTATTAATATTGTCATAGACCACGGCATTGATTGCATCAATCTCGGCCCGCAATCGCCGTGGATAATAATCAACACTATTACCACCGCATGTCGTAAAGGCATCGTTCAACATACGGATAATCTCTGACGATTCATTACTGACAATCGTCTCACGCTGCTTGTCCCATAAAACCGGCACCGTCACCCGCCCGCTGTAATCCGGTTGCGCCTTTGTATAGAGCTGCCAATGATAATCAACGCCATTTACTTCATCCTCCGTAGCCCCCTCAAAGTCCGACGCGGAGTAAACCCAGCCATGCGTCATCATATGCGGATGCACCACCGACACCGAAATCACATCCTCCAGTCCCTTCAGCACACGAAAGATCAGGGTTCGATGCGCCCAGGGACAGGCCAGTGACACATAGAGATGATAACGCCCCGGCTCTGCAACAAAACCACCCTCACCACTGGGACCTGGCTCCCCATCCGCCGTAACCCAATGACGAAACTGGCTATCCTCACGAATAAAACGACCATCTGATTTTTTCGTGTCATACCACTGATCTTGCCAACGGCCATCAACTAATAAGCCCATAATGTTCTCGCGTTAACGTTTCATTACCCGCACTATCACCAATTTATCCACAAAATAAAAACTTAATATTTATCATGTTATTATCTTTTGCAAAGAAACTTATATTTAACCATCACCTCAACCCTTAATTGTGGCAACATCAACACTCTCAACTCAGAAAATTCATTGGATGACATACAGCATAAAATTTCTATTGGCACTGCTACTCAGCCTCACCCTGGCAACGGCCGTCGCCGACTGTACCGATCCGCCGGCACGTGGCGTGCTATGGCTTAGTTGCGACAAACAAAACCTGGACCTGCGTGGCGTTGATCTACGTGATGCCATACTGACCCGAAGCAACTTCAATGGCGCCGACCTACGTGACGCCAAACTCAGCGGTGCCGAACTGAACTTTGCGCTATTAAAAAACACCAAACTCGATAAGGCCCGCCTCAACAATGCTCGCCTGACAGGCGCCCGGCTGGACAGTAGCAGCCTGAAGCAGGCCAACCTCAATGGCGCGAAACTAAATCGCGCCATCCTTGACCATGCTGATCTCACCGGGACCCGCATCAACAAGGCCTCTCTATCCCAAGCTAGCCTGATAGGCGCCGATCTCAGCCACAGCAGCCTGGTCGACAGCAATCTCAGCCAGGCCAATCTGAACAACGCCACGCTGCAACACAGTGACCTCAGCCACGCCGATCTAACACGCGCCAATCTTGAGGACGCCAAACTAAATCATGCCACCATGGTAGAGACCAACCTTGAAAAGGCCAATTTGTTATTCACCGACCTGAGCAACAGCAATATGACCAAGGCCCGCCTGGTCAACGCCAATATCAACGAAACAATTCTGGACAATGCACGCCTCGACAAGGCCCAATGGGTAGACCACCGCAAGTGCCGCGAACCATCAATCGGCCTCTGCCGCTAATAGCACTCAAGCCGAACCGACACCGCCACCGCCACCGCCACCGCCACTCAATGAAGCTCGCAGAGCCATACTGATAAAAACAGGCTTTACAGCTAAAACGCGCCTATCAAAAAACAGGTCGATTGATAATTAATTATCAAGCCCAAATAAAGTGGCTACATCGGATAAATCAAGGGCTTGAAGATAGAATAGTGCACCATAAAGAGGTATGGGGAAGAGGATATACTTCTAACCTATTGAATTTATTGATGGGCCCGAGAGGACTCGAACCTTCGACTAAGGGATTATGAGATCACCTATATCGAAACTATCAAGCCCACTTCATTCACAATAACACATGGCAATTGCCACATATGCCGCACTATGGTGGTAGATTTTCAACGGAATTGACCAGAAGTGACGACTAGCTCATCTAGTATTGGCAAACAAAAACCCACACTAAGGCGGCACTTTACACCATAAATATAACTTATTTGAATTAGGAGGCCTTACGTCTCGCAAACCCGAGCCCTACAAGGCCAAGTCCTAATAATGCCAGAGTGGTAGGCTCGGGTACCGAGGCCTGATTGTTGGAATTGACCGTTAAGGCAACAGTCGCAGAGTTGTTGGATAGCATAGTATTATCGAGAAATGCGAAATAGGTGAAGTAATCAATACCGAAGAAGTCTATATCCGGTATGTAGGAAAACGAGCCATTAGCATACAGGGTTAACGCTCCATACGTGGGGCCGCTCTGCAGAACTGCAGTAAGAAGCCCCCCATCGTTTGGGTTCAAATCATTGGCCAACACACCTGGGGCCGCCACAAACAGCGACACGTTCTGGTCAGTCGTATAGAGATCATCCATTGCTGTCGGGGGAAGAGCTATAGCGAGAGCGTTCGCATCAGGCACAGAGAACGACATGGTCACAAGAAACATCAAGAATACAAACGATACCTTCACAAACCTCACCTTTTTAACCCCTTTTTATTAATTGTGGTCAAACTATACCTTACATATGCAAAAGACGCGCAAGCCATTGAAACTATGACGGGCCCAACAGGACGCAAACCTACAACCAAGAGACAATGAGACTATAAGCCTGAAAACATAATAACATTTCATGTTCAGCCACTGTCTACAAAGCGTCTACACGGAATCCTTCAAAAAGCGAAGGTATAGATAAGTCATTGAATTCATGGTGGGCCCGGGAGGACTCGAACCTCCGACCAAGGGATTATGAGTCCCCTGCTCTAACCAACTGAGCTACAGGCCCTGAAATGTTCGCGCAGTATAGCACTGCCTCTTGCAGATAAAAAGAAAGGGAGCGATGTCTCCCTTTCTTTTTATCTATTCACAAATAATCACATTAATCGACAAAACTACGCAGCCCTTCCGAACGGCTAGGATGGCGCAGCTTACGCAGGGCCTTGGCCTCGATCTGACGAATACGCTCACGCGTTACATCAAACTGCTTACCCACCTCTTCCAGCGTATGGTCAGTATTCATATCGATACCAAAGCGCATCCGCAAAACCTTGGCCTCACGCGCCGTCAAGCTCTCCAGTACGTCGGTGGTCGCCTCACGCAACCCCTCAACCGTGGCGGAATCGGGTGGCGCCATGACATTCGGATCCTCGATAAAATCACCCAGATGCGAATCTTCATCGTCACCAATCGGCGTTTCCATCGAAATTGGCTCTTTGGCGATCTTCAACACCTTGCGCACCTTGTCTTCTGGCATTTCCATACGAATGGCCAGTTCTTCCGGTGTTGCCTCACGCCCCATTTCCTGCAACATCTGGCGCGATATACGGTTCAGCTTGTTGATCGTCTCAATCATGTGCACCGGAATACGAATGGTGCGGGCCTGATCGGCAATCGAACGGGTAATGGCCTGACGAATCCACCAGGTTGCATAGGTTGAAAATTTATATCCGCGTCGATACTCAAACTTATCCACGGCCTTCATCAAACCAATGTTTCCTTCCTGAATCAGATCCAGGAACTGTAAACCACGGTTAGTGTATTTCTTGGCGATAGAGATCACCAGGCGCAGATTGGCCTCGACCATTTCTTTCTTGGCACGACGGGCCTTGGCCTCACCAATGGACATCTTGCGATTGATATCCTTAATGGCACTGATTGGCAAACGACCGTCATTCTGAATGGCCACCAGCTTCTTCTGCGCCCGCAGGATATCCTCTTCATTTTCCTGCAATGCCGCGGAAAAGGCATGACCCTCGACAATCAAACGCGGCAACCATTCCTCATCGGTCTCATTATCCGGGAACGATACAATAAAATCCTTGCGTGGCATCTTCGCATCATTAACACAGGTGGTCATAATCACCTTTTCCTGTGCCCGTATCCGCTCAATAACGCGGCGTAGCTGATTTACCAGGCGAATAGATGTTTTCGGCGTTAACTTCAGGTCCAGAAAACAATCCGCCGCCTGCTGACGCGCCTTCTCCGTCTTCGGGTCGTCAATGCCATGACGATTCAGCGCATTAATTGCCTTTTTATGCAGCTTTGCCATCTTTTCAAAGTGCAAACGGGCCTCCTCTGGATCCGGCCCTGTATCCTCTTCTACTTCATCATCATCCTTATCTGTCTTGTCAGTTTTAGCCGTCGCAACAGCAATATTATCCACGGCATCGGCTATGGGATCGACAAAACCGGTAATAATATCTGTCAGGCGCATCTCACCCTCTTCAAACATGGCATAAGATGCAAGCAGGGTTGAAATCGTTTCCGGATGGGTTGCCAGCGCCTTCATCATCTGCAGCTGACCATGCTCGATACGCTTGGCAATACGAATTTCACCCTCACGGGTTAACAGCTCAACAGTACCCATTTCACGCATATACATACGCACGGGATCCGTCGTACGACCAAACTCACTATCAACACTCGCCAGTGCGGCGGCCGCCTCTTCAGCGCCATCATCATCGGCGGTGGCCACTGAATCGGAAATCAACAGATTATCGGCATCCGGTGCAACCTCGTGCACCGTAATACCCATATCATTGATCATACTGATAATATCTTCAACCTGATCCGGCTCAACGATGCCACTGGGCAGATGATCATTGACCTCTCGATAGGTCAGATAACCCTGCTCTTTACCCTTGGCAATAAGTAACTTCAGTTGTGACTGCTGCTCTTGTTTCATGTAAATTCTGTCCTATGTAACGTCACGTAAGGCCGCGCCCAATCCAGCGGCGAACCATCTTACCCAATAAGCTGGCGACACCTTTTTTATTAAGGTAAACGCCATCAATCACTTTCTCTTGTCAGCGGGATATCAACAAGACCTGTCCAAATAACCGTCCCAACAAAGCGTCAAGCCTATCCCCATAAATACAGTGAAAAAACAACCCGTGAGTATATCGTACTTTGCGGCCAGATAAAAGCGATCAAATACTCCGCGCCGCGCCGCTATGCAGCTGTTTTAATTCATTTTTCTCATCATCACTCAAGCCGCCGGGAGATGCCGACTTACCGTGCAAAACATCCAGCCGCTGATCTCGCGCTTGACACCGCAGTCGCTCCAATGCCGCCGTAAATTCATTCTCGGCCTGCTCCTCGCCCGCCAGCAACAACTCCTGAGCAACCAGTTGTTGCAAATAACGCCCTTCATCCCGCCCACGCCAGTGCTCAAGCAGTGCCGCACTATTAAGATGCGGACGATCCCCCAACAATTCAAGCATCTCCATCAACAAAGCCAACCCCGGTCGATCCAGACCTGACAGCACATCAACATCTGATACCGTACGCGCCAGCTGAGGAAACTGAACCAGCAACGTGATCGCTGTGCGCACCAGTGACGGCTGCTTATGCTTCTTATTCACCGGCAACACACCCGATTTCGGCAGCGCCTGCGCTGCGCCCCCTAACTCAGCCTGCAGCTCCTGTGGTGACATCCGCATTCGCTCAGACAGTCGCGCCACCATCTCCCGCTTAAGAACACCATCCTGCATTTTTGCCAATAAGGGCCGCGCCAACTCTACCAGACGCACATAGCCATCAATACTCTGAATATCGACACGCGCAGCCAAGGCATCAAAGAAAAATGTGGAAAGAGGGGTGGCGTTCACAATTCGCTCCTCAAAGACTTCCTGCCCTTCCTGCCGCACCAAACTATCCGGATCCTCACCATCCGGTAAAAACATGAAGCGCGCCTGCTGCCCGGCACCCGCCACTGGCAAGACATTCTCCAGCGCCCGCCATGCCGCATCTCGCCCGGCACGATCACCATCGAAACAGAACACCACCTCAGGCACCTGACGAAACAAGCGATCCAGATGCTCAGGCGTCGTTGCCGTCCCCAGTGTAGCGACCGCATAGCGAATCCCATGACAGGCCAGCATGGCGACATCCATATAACCTTCAACCACCAGCAAACGACTCAGCTTGCGCACCGCCTTGCGCGCCTCAAACAGGCCGTATAATTCACGCCCCTTATGAAACACTGCCGTTTCCGGTGAGTTCAGATATTTCGGCGTATCATCACCCAACACACGGCCGCCAAACCCTACCACCCGACCCCGAGTGTCACGAATAGGAAACATCACCCGGTCACGAAAACGGTCATAACGCCGCCCTGACTCAGCCCCGGGCTTCTCAATCAACAGCCCGGCATCCAGCAGGGACTGCTCCGCCTGTTTACCCAGGGCCTGAACCAGGGTGTCCCAGCCCGGCGGAGAAAACCCCAGACCATAATCGGCGGCCACCTCGCCGCTCAAGCCTCGTTGACGCAGATAATCAATAACCCGTTGCGACTGAGCATGCTCTTTTAACTGCCGACGATAAAATTTGGCCGCCTGCTCCAGGACCTGATAGACATCCTGCGTTTGCGGCGGGGCCACGTGTATACCACCCGCGACCGGCACATCGATACCCAGCCGCGAGGCCAGCTCATGCACGGCCTCGACAAACTCCATGTGGTCATAGTCCATCAGAAAACCGATAGCTGTACCATGGGCACCACAGCCAAAACAATGGAAGAACTGCTTTTCGCGACTAACCGTAAAAGAAGGCGTTTTTTCGTTATGAAACGGGCAACAGGCGACATAATCACGCCCCCCTTTGCGCAACGGCACATAGGCATCAATGATGTCGACAATATCCACGCGCGACATCAACTCATCTATAAATTGCTCAGGAATTCTGCCTGCCATAGCCAATAATCTACTTCAAGGGAATAGCCACATTACCATAGCCAGACAGGACTGTCGGCCAACCCGACAGGCATAATAAGGTCTTTACTCACAAAACCGATCAGGAAGAGGACAAGCGCGCCTTAATCATACCGCTCACGGCACCCATATCTGCTCGCCCCTGCGTGCGCTGCTTGAGCTGCGCCATGACCTTACCCATATCCTGGGGGGAATTAGCACCCGTTTCTGCAATCACCGCGTCGATAATTGCATTCAACTCATCCGTAGACAAGGCCGGCGGCAGATATTCATCCAGCAACGCCAGCTCCGCAGACTCCACATCCGCCAAATCCTGACGCCCGGCCTTTTGATACTGGTCCAGCGAATCTTTGCGCTGCTTAACCATCTTGCCCAACACCTGAGTGATCTGAGCATCATCCAGCTCGATACGCTCATCCACCTCGCGCTGCTTGATAGCCGCCATTATCAATCTGATCGTACCCAAACGCACCGACTCTTTGGCACGCATAGCCGCCTTCATATCCTGCTGCAGACGCAGCCTCAATGACTCACTCATAATATGTCTACCCAAGCATCAATAACGACGAAGCACGCAATATTCCACCCCGCCAAGAACAGAAAGGCCTGACCGGTAAGTACCAGACAGGCCTATAATCTATTTAGCATCAGGCCGTGCTTCGCGAAGCTCAACCGATCGAATGACTGGTAAACCAGCCAAGCCAAATGCTATTTACCAAACACTGTTTAAAAGGGCTGGCGAACCAGGCGACTACGTTCCATCATCAGCTTTTTCTTCTGACGCTTCACGGCTGCCGCTGCCTTGCGCTTACGTACAGCTGTTGGCTTTTCATAAAACTCGCGACGACGTACTTCAGACAGCACACCGGATTTCTCGCAAATGCGTTTGAAACGACGCAAAGCGATTTCAAACGGCTCATTTTCTCTCATACGTACAACTGGCATTGCTCAAACTTCCTTCAGGAACGAAACAGTGGACTTTAACGATTAATTCACAAAAAATCAAGTCGGCTACCCACATCAAATCTTTAGCACTCAGCACTCAGCACTCAGCACTCAGCACTCAGCACTCAGCACTCAGCACTCAGCACTCAGCACTATTTTATATATCCGGATATAAACAACCACGATTAAACAGGCGCTGAGGATCAAAGGCCGCCTTTAGCTCCTTATGCACTGAATGGATGGCTGGCGACAAGGGGTGAAACACCATGCCCTGACGATCCCCACCACGAAACAAGGTTGCATGGCCGCCGGCACGCATAACCATCTCTCGAATAATATTCGATTGCAATGCCGTCTTTAGCCAGCGCTGGGCGCCGCCCCAGTCATACAGCCAATCACCAATAATATTGACCGGCTGGGCAGCCGCCGGCAATGACAGCCGCCATAATGGCCGGGGATCGCGAAAAAAGTCATGTTGATGTTCGCAAATATTGCGCCACCAGCCCTCAGACCCGGCCAAATCATCCCCACCCAACTGCTGAGTGGCCGCACTAACACCGGCGCCTGAACCCGACAACCTGACAAACAATTGCCGGCCATCAAAAACCGCACCACTCAACGGCAAGCTCCGCCTCGACCAGTCAGCCATCCATTCCCGCGCCTGACCCTCCGCACAATCGAATACCCGCGTCTGTTCAAGCACAGGACAAGGAATCAATTTCAATGACACCTCAAGGATCACACCCAGGGTACCCATGGCCCCCACCATCAAACGCGAAACATCAAAGCCCGCCACATTCTTAACCACCTCGCCACCAAAACGAAGCTGCTCTCCACGCCCATTAATACAGCGCAAGCCCAACGCTGCATCGCGCATTGCCCCTGACCAGGGTCGGCGCGGCCCCGATAGACCACAGGCAATCATGCCACCTACCGTTGCCGCCGCCCCAAATCGAGGCGGCTCAAAGGGAAGCATTTGTCCCTGCTCAGACAGCAACTGCTCCAACTCCACCACCGGTGTGCCACTACGCACCGTAACCACCAGCTCGGTCGGTTCATAGCGAACAATGCCACGATGACCCGCCAGATCAAGCCTGCGCCCCTCAGTCATTCGGCCATAAAATTGCTTAGTACCCCCGCCAACAACGCGCAGCGCCCGATCGTCCGCCATCGCCTGCTGTACGGCCTGCTGAACCATGCCGCTTTGATCATCCGCCAGATTGCCACCCAGCTCCTTACCTTGCCCATCAGTCACGTCAGAATCTCTCCAGATCAGGAAACGGCAACTCGCCCTTGTGCACATGCATCGCACCAAATTCGGCACAGCGATGCAGGGTTGGCACGGCCTTGCCAGGATTAAGCAAAGCACGCGGATCCAGGGCATCCTTCACGGCATGAAACTGCTTCAACTCATCGGCACCAAACTGAACACACATCTGCCCCAGCTTTTCGACGCCAACACCATGTTCGCCCGTAACCGTGCCACCCACTTCAACGCATAGCTCCAGAATACGGCCACCCAGCTCTTCCACCCGCTCCAGCTCACCCGTCTTGCTGGCATCATAAAGGATCAATGGATGCAGATTACCGTCACCCGCATGAAATACATTGGCTATAGCCAGGCCATACTCCTCACCCCAGAGACCGATTTGCTTCAACACCTGCGGCAAACGATGACGGGGAATCGTCCCATCCATACAATAATAATCCGGCGCCAAACGACCTACTGCGGGAAAGGCGGCCTTACGCCCGGCCCACAAACGCTGACGCTGCACATCATCCAGCGCCACCTCAAGATGAGTGGCACCCGCCTGCCGCAACATCTGCTGCACCAGCACCATCTGCTCATTAACCTCATCGAACTGACCATCCAGCTCACACAACAAGATGGCATCAACATCACGGGGATAACCCGCATGAATAAAATCCTCGGCAGCCTGAATGGCCAGTTTATCCATCATCTCCAGCCCGGCCGGGATTATACCGGCCGCAATAATACGACTCACTGCGGCAGCGGCCACCGCCACGTCATCAAAGGCCGCCAAAATCAACTGTGCCGTCTCCGGCTGCGGCAACAAACGCACCGTCACCTCAACGATCACACCCAGCAATCCCTCTGAGCCAGTCATCAGCGCCAGCAGGTCATAGCCAGGGCTATCCAGCGTCACGCCCCCCAGTTCAAGCAGCTGACCATCCATCGTCAAGATCTTCAAACCCACAACATTATGCACCGTCAAACCATACTTCAAACAATGCACGCCCCCGGCATTCTCGGCCACATTGCCACCGATAGTACAGGCGATTTGCGACGAGGGATCCGGCGCATAATAAAGGCCATGAGGGGCTGCCTCCTGCGAAATCACCAAATTACGCACCCCGGGCTCAACCCTGGCCAGGCGAGCAACCGGATCAACTTCCAGAATACGGGTGAATTTTGCCAACGACAGTAAAACACCATCCTTCAGCGGCAAGGCACCGCCAGACAAACCCGTACCGGCACCACGCGCCACCACCGGCACGCGGCAGTCATGACACAAAACCAGAATTTTCCGGACCTGTTCTACCGTTTCCGGCAGACATACCAACAACGGGGTGCTGCGATAGACAGACAATCCATCGCATTCATACGGATGCAGATCTTCATCATCGAACAACACAGCATCGGCCGGCAAAATGGCCTGCAGCTCTACAATCAATGCTGGACGCACAGACTGACCATGCGACTCCATCTCGCTATCCACCATTTCCATGCCCGGCCCCTCAGCAGTTATTTCAGCCGCCAATAGTACACGATTGACCACCGCCTTGCCGACCATAATAAACCCGGAAAGCACAAGGCATCACACAATAATCGCAGCCAAAATACCTGGGGAA
>Ga0316190_10001718_pt1 | contig 15949 bp, 18 predicted proteins | sample Eddworburrow2_MG_FD_204929 | JGI IMG/M metagenome (GOLD analysis project Ga0316190, IMG submission 204929) | Coastal sediment microbial communities from Maine, United States - Eddy worm burrow 2 | ecosystem: Environmental > Aquatic > Marine > Coastal > Sediment | place: USA: Maine | collected... | reverse complement strand
AATCCATTCTGAACAAACCTGTCCTGATACTGCAATTACGTCCCGAGGATATTACAGCAGATAGCGAATATGCCTGCTTCCTGAAGTATGGCCGGTTGAAAGCCGAAGACACTTGCAGGATGCGCATCGAGAAGAAAGGTATCCCTGCTGGCATAGACCTTGATGATTACTCCGCGATCATCGTCGGTGGCAGTCCGTTCGATATCAGCACGCCCGAAGACAAAAAATCCGGCATCCAGAAAAAGATCGAAGCCGATTTCAACCACTTGCTCGAACAGGTGGTAACAGGAGATTTTCCCTTCCTCGGTGCCTGCTCCGGTAACGGCCTGCTGGGTAATTACCTCGGTACTGCCATCACCACGAAATATGGCGAAGCCGTTGGCTGTGTCACTTTGGATATCACCGATGCTGGCAAGAAGGACCGGATACTCGAAGGCTTCCCGGACCAGATTGATGCTCTACTCGGCCACAAGGAAGCCTGCGATTCCACGCCTGCAGGTTCGGTATTACTGGTGACTGGCAATAACTGCCCGGTGCAGATGTTCCGCGTCGGTGAGAACGTGTATGCCACCCAGTTTCACCCGGAAGGTGATGCCGAAGAATTTAATCTGCGGATCGATACCTACGCGAATCATGGCTATTTTGAACCGCATGAAGCGGATGCGTTAAAAGAGGAAGTCTGCAAAAGACCTACCCCGTATGCACAGGAGATACTCAGGCGGTTTGTAGAATGTTACCTGAAGTAAAAAGGGGCTTAATTATGAAGCGTGTTCTTATCGTGATAAAAACCCTTGTCTGTACTAAAATTATTCTAACAGTCAGTTCATAGGCCCACCTCAATGGATGTTCGTAAATTTGTTCATATCAGATCGAATGAAAAACATTACATCTTCCTGTTTGTTGTCTCGATTGTATTGGTCGTCTGGCAGTACTTTGGAATGTCGCTAAACCTGGATGTTGTCCCTGATGCTTCGACGCTTGCCAGGGTAACGGTTTACAATGATACGATAAATGGAGGACGTTCAGAGTCACGGCTGACGAACACAGCAGGCAAGTTCCAGCTGGACTGTAATATAGTAATGTCGGATACCTTTGCTTTTTGTGGTGTATCGATCCCATTGGTTGCTGAAGGAGAGAAGGGTGTGGATATGCGGAAGTATTCCGAGATGCAGATTGAGCTGGAATATACGTCTGCTAAAAAAGACACCTTGCTAGTTTATCTCATAAATGAGGAGTGCTCAGTCGATGGTTCCATACTGGAGAAGTCAAACCTGTGGGCTGTAAGTCCACGGCAGGATGTAAATAGATTTATATTGACGCCTCATCGTTTCATCGTGCCTTCCTGGTGGATTTTTAAAAACAGCAGTAATGGATTAAATCTTGAGCCGGATATCAGTAATGTGACGGCGTTACGAATCACTACGGGCGACAATACTGAGGCAAGGACGGTCGCTATAAGTATTCGGCGCATATCATTTTCCGGGAAATGGCTCTCAGCCGACGATCTGTATCTTGGCCTGCTTGTCGCCTGGCTTGTATTGATCGTATTTCATGGTTTACGTACTATGCAAGTGCTGACTGTGCGTTTTAAGAAAAGCAAAGATCAGAATAAAAAGCTGGTCAAGTTGAATCGATTTTTAAGGATTCAAAAAAATCAATACGAGACCATGGCCAAAAAAGACAAGTTGACCGGCGCATGGAATCGTGCAGGCGTTAGAGATTCACTGGAATCCGTGCTGGAGGAATATAAGGTATACGGCACCCCATGCGCTCTGTTAGCAATCGATGTCGATAATTTTAAAAAGATCAATGACGGTTTTGGTCATGATGCCGGAGACAGGACTCTCAAGAGTCTGGTGTCTCTAATAAATTCTCACACCCGAAAAAAAGATTTCTTTGCGCGTTGGGGCGGAGAGGAATTCGTACTCATATGCCCCAATACTGATATACATGCTGCGAGAACATTAGCTGAGATGTTGAGATACAAGATAGAGACTGCTCAGTTGATAGAGGAGCGGAAGGTCACCTGCAGTTTCGGGGTAGCTGAACTGAGAGACGAAGAGATAGATGTCTGGTTCAAAAGGGCGGATGAAGCGCTTTATAGCGCGAAGGCGGCTGGCCGTAACCTGGTAGTAATCGCCGAGGATTTCCCAGCTGGCTAAACTCCAAATAAAATAATCATTCTGGCAACGTTTTTCTGTTTAAATCGTCATATAAATATACGTTCATTCACCTATCTACAAAAACATCCGGAGTCTTCCACCATGAAATATCACTACTATGTTTTGTCTGTGGCCATTGCCAGTTTGCCAGCGTGTACCTGGGTCGAGCCCACCAAGGAGAGCAGCGGGGTGACTCTGGTGAAATTATTTAATGTTAATAGCTGCAAAAAACTGGGTAGTACCACTGCAACGGTAACTCAAAAATTCGGACCTGTTACCCGCGATGATGATGTAGTAATGGAAGAACTCATTACACTGGCAAGGAACAGGGCGGCAAAAATGGGTGGTGATTCCATCGTTGCACAAGAACCGGTCGTTGACGGTTCGATGAGTTTTGATGTTTACAGATGTGCTGAGTGACCGATGCCGGTGCCTAAAAGCTAAAAAACTAAAGGCATCAGAGTCTTTTGATCTATGTGTTCAGCCGTCTTGCGACAAGTGAACTTCGCCGGGTTCTCTGCGCATTAAACAGTTTCCTTTGAAACCGTATTTACGATACCAGCTGGCGAGCGCAGCATCGTTCATTATTTTATTTCCGTTGAATTGAGCGTTAGATTCTATGCTCAGGTGTACGCCATATTCATCAGCCGTATTGCATAGGAAATCCATTATTTCAGATCCCTGACCTTTGCCAGGGGTGAAGGCACTTATGTGATAAAGATCGACTTCTGTCGGAGTGATGATATCACTAGCACACATAGCAATAAGGCCAATGGGTATATGGTTTTTATTTTCGTACACAAAAGGGTGGATGGATCTTGATTCATTATTGACGCCGACAGTAACAGCGGCCCTTCCTTCATATAGTGAATACATGTGATCAACATATTCGGTGGCTTTTGTCATTGTATTAACCTGGTGTAGAGGGTGAGTGGATTGCCGAGTAACGTTGCCCGGGTGCCAGTCGGAACTAAACTTATCTGCTTTTAATAAACACGCTATATTAGCGATTACTGTTATAGTAACATCTTTTGACAAAGAGCTTACTAAAAAGTAACCAACAGATTAAAGGACGGTTCGGTCCGCCCCTTTATTCTATTGCGAAAATATCTCTTTATAGAATTCTAGATTTTTCTGCCACGAATCTTTATCAGCTGCGGCATTATATTCCAGCGGTAGATTAAACTTTTTACCGGTTGCATCCGCATCGGGGTTGGTGAAGCTGTGTTTAGCTCCCGGGTAGTTTATGAATTCAAAATCAACGCCGGCATCTTTCATCTCAGCTTTCAGTGCTGTTATCTGTTCTGCTTTTACGAAAGGGTCAGCCTCACCATTGAAAACCCTGATGCGTGCTTTGATGTCACCCTTCTTTGCCGGGTTTTTTGTCGCTATGCTGCCATGGAAGCTGGATACGCCTTTCAGCTCAACCCCCATGCGCGCCATGTTCAAGACCACGCCGCCACCAAAACAGTATCCCATCGCGGCCAGTTGATCGGCTTCGACATTGGGTTGTTCTTTGAGTGTATCCATCGCCGCTGTAAAACGGGCTTTGGCTAAAGGCATATTTCCTGCCACTGCACTGGAGAATTTGCCTGCATCATCAGGGTGTTCTGCGTTTTTTCTATCACCATACATATCCACTGCAAAGGCTACATAGCCTTCTTTCGCCAGCATTTTAGCCTTATCTCGTGCGTGCTTGTTGTGCCCCCACCATTCATGAACGATCAACACACCGGGGCGTTTGCCTTTGATGGCGTCATCATAGGCTAGCATACCCTTCATGACGGTATCGCCTTGTTTGTAGTCAATCTCTTTACTGATAATTTCAGCGTGGGCAGCTGTGGTTATTAGCAGGCTTGATAGTATTAACAGGGTTTTCAGATGCATTTTGATATCTCCGCAATTGAAGGTGTCAGAACTACTTAATTTTATTGAACTTCATCATACACTTCATATTAATGTTGCTGCAATAGCATCCATGAACTTTTTGATGAGCATATCAGGGATAAATATGTAAGTTGTTCAGAATCCATTTCGGCGATGAAGTTCTCAGCTACCTTTAAAGATCGTAGTCTTTTAATCCTTGAATGGCATAAATAATATTTGATGATCGCTGTCTGAAAGAGTTGTTTCATTGCCACTTGCGATTTATAGTAAATCTAAATGGGAAGGTATTAGAGAGTTTCTCTCTGTGCCTGATTTCTATATTTACTTGTGGTAGTTGTACATGAGGATTAAAGTAATCAGAGAGTGGTAAACGATTCTTTGCCATGTGGAATGTTTTGTCACCGAGTTTATCTAGCGTTTTTTCTATAAAGTTATAGGAGTTAGGTGTCATGTCAGAGTTATCAAGAGTCAACAGTCTGGTCGATAGTATCTTTAGCCGTGTCGACCATTCAATAAAGCAGTCTAATAAAAACTTTCTCTGGAAGAAATATGCTTTAGCGAACGCTAGGAAGGTATTTCATGATGGCGGCATCGATATCGACTACCTGGTCGAATATTTGATAAACGAAGAGAAGAAGGAATCACCGGGTAAAATACATTTGGCCTCTCTAGAGCATAGAGGTTTGCTGATGAAGGCTTTGTACAACACGATTGTAGAGAGGGTGAATGAAGGTTATATTTCTGAAAGTCTCATATTAAAGATCATCGATGATAGATGGGGGGGTGATTTTTTTGAAAGAATAACTTCCTCTGAAAATCGATATCATGAGTCGTATGGAAGGTATCCGCCGGGTTTTGTTCTGATCAGCCCGAGCAAACATTGCAACCTGGCATGTACCGGTTGTTATGCATCATCCACATCAAGAACAAAGGAACACCTGGATTACGATACTGTAAAAAGGATAATTCAGGAATCACATGATCAGTGGGGCGCGCGCTCTGTAGCAATCTCTGGTGGCGAACCCCTCATGTATCGCTCTGATGGTAAATCTATATTAGATATGGCTCGTGAATTACCATTCATGTATTTCAAGATATATACAAACGGTACGCTAATTACAAAAGATGTCGCTGAAGAAATGGCCTCTGTCGCTAATATAACACCTGCTATATCTATCGAAGGAACTGAGTTTGATACTGATAACAGAAGAGGTGATGGCGTGTACGAGAAGGTGATGGCCGCTATGGAGCTGCTTCGTGATGCTGGCGTGCCTATCGGTGTTTCTATAACAGCAACCAAGTTCAATATAGATACTTTGCTGGATGATGCTTTTTATGATTATTTATTTGATGAGTTGAAAGTAACCTATGGCTGGATTTTTGAGTATATGCCAATTGGCAGGGGCGTAGAGACAGAGATGATGCCAAGTCCCAAAGAGCGGAGAGACCTCTTTGAATTGCTCGATCTGCAGAATAAACGAGGTCGGTTTATGTGCGACTTCTGGAGTACCAGTCCTTCGGCCGAAGGCTGTATTGCGGCAGGCAGGTCATACGGCTACCTATATATAAACTGGAATGGAGATGTGGTCCCCTGTGTTTTCAATCCGTATTCAGACACAAATATCCATAATGTTTTTGAAGACGGCGGCAGTCTGACCGATGCCGTAGAGAACAGTCGCCTATTTCAGTCATTGAGGAAATGGCAGGATGGTTATGGATTCAGACAAGGGAATAATGTAAAGAATTACATGGCTCCCTGTCCGATAAGAGACCATTATAAAGATTACAAACAGATACTGGTCGAGGTGAAGGCTTCACCAATCGATGAAGCTGCTGCTGTTGCCCTGTCAGATCCTGACTACTATAAAAAAATGGTCAAGTATGGCGAAGAAGTAGAAAAGCAATTAAAGCCTGTTTGGAATCAACGTTTTTGTGGCAGGTGCTGATCACTATCTGCTCTCTGCTAGTTCAGTAAACATCCGTATATAGCCATCTGTTTTATCGATGAAAAACTCCATCTGGTCTTTAGACATGCTGTGTGAGATCTTTACTGTCAGCTTGCTAAATATGCGCTGGTTGTAATCTAGTTTTTCTCGTAATCCTGGCGTATTAGTCGTCTCAAATTCGGACATGAAATTGTGTAATCGCTGTGTTTTCTCTTCAATAGATAGATTGTTATTTAATATTTGAGTAATTCCTTCTTGCCAGTCCAGTCGGCGCTGTAACCTGAGTTCCGCCGTGTCTACCTGCTTATTCGCAGAAAGCACTATTTCATGCTCCTGCTCATCTGTTAGTTTGCCTATCCATGTCTCATAGGTTTCCAGTAAACGTTCGCTGTAATACTCTTTGCGTTCTTCTTCATCCATGTCTATATATTTCCCACGAAAAATTTCGTTTTTGTATCGTATGCTGTTAAACAGTTCATCTCTCTGGCTCTCGTCGAGGTGAGGTAGCAGGTTAGAAACCTCATCATTAAGTTTTATCGATAGTGAACTCCAAAATAAATCCATTTCTTTAATTCGTTGCGTTACCTGTTCTTCAGTCAAGGTAGGGCCTGCGATTTGTTGTATGGTCTTCAGCCAGTTAGCATACTGTATGAGCTGTGTTTCACGATGCCATTTGAGGAATGCTTCGGTCCGCAGTTCTAGTTTTTCTTCTAATACATCATCTAGGGAGACCATTCCTTCGATGATGTACTCTGGTATAAGGTAATCGAGATTGTTATAGAGTGTTTTGAACGAACAAGCTGTGATGAATGTCGGTAATAAAAGAGATATTAATAATATTAATTTTCGCTTAGTCATGACTTAAGGTCTGCATAACTATGAGTGTCAATAAATATGTATTAAATAATGTATGTTCTAGGGAAGTGAGAGAATCCACTTAACCCTGGTCATGTAGTGCGCAGCTGCCTTTTAAACCTTCGGGGATGTTATCCGGGCATTGGCCGCATTTCTCGTTACCGGGCACAGCAAAATCGATCTTACGTGGATAGGGCAGATCGAGGTTATTCATGATCTCAACGAACTCTTCCTTGCTCTTGCCGCCGCCTAACCTCGGGTTGCGAGCTTTTTCCTGCGCGACTGTGGTGATGAAACGTGATTCGTAATCATGCCCCGGATAGACCAGTGTCTCATCCGGTAAGGAGAAAATTTTGTTATGGATGCTGTTATACAAAGTTTCGGCATCGCCGGACTGAAAGTCGGTTCGACCGCAGGATTCGATCAATAGAGCATCACCCGTGAACAGAAATTTTTGTACAGGAGTATCGATAAGATAGGCATGGTGATGGTCGGTGTGGCCCGGCGTGTATAAAGGGTTGAGTTCGATATGGCCAAGCTTGAATGGTTCACCTTCTCTTATGCCGATATCGATACAGGCGGACTGTACCATCGCAGGGTAGGCGATTTTGCACTGTGTCTGGTTCTTGAGCCGTAGTGCGCCGGTCAGATGGTCGGCATGTACATGTGTCTCCAGTGTAGCGCTCAGTTTCAGATCCAGGTCTTTGAGCAACTGCAAGTCTCGTTCTACGGTTTCCCGCACCGGGTCGATCAGCAGCGCCTCACGGGTCACCGGGTCGGCAATCAGGTAGGTAAAGGTCGATGAGTCAGATTCGAATAGCTGATGAAATACCATCGCGTCTGATCTGGTATGTTTTGTGAATTTCATAGTGAACCTGCTGTAACTGTCTGGTTTTCAGATGTATGGCGAATAGCTGCTTTCTTCGATAGTTTATTATCAGAGTTATACCCTATTATATAGGGCGGTGACAAACTAAAGTCAGACAACATCGAAAATCGGAGAAGGACAGAGTGACTGAATTCCTCCTTCTTCACCAGATAGATGAATATTAATAATTGAATTTTTTAGGGTTTCTATAATCTATTATTAAATATGTAACTCAATATGCCTGAGCCTTATTTTCCGCTCGGCAGACTGCTGCTCAGGCAATATGGTCTACACTCCACTGTAATCGTGAAGCAAACGGTATTGTCAGGCCAGCTTCCGTAAAAGTAATCAAGGCTAATAAAATAGTGTATATAACATGCAACGAATAACCGTTATCAATGTGAAAGGAGGTTGCGGCAAAACCACAATTGCTACCAATCTGGCGAGCGCATTTGCGGGGCTTGGGCGCAACACTACTTTGATGGACTATGACCCGCAGGGTTCCAGCACCTACTGGCTGAAGCAGAGAAGAGCAGACGCAAGTGGCATAAATGGCATTGAGGCCTATCACACCAATAAAGCCGTTACACAAAGCTGGCGATTACAGCTGCCATCAGATACCGAGTATGTCATTGTTGACGCACCCGCCGGTTTGAAGGGGCTCGACATGGTCGACCGAGTTAATGGCGCACATACTGTTCTCATTCCGGTGTTGCCATCCGCTATTGATACACACGCCACTGCTGATTTCATTCGCGACCTGTACCTGATCGCCAAAGTTAAAACGAAAAATATCCGTCTGTGCATCGTCTGTAACCGAGTCAAAGCGAATACGCTCTCGTTGCGTGCGCTGGAAAAATTTCTGCATGCAATGGACATACCTGTCATCGCAAGGCTCAGGGAAACACAGAACTACAACAAAGCTTCTGAATGTGGTCTCGGTATACACGAGCTGGGTTCAAAAGCCAGTGAAAAAGATATTGAAGACTGGCGTCAAATCGTAAACTGGCTGATTACTGATAAGCAAACGCGGGACAAAAATAGTCTCTGGAATTAAAGGAGGCGGAGTGTTTTATTCGAATCTATATCGAGCAGGCTGGCTTGGTTGAAAGCTTGATATCTTTACAAAATGGCGTTTATACTTGCTGTGCTCAATAATAATCAACAATAGTTATCTATCACTATATAGAGGTCATATGAATAAAATACTTATCAGTTGCCTGTTATGGCTGGGTCTAAGCATGAATGTACAGGCCGAGGAGATGTTCGAACTTTCTGATCAATGCAAGGAAGATGTCATGAACATGATCAAATGTAAGGTGGCCGATGACGTCTCCGCCGATGACGCCATTGATTCGATGAAGCTACGCGCCAATTTCCTCAATTTCAAACTGGTCGGGCATATGCCGCTGTCTGAACAGGTAGCTGCCATGGGTGGTAAATCCGACCGCATGGAGATATTCCAGTTCTGTGATGCGATGATCGCTGCGCAGATGGTCAAGCACAGTATGGCATTCGCCGGTTACCTGCCATGCCGTATTTCCCTGGTAGTTGATGATAAAGGCCAGGCGTGGCTGATCACTCTGAATATGGACAGCACCATGGGTGATGCCAGCCTGCCGAAAGAGCTGCAAAGCCTGGGCATGAAGGTACGCAACAACATCTATTCTATCATCACAGCCGGGGTGGAAGGCGACCTGTAAATGGGAAGCGGGCAACACTGTACTGCCCGCTCTCTGTGAAAAAAATCAGGAAACAAAAAGGGCCGGTGTAAACCGGCCCTTTTTCGTTGCTAATTCAGGATGATCAGACCTTGGCAACCCAGGATTTACACCAGCCTGCTGCGGCTACATCTTTACCCGGGAATATTGGGCATGGACCGGAAGCAGCGGTGCCTCCCTGATAAAGGTTGCAGTTGGCGCAAGTTTGTCCGTCTGTCGCGCTTTTAGCTGTATACCCCAGTGCTTTGGCTGTGGGGTCATCGGCAGAAACCATCGCTGCATGAGCAGCAGGCTGGTAACCTGTGATGGCCAGTACGGGGATAGTGGCAAGCCCTTTCAGGATTGCACGGCGACTTTTATCATGTGTTTTATTTTTCATATCATTCTCCGAATAAGAATTAAATATATTGAAGTTGCTTATTAATAGCAGGGCAGAATATTTACAAGGATAAATTAAGTTCCGCTATAAATATCAACCAAAACCTGCATCTGCTAGATAACGACCAATTTAATCTAAAATAAGCATGTTTGACGTGATTTAGGTCATGTAATCTCAAGAAATTCCTTTAATAGTAGACAGAACCCTTTGTTATGTAAGAGGGTGGAATGTGTAAGGTATTACTATTATCATCTACTTATGATGCCTTCAAATGAACTGACTCAAAGAGGTCAAAAATGCATGATGCCAGCTCTCAGACAGATACCATAGAGCAAGCTGTTGGAGGCTGGCGCCTGAAGCTGGGTGTCGCGATATTCCTGTTCAGCATTATCCTGCCCGTTGCCGGTGTTCCCTTAGTAAGCTCTTTCGATCTATCGACGACGATGACGGCCACGCTCTCGGGAGCTTTACTGGTGACTGCAGAAATACTCGGGGTTCTTGCTATTGCAGTAATGGGTAAAACTGGCTTCGCCTTTATCAAAAATAGTGTTTTTGGTTTTTTAAAGCAGTATGGCCCACCGGACCGGGTGAGCCGAATTCGCTATACGGTAGGGCTGGTAATGTTTAGTATCCCCTTATTCTTCGCATTGATGTCGGGGTATATCGCTGATCATATCCCTGGTTTTATTCAGAACCCGTTGCCCTATGCTATCGCTGGTGACATCACTCTTATACTCAGCCTGTTCGTACTGGGAGGTGATTTCTGGGACAAGGTGCAGGCGCTGTTTTTATATGACGCTAAAGTCATGGTGGATAAAGAGTCAGATTAGAATTATATGCACTAGACCACAGGTGAGAAGAAAGTATCTGAGGGCTACTTATTTCTTCAACATTTCGACACCAAGGCCATCTAAACGGGTGGCCTGACTCTCACCGTTATTTCCTGCTGAACTGTTGGCTTCATCACCCAGGTATAAACGGATGCCGTTGATAACCTGAAAGATAGAATAGGTGGTCGATGCAGGATCACTGTAGCGGTACTCGGTCACCGGGCTGCCATCATTGGCAATACCAGCTTCACCGATGAAATAAACAGCGCTGTAAGAACCGGAAGCGGACAAAGTGTTTGTGTTGCAGTTTGATGTTGCATAGCTTTCAGAGGTGAAATCGACCTGCCCCTGCTGATTAAATACAGCCGTTATTTTATAAGCTTCACCGCCGGAAATACTGCCAGTACCACCGCTTCCTGAGGCCTGGGTGACGGTTGATGAGCCTGAGAGTGAAGTGGCAACACAGCCTGTTTCCCAGGTGCCGATGAGTTCTGGCGCTTTAACATTAACAACTGCTTCGGGGCCTGAAGTAGTGTCAGAGCCTGCGCTGCCACAGGCTTGCAGCAGAACTGTTGTTGCAAGAGCTAAAGTTTTATTTATATTCTTCAAGTGCGACATAGGAGAGGAGTGTATATAGTTAATGTTTTATATCCGAAGAGTATAGTTTAATGTGTATACTAATCATCAATATCACAGCCCGGTTATAATAAAAATTACTGTTGACTGGTAGCTCCTCTAACTTATTGGATTTAAAAGGAAGTAGAATGCACCTTATAATTTATACAAGCGAATACATCGGCAGGGTAGAAGATATCGATGATGTGCTTGACGACATCGTCAGACGATCAAAAATTAATAACAGTGAGCATGATATAACAGGTTTGCTGTTCTACCACGGCGGACGATTTATACAGGTGCTGGAAGGTAGCATAGATTCACTGGAAGGATTGATGTCGATACTGCAACAGGACGACCGCCATGAAAATATTGAGCGCATAGTTGATCAGGATGTCAAGAAACGAGCTTTTCAGGAGTGGAGTATGGGCTCGTTGAATCTCTCGGAAGATACAACTTTCGATCCTGACGAATTGATCCGTATTCATGATGCCTATAAGAAGCACTTGCTTGTTGATTCCAAACTCCTGGTCGAGTTTTATAAAGCGATGCTTGCGCTAGGTAATATGCGCCAGTAATAAATAATCTGTCGCACTTTTTTGACTTTGATCATTGTGTATTTAATAACTGGTCGTATGATGTAGCTGATGCGTCGTTATTTAGCCATGCCACTTTAATCCAGGTAATCCAGAGGTATAGAAATGAGTCTTAGAGATATATATGAAAAGAATATGCAGGCACGGCTTGATGAATGGAAAGCCAGGCTTGAAGTATTTAAAGAAAAAGCCGATCAGGAAGAAACAAATCTGCAGCTTGAGTACTACACCTTGCTCGATGAAATAAAGCTGGAGATGGAAACTGCCCATAATAAACTTGAACAACTAAAACAGGCAGGTGATGAAACATGGGAAGAATTGAAGGACGAAGTTGAAACAACATGGGGCATGCTGGACGAGTTGATCAGGTCAATAACATTGCCTTAATTGAAGCTGCCCTTGATATTTATCTGTACACCGTCGAGCGAATTAAGATAGTCTTTATTTTCAAGTTTGTTGTTATCCGTAAATACCTTGCCACTTAGATTGATATCAGGGTCGGTATTATTCTTATGTGGTGTCCCAAATAAGCTATTGTTTCCTTCTGTGGGCTCACTGCCTGCACTCAAGAAGTTTTCGTTCTCTACCTGAGAATCAACAGGCAAGTCGATTGACAGCTTCATTGGTTGCCTTTTTTTCAATGTACTGGCTTTTGTTTCCGCAATTTCTTCATGTACTGTTTTTTCAGGGGCTATCTTCATTTCAGTAGCTTTGCCAACAGGTTCGTTCAGACTTTGTGTATCACAGGCAGATAGATAAAAGCTGATTAAACAGATACTGAGGATTCCGGGATATTTCATTGTTAAAGATGGCTCTGTAATTAGTGGTAACAGTAAGATAAGTAGTCATTGCTGTCGACTGTATCGTATAGACGTAACTACCCGGTATAAGTTCATGTGCGTAGAAAATAAATTAACGGGAGGGCTTCCGATCTCTGGCCCCCTTGCTGGACTTAAATATTGCATCGGTTTTTTTTATAACAAGCTCAACTATTATAGAAAGCTGGTCTATGCTTGGCAGTAATATGCTGAATGCATATACCTTGACTGGAATAAAAATAATAAACCACTGAGGCAAATGTGAAAAAAATATTCGATAACTTCTGGCAATGCTTTGCCACCGAAGATAAGCAGACCATGGCATTGCGTACGCTCAAACTCGAAGCAGACGCCAGCCGTCATGAGATCACCCGCAGCTACCGCGAGCTTATATCACGGCATCATCCCGACAAGGGTGGTGACAGGGATACATTCATCAATATCCGACAGGCTTATGAATTACTCAGATAATTGAAGAACAGGGCGTCTGTTATTTCAGAGTTGCTGGTATTTGTGCCTGTGTCCTGTTTATTGTGAAGTGTGCCAACCAGTGAGTCTGATTGATATTAGTGTGGGCAATGCAGTTACTTAACGTGCTCCGTTAACTTGATGTGGAGCACTCTCCCTATCGCATCGACGATATCAGGGCTGTCCCATTCACGTGCTCCGCGTACTTTTTCTATAATACGGCCGTGTTCATCCACAAGAACAGTCAGCGGGATCGTATTGGCGCCAAGCATGGTTTCCAAAATCAGTTTGCTGTCGTGGTAATTTTCAAAAGTGATTCCTGTCTGTTCTACGAAAGCCATGGCCCTGTTCTGATAGTCGTCTGTCGAGATTCCGATGACGTTGAACTCTCTGCCGTTGTACTGCTTTGCCAGCCGTTCCAGCGAGCCCATCTCGGCTCGGCACGGGCCGCACCAGCTGGCCCAGACATTGATGATTAATGGTTTGCCCTTAAACTCAGACAGCATTTTATTTTCCCCGTTTAGTCCATTCAATGAAGCTTCGCGTAAGTAGTCACCCCTGCTGACCTCACCTGGCATGCTATTAGATGTGGTTATGACGGGTTGTGCCATATTTTTTATATCATCATCGCCGTGTTGTGTAGATATAGTTGAGGTCGGTTTATCAGTAATATATTGCTGTATAAAATAGATGAGGGAGAAATCACGTCCAAGGGTTTTGCTGTGAAAGTTTTTCATAGGCATCTCCGACGAGAAGGCTACCAGGTCACCTTTCTTCAGCGCGGTGATGCCTGGCCCTGCTGCCCAGACTTTTCCCTTGCCGGTATCAACCTCTGCGTAAGTGAAACCAGCTGAAGTAATAACATCCGTTACTCTGCCAGATATTTTTTTTGGCTTATTATGTTCTACTTCATCAGTGCTTCTCTGTGTTGCAGAGACCATATTTATCACGCCAGTATTTAGTAGAGTCAAAGAAAAACAGATGAGCAGTATTTTTCTCAATGGTTACCCCCAGTGTTAAATCTGTTTGTATTTATTGTACAAGTTTTAAAGAGCCATAGGTGGTTAAGGGAAACGTTATCTTAATCTTTAACCGCTTTTATGTTACGAGATCCTTTGTATTATGATGGCATATTGACGTCAGTTTGTGTTCAGAAACTGACACTTTCTTTCATTATCTGCCGCAAATAAACTGGCCGTCCTTAGAAATAAATAGAGGGTAGCATTAACCGCAAGCATCAAAGTAGCTATCTGAATGGCTTTCAGGCGTTTCTAGAGTTCTGCTGGCTATGTGATTTAAATTTTTTATATTAGTTCTCATGTGGCATGTATTTTGCTTCTAGTACTGTGACTATCTAAAAATACTGACGGAGATGGTGTCACATGGATAACAAAATCAAAGTACTAATCGTTGATGATTCGTTAACTGTACGATCGATGATCACGAAACATCTTAATGACAGTTATGAATGTGTCATGGCAAGTGATGGGGAAGAAGGCTGGGCCGCCCTGTTAGAAGACGAATCGATCACCCTGGTTTTCGCTGATATGCATATGCCTGTGCTGAACGGTATGCTGTTACTCAAGCGTATGCGTGAGTCTGATATCGAACGCATCGCAAGCATTCCTGTCATTATCATTACTGGTCATGAAGATTGTGATGCTGCAAAGCGAGCTTCTTACAATGTAGGGGCCACAGACTTCATCAGTAAGCCCTTCGTCAGGTCAGAGATACTCTGTTGTGCGGGGTCCTACACCAGGCAGGGCAGAGTTATAACCGCTGTAGAAAATAAAATGGCACAAGATGTTCTAAGCGGTCTTCACGATAATCCCATCTTGCAAAAATTCGGTAACAAGACGATAGCTTATTCCGACCGCCATGATATCCATGCCTCTATCATGTATATCCAGATCGCGAATTTCGAGGAAATGATCGAGAGACATGGAAGTAAGCTGATGAATAAAGTGGCGGGGGAGATGCAGGAATTACTTGAAAATTCTTTACGCGAAGAAGAGATCGTATCCGTCGTTGGAAACGGGAAATTTGCAGTCGTACTTCCCGGTACCAAGATATTCAAAGCCAATATTGTCGCCAGTCGACTTCGCCAGGCAGCGGATCAGCTATCTTTCCAGTTCGCTGATAGTGTTGAACAATTCAAGCTGGCTATCGGTATGACTTCGACTGAGTCACGCGATGCGGTGACCAGCTACCTCACGTTTGGTGAGTACTGTATCCAGGCACAGCATGCATTGAACATGTCACTGGAGAGCAGGAATAGTCGCATTGTGCGTTTTGACGAAACCCATGAAAAGAATACGCATAGCGGACCAGTGTATGAAAAAGTCAGGTATAAACGTGATTTAGCAAACACACAAAAAGAAAGCGTGAGTATATTGGGATCAGTTGATATCAGCGATACATTTTCGGATATTATTTCCGGTGACTACAGCAAGATTCCTGCATCAGAACTGTCTGGAATGATACAACCTCTGGAGAAGTTCCTCGAGCATGCAAAAACAGTTTGTAAAACCGGCGATATGAAGAAAGTGGGGTGAACGGCAGTAGTTTATTCCCGACTTAGTAAGTGCTAATGTATCTTGCAGGGTTAACAAAAGGAGCAGGTATATGGCTGACACTATTAAGGGTGCTGACGGTAAGGTACGCTGCAACTGGTGCGCTGCCACACCGGAATATATTGACTATCATGATACCGAATGGGGTTTTCCGGTCAGTGATGATATCCGCCTGTTTGAAAAGTTATGCCTCGAAGGTTTTCAATCCGGATTAAGCTGGCGCACTATCCT
>Ga0316190_10001715_pt1 | contig 15960 bp, 11 predicted proteins | sample Eddworburrow2_MG_FD_204929 | JGI IMG/M metagenome (GOLD analysis project Ga0316190, IMG submission 204929) | Coastal sediment microbial communities from Maine, United States - Eddy worm burrow 2 | ecosystem: Environmental > Aquatic > Marine > Coastal > Sediment | place: USA: Maine | collected... | reverse complement strand
CCGCAGGACGAATTGTCATAACTGAAGTACTGCGAATCGAACGCAGCCATATCGTCTTACAGGGAAGCGGCGCGGGTGAGGCAGGCACGACTTTATATTTCCCGCGACCGCTAAATCAGGTCGACAAGAGTTCATCTCTCGATGAACTACGTCAGTACATCGTGCAACTCGACAAACGACAAAAAGAACCGCATCTGAATCTCGACGAATTCTTCTCCGAGTATTCATGGAGTGGCGGTTTCATCTGGGTGCAAAAGCCCGACACGCGCGCAGCGGCGTACCTCGAAGAGTACGATCCCGAAATACGGAAAATCGTTGATGTCGTCTCTGGCGAAAGAGGCTCGCGATCGCTGTCAGTTGCTGACGGCGGAAAGCTCAATGTCGGCGACGTTATACGGGTTCAGTGGATCAATCGTGATGGACCCGAAGCCGGGATCATCAAGTCCTTGTACGGTGATTCATACAAGATGGCGGGCTCGCATCATTGGAGCTTCCCGGAGCGACCGCTGGTGCAGCAGTCCAGCCGAGTCGTCGCGATTGAAGACAACAAGGTAACGCTGGCAGATCCGTTGCTGCACGATGTTAGCGATGCCATTCCCGCACAGATCGCGGAGTGGGATCACCTCGAACAGGTTGGCATCGAAGATATTCACATCGAGTTTCCGGTATCACCCTATTTCGGCCATCACATGGAGCGCGGCTATAACGGTATTTACCTGACCAGCGCGTTTGATTCCTGGGTGCAAAACGTTCGCGTAACAAACGCTGATAGCGGCATTTTGACGTACAACAGCGCGAACGTAACGCTGCGAAACATCATGACAGACGGAGAAAGAAAAGCGCACTACGCCGTACATATGGGAAACGTACACAACGTACTGGCCGACGACGTGACGATCCTGAATCCCGTCTTGCACTCTCTGACCTTTAATACGCAATCGACCAAGTGTGTTTACAAAGATGCCCGGGTCTTCGTAACCCCAACGTTAGATCAGCACTCGGGCGCAAATCACCAAAACCTGTATGACAACGTGACCTTGCACGTGACCGCACGGGAAACCTCCGCCGGGCTCGTGATTCCTGTATTCGATGGCAGTGGCGCGGGTTATTGGCAGCCGGGACATGGTGGCTTCAACACGACCTGGAATCTAAAACTGTTGGTAACAGGCGGTGCGTACCCGGATGAAGTCATCACCGTTCAAGGCCTCGCAGAGGGACCGATGGCACACATCGTGGGCCTGCATGGCAATCGCGAATTTCGGCTAGACTATCGGCCCGCGCCGTATGTCGAAAAGCTGAACATCGAACTGTCCGCTACGCCTTCGTTATATGACTATCAACTGGCCGAACGTCTCGGCGCCAATCGATAGCTCTGCTATTGGCACAGGCTGCTGGACCTGTAACGTCGTCGCGACCAACACACAGCGGAGATCGTCACCATTAGCACCAATCCAACGGCCACAAATACACCGACGCCTTATGAGGCACCCGCCTGGGCGCGCGCAATGCGCCGCTGCACCGACTACCTCGTTTGCGATTTCCTCGGTGGACCACGGCCGTGGAAGTTCGCCTGGATAATCAATTTCCAGAAAGCCGGGACGTTCGTGTTTCTTCTTGCCCTGATTGCCTGGTACGACAACACGTCGACCACGGCGTGGGTCTACACGGCCATGCAAGGCAGCTACGGCCTGGTCTGGATTCTCAAAGACACGGCCTTTCCGGACCCGAACTGGCAACAACGCATTACTGTTGGTGGCGGGGTCAACGCGTTCCTGGGGGTACTGGGCTGGTACTGGGTGTTTGGATGGCTGCTCGTGTCCGGCGTATCGCAACCTGACTATCCGCTCCCCGATTTTGCCTGGTATTGCCTGTGCATCAGTTTGTGCATCGTGGGCTGCGCCATCATGATGGCTGCGGACGCACAGAAGTATTTCACGCTGCGCGTGCAACGCGGGCTGATCACCGACGGCATGCATCGCTACGTGCGCCATCCCAACTACCTGGGTGAGATCATGATCTACGGGAGCTTCGCGATGATGGTATGGCACTGGCTGCCCGCTGTGGTTCTTGCGTGGGTCTGGCTCGGGCTATTTGCCGTCAATATGACAATGAAAGAAGCCAGCATGTCACGCTACCCCGAATGGGCGTCGTACAAGAAACGAACCTGGTGGTTGATACCGTTTGTGCTCTAGGCGGCGGGCTCATCACGAAGGACAGACAGGAACCGGTCGCCATAGCGATCCAGCTTTGTTTGCCCGACACCACTGATACCCAGCATCTCCGAGGCGGTCTGTGGTCGATACGCAAGCATCTCGTGCAGAGTCTTGTCATGGAAAATGACATACGCAGGCACATTGTGCTCACTCGCCACCGTCTGCCGGCACGCTCGTAGCGCTTCCCACAGATCAAGATCTTTTTCAGCAACAACCCGCTCTGTGGCTGTTCTTCTCGATGTCACGACAGGTCGTTTCGGGTCCTTGCGGAAAAGCAATGGCGTCGTGCCACGCAGGACACCACGACTGGTTTCTGTCAGGACCAGCGCACCAAAACGAGCGGCATCCGCTCGCAAGTGGCCCGCAACGATTAGCTGGCGTGCGACCGAGCGCCAGGTGGTCGATGGCAAGTCCTTCCCTATGCCGAAGACACTGAGCTGATCGTGCCCATGCTGCAGAACCTTGTCGGTCTCTTTTCCCAGCAGCACATCGACAAGGTGTGCGGCCCCGAAGCGCTGACCTGACCTGTACACAGCCGATAGAAGTTTTTGCGCCGCTTCTATCCCATCCCAGGTGCTTGCCGGCGTCAAGCAACCGTCACAGTTGCCACAGTCCTCGTCTTGAGAATCGCCGAAATACGCGAGTAACGGCCGACGTCGGCAGCCGGTGACCTCGCACCAACCCAGCAACGCATCGAGCTTGAAGCCTTCGTAGCGCTTGTACTCCTCGTCTGCCTGGGATTCTTCGAGCATCTGCCGCAGACGCACCACGTCTTGCAGGCCGTAGACCATCCAGGCGTCAGCAGGCTCGCCGTCTCGACCGGCTCTGCCCGTTTCCTGGTAATAGGACTCGATACTCTTGGGTAAATCGAGATGGGCAACGAAGCGCACGTCCGGCTTATCGATACCCATTCCGAATGCGATCGTCGCGACGATCACCAAACCGTCCTCAGCGAGAAAGCGGCGCTGGTTTTCCGTACGCACATCGGCAGCGAGTCCGGCATGGTACGGCAAGGCCTCAAATCCCTGTCCGCACAACCAGGCGGCGATGCTCTCTGTTTTTTTGCGCGACAGGCAATAGACGATCCCTGCTGCGTCACGATGCGCCTGCAGAAACTTCAGCAGTTGCCCTCGAGCATCCGTTTTGACTTGCACTGTATAACCAATATTGGGTCGGTCAAACGGCGCAACGTATCTTTCGGGCTCGTTAAGCTCGAGTCGAGCAACTATTTCTTCCCGCGTCTTGTCCGTTGCAGTGGCCGTTACCGCCATGCGCGGAACTCCGGGGAACAAAGCACCAAGATCACCCAGCCCCAGGTAGTCACTGCGAAAATCGTGGCCCCACTGCGACACACAGTGGGCCTCATCAATAGCGATGATTGATAACGGTATGTCACGTAACAATGACCTGGTGTGTTCGGTTACCAGCCGCTCCGGCGCGACATACAAGAGCTGTAACTTGCCCTGTCGGAGCTTGCTCATCACCTCCCGCCTCTCCTCTGGCGACTGGCTGGAGTTCAGAAACTCCGCTTCGATGCCGAGCTCACGCAGTGCCGTGACCTGGTCCTGCATCAGTGCGATCAGGGGCGAAATGACGAGACCCGTTCCCTCCTGCAATATTGCTGGAATCTGGTAGCACAACGATTTTCCGCCACCTGTCGGCATGATCACGAGGGAGTCGTGACCTTGCAGCGTGGCCTCAATGATCGACTGCTGATGTCCCCGGAACTCTGAATAGCCGAAGACATCTTCCAGGACTTTCTGTGGTGAAGGGCTCAGATTCGATCCGTCGGGAGGAGGACTCAGCGGCAATCATATCAGGGTGGGAGCGAACCACAGACACGCAAATTTCAGTTAGACGTCACTAGAGAACTCCGTCGCAAAAATGACATTCGTCGCCAAATTGAGACAGTTCTTGAGGCCGAAAGGGACAGCGCTTTGTTTATACTCCGCGCTTGATATTCCTGATCACGTTTGGGCAAATGAAGATCACACCTTGTCATGCACGAAATTTGCTGGCCACGAGCCTGTTGATGCTCTGTGCCGCCTGCGGCGGACAGCGCCCGCAAGAGGACGCGCAGACTCTTGAAACGGTGCAATCCGGCAACTTCTTTATGGGCACGCAAGCCATTTACGGGCACCTCGTCAACAATAAGGATGGGAGTTGGGTGTTCACGACGATTACCGCGTTGGACGATCCGACCGATACGGCGTATCTCGTGCGCTTGAACGACCTGACCCCGGCCTTCGACATCCGCATCGCCGAATGCACGCCGCAGGTTTATCCCGGATCGCACCGTTGTAACCCGGCCAGTCCATTTCGTGACGAGGACTCCGGAGTGCTGGACAAAATTATCAACGGCAGCATCGCTCTCGGTACGGCAGGCAAGATTACCGATATCTCTTATGCCTATGAGACCACGTTCGACGAAACCGCTTTCAACCAGGCTGTGGACGAAGCACTGGTGAATACTGGTCTGGACCGGCGTCGGATGATCTCGCTGCTCGCGACCCACGCTGATGAGCTTCGAGAAGCGCGCGCCGAGCTACAGGTTGCCAATGAGCGCATGCAGGCGTTGCGCACCAGTTCCGACGACCTTGTTGTTGAAGTTCATCCAACCATCGGCGGGCTGACCGATTATTACCAGGGCGATATCGACTTCACGCAGTTGATCGATTTTGAAGCGGCGGATGATGCGGCGGTGCCGGTGGCAGAACTCGAAGCAAATTCGATCCTGCCCTGCGATGCTCGCAAGTGTGTCGCGGCGATCGACGCGGCGCTGGCAGCACTGCGCTTCAACTTACAATCGAACAGGGAGCATGTCGCCGCAGGGATGCGGCCTTCTTCCAGAACCTACAACGTGCACTGCAACATGGCCAGCTACGGCAGCTACCTGCTACAGGCAGAATGTCCTGCGCAGATTATCGCTGCGAACGATCAGCCCGTGCAGGTACCCATCAACATTACTATCTTGTCTCGCGACTTCGACGATCTGTATCCGACGTTCGACATCGATGGACAGGAACTGCGCATTAGTATCGATGGCCAAACCGCTACGTTTTCGAATATGACCAGCGAGTACCTGACGGTGAGCGCACAAACCGTTTACTACAACTCCACAGTACACACGACGGTGCTGCCGATGGAAATCCCCCCGGGCATTTCCATCACTCGCGACTTGAAAGACTTCGTCTCCCAGTCGATTGACATTGAGTCGAGGTACTTGCAGATGACGCCGGAGAAAGCGGGAGGCGCGTCGTTTCGTTTCGGCTTCGCTGTTCGCTACCAGCTGGCGTCGCAACCACAGGAACAGACGTTGCACGATATGGAAACATTCAATGTGGGATGCGTGATCAAGAACCGGATGCGCCCGGGATCCTGCCAGCCTCAATCGATGGCTGATGCAGGTGCGCCGAATGACAGCAACGAGTCGACAGATAAGCCGCACAACCCAATGTAGAACACCGTGCGGTCCTCTTGCGTCTACAGCTCACGACGGTCAAGTCGCCGCTGGTCAAATCGTGCTAATGCCCTATCACCTGTAGAATTACCCACTATACTTGTAACGACGCGCCGTACGGGTGCACATCGAAGCCGACTGGCTTTGGGTTGGAAAACAATAACAAGGGGTAACAACCATGATTAGAACACTAGTAACACTTTTTGCGATGCTGGCAATTCTGGCAATCGGATCAGGCACCGCAATTGCGGACAACCACGAGGACGGATTCAAGGTAATTCCGGTCGACATGTATGCTTGTACGTTTAATGAAGGGAAGGGTTCTGACGACCTCGACGCCTATGCAGCAAAGTTCAACGCGTGGGCAGATGCCAGAGGCTTGGATGATATTTCAGTCTGGACGCTGACACCGTATTACTACGGGGCTGGTGACAACGCAGGCTTCGACTTCATCTGGATGATCGCCGGCAAGACTGCAGTTGCATTGGGTAAGACGCATGACACGTGGGTGGGTGATAACGATGGCTTGATGGCGCAGGCCAATAAGCTCGCGAGTTGCGCAGGCCACAGTAACTTCGCATCCGTAAATTACAAACCGACGCCAGCAGGCGAAACACCGGCAGACTCGTTGATCACGTTCTCCGATTGTAACTATGACGAAGGCGCAACATTCGAGCAGTTAGGCACAGCGATGGACGCGTGGTCTGAGTACCTGGGCGAAAACGGCTCGGACGCCGGCATCTTTCACTGGTATCCGCAATACGGCGGCGGCGGTGAGAAATTTGACTTCAAATGGCTCGAAGTACACGGCAATTTTGAAGCAATGGGCGGCGACTATGAGCTTTACGGCAACGGCCGCGGCTTTGAGACATATAACGAGTTAGTCGGGCCGCTAGTCACATGCGACGCATCTCGGGTGTATCAAGCCAAGAGCCGCCGCTTTACGCAACTCAGATAACCACTAGAGATAAAAGAGCGGTAAGCAGTGCTTGCCGCTCTTTTATCGCCGGTCTTCGTTGCTGTCAATGCGCCGTTAAGGAGCGACCAGGTACTAGCCTACCGCGGCTTCCAGAGCTTCTTCGTCGATTTCGACTCGCTTCTTGTCCACTCTTGCGTAGTCGAACAGGCCGGCCTCATCGTAGATGACGCGATCTTCGTAGTCATCGAACCAGATGGCATCCGGGTTGCGCCCAACGATGCAGACCTTACCGCGATCCGGAGCGTCCAAAGCATTGCGAAGGATTTTGAAGATCAACACACCGTTCTCCGTTCCCGGAACTCCAGGGATCGGTTCGTTGGTGACTGCAGCCACCTCGGTCTTACCCTTGTAGTGGGTAATCGACAGGCGCGCATGCGATTCAACGCCGGACAGACCTTTCTGCGATTCGTTGAGGAGGGTCCATACTTTCTCAATGGGCACATTGAAATGCCGGTACGCAACAATGTCGCGACCGCAGAAAAAGTAGTGATTGTTTACGCCAACCCGGTACAGGGCACGCTGCATAATCCGGAGTGCGTCGGCGTCATCGTTGATTCCCCTGATGATCGGCGCCTGGTTCTCCACGTTGATCCAGCCGCGCGATGTAACACCCTCCATGGCCTTCTTGGTGTCGGGATGCCACCTGAGCGAACCGTTCGGGTTCTGCAGGTATGCACCGTCGTCACCCTTGAGAAGGAACTCGTCCGGGTGGTTGAAGTGAATCATCAGGCGGAAGCCGATATCCGGGTACGCCTCGTGGAAGTTATCCATCATCGCGAGGAAGGCTTCGTCGAAGCGTTTCGGATGGAACGACATTTCTTTCGTGCCGAGACGAATCGACTCTACGCCCGCCTCGGCAAGTGCACCCATCCACGCGCCAACCTTGCGATTGGGCAACGCCATCGGGTCACCGCCTGACAACAGAACTTCTCGCAATTTCTCGCGGCCCGTTTCCGGGTGGCGTCCACCGTTTGCTTCGACGATCTTGTTGTGCGCTTTTATATAGTCGGTGACTTCCGGAATCTTGGCCAGGCCCTTTTTCGCGACGCTGCCATCCTGGCGTTCGACTTCTTTCTGGCTGATCAATTCTTCGCGGTAGCAAAAGCGGCAGTGTGCCGAGCAAGTGGACACGGCATACAGCAGGCCCATTTCGTACTTATGCAGCAAGCCTTCGACCGGCGCGAAATCCATCTGGTGACCGGGATCTTCCGAGCCAGCCAGGTTCAGCGTCTCGTCCGGGTTGGCTTTGACGAGCCTTTGCAGCGGGATGCTGGTCAACGCCAAATCGTAGAAGTGACGCGTCATCTTCACAGGCATGCGATCTTCTACGTCGCGCTCCGTTCCCTTCAGCGCCAGCAATGCCGCCAGTTCTTCTTTCGAGTAGAAACCCTTGATGTCGTCCGGTGCCTTGTCGTCGAAGAAGGGCTTGAGACCGTTGATGCTCTCGCGGTCGTACTTCGGGTTCTCGATCGTATCCCTGAATGCCTGTTCCCTTTCTGTCGGAACGTATTTACCTGCTGCTGTCACGTTGCACCTCGAGTGTCGAATTGGGTGTTGCCAAACCATTATAATGTAACATATTGAACTGTATGTGTGTGATAATGTAACAATATGAACAGGCCAGTTCCAGCAACGTCCACCCTGGACCTTATTGCGGCCGTGAGCAGTGATTTGACGCCCACGCAGTGCCGTATTGCCGAGGCAGCGCTGGCCGAGCCCACACTCCTCGCTTTCGGCACGGTTTCGGACCTGGCCAGCCGGGTTGGCACCAGTCGCCCGTCAATCGTGCGTTTCGCCACCAAGCTCGGATTCGAGGGCTACACCGACCTTCAGCACCACGTGCGCAGTGACCTGGCGCAGCGGCTGTGGCGACCCAGCGAGCGTATCCGGAGCGATAGCGGTCCGGGGCTGTCACCAAAAGTCGCGATAAACGAGGCCATCGCCTCGGTGTTCGACGCGGTCGAAGGCGCTCGCATCGCTGAGCTGGTCACGCCGATTGTGCAAGCGCGGAAAGTCTGGGTGCTTTCGGGTGAGACATCCCAGGCCGGCGCTCACGCACTTCGCAGTGGCCTGTCCATGATACGACCCGGTGTGCACTGGCTCGAAGAGCACTCGTTCGGTACCGAACTGAGCGACGCGGTGCCGGGCGATACCGCGATCGTGATCGACTTTCCGCGCTACAGGAAGCAGGTAATACTCGCGGCGCAGGTTCTTTCCGAAGCCGGCGTAACACTCGTGGCCATCACTGATAGTCCGCTGTCTCCGTTGGTCGAGTTGGCCGATACCTGGAGCCAGATCAAGGTACCAGCTGTGGGACCGTTCGATAGTTCAGTACCCATTGTGGCGATGTGCGAACTCATCGTGGCGCAGGTGGCCCGGGAGCTACAGGACGAGGCGACCGACCGGATCGATCGGATCGAGGCGCTTTGGGACCAGACAGAAACATTCGTGTAGTCGTTTGGTACACGGGAGAAATAACAAGTGATTAACAAGGAATACAAATCAGTCACGGAAGCCGTAGCGGATATTCCCGACGGAGCAACCGTAATGGTCGGCGGCTTCGGCGCATCGGGCAGTCCGATAGAACTGCTGCACGCGTTGATTGACCACGGCGCAAAGGACCTGACCGTGATCAATAACAACACCGGCAATGGCGAGGTCGGGCTGGCCGCGCTGATCGGCAACGGACAGGTCAGCAAGATGATCTGTTCATTCCCGCGGTCGAGCCAGTCCAAGGTGTTTCCCGAGATGTATCGGGCAGGCAAGGTCGCGCTCGACATCGTCCCGCAGGGAACACTCGCGGAACGCATTCGCGCGGCCGGTGCCGGCGTGCCGGCGTTCTACACGCCCACGACCGTGAATACGATCCTGGCCGAGGGCAAGGAACATCGCGAATTCAACGGCCGCACCTACGTCATGGAGCCGTGGCTCAAGGCGGACTACGCATTAATTAAGTGCGAGGTCGCCGACCCGCTCGGCAACCTGTTGTTCAACAAGACCGCCCGCAACTTCAGCCCGTTGATGTGCATGGCCGCAAAAACGACGATCGTACAGACGAAGAAGCTGGTTGGCCGTGGCGACATTAACCCCGAGCACGTGGTTACGCCGGGCATATTCGTGAACCGGATCGTTGAGGTAACTGACCCCGTTCATGAAGATGTCCTGATTGCCCAAGGGAGGGCTTACCCATGAGCTGGACCAGAGAAGAAATGGCCGCGCGTGCAGCACAAGACATCCCGGACGGCTCCTACGTCAATCTCGGCATCGGCATTCCTGAACTGATTGCCCAGTTCGTTCCCGAAGGCCGGGAGTTTATTTACCACACTGAGAACGGCCTGCTCGGCATGGGCCCTCCTCCGGCCGAAGAAGACCGTGACCTCGACCTGATGAACGCCGGCAAGAAATATGTGACGGCACTGCCCGGTGCCGCGTATTTTCATCACGCCGACAGCTTCAGCATGATTCGCGGCGGTCACATCGACGTTTGCGTGCTCGGCACGATGCAGGTCGCCGCCAACGGTGATATCGCCAACTGGTCCACCGGAGCACCGGATGCCATACCGGCTGTCGGTGGTGCGATGGACCTTGTACAGGGCGTGAAGAACATCTTTGTGGTGACACAGCACACCACCAAGACCGGTGACCCAAAACTCGTTGAAGAATGCACCTATCCGTTGACGGGTGCCGGTGTCGTATCGCGGATCTTTACCAACCTCGCGGTCGTTGACGTTACCGACAAGGGATTCCAGGTCGTCGAACTGGCGCCCGGGATTACGTTCGAAGAAGTACAGGAAAAGACCGGCGCGCCCATTCTGCCGACAGCCTAGAAGGACAGGAAAATGACTGACGTATTTATATGCGATGGCATCCGGACTCCGGTTGGCCGTTATGGCGGTGGCCTCGCTGCCGTTCGCACCGACGACCTCGCAGCGATACCGATCGCGGCGTTGATGGAGCGCAACCCGGGCGTTGACTGGGCCGCGATTGAAGACGTGATGCTTGGCTGCGCAAACCAGGCCGGCGAAGACAACCGCAATGTTGCGCGCATGGCCAGTTTGCTGGCGGGGCTCCCGCAGGAAGTCGCGGCCAGCACCATCAATCGGCTGTGCGGCTCCGGACTCAACGCCGTGGGCAGCTGCGCCAATGCCATTCGCGCCGGTGAAGGCGACCTGATGATCGCGGGCGGCGTAGAGAGTATGTCGCGATCGCCGTTTGTCATCGGCAAGTCCGACAGTGCATTTGGCCGAGCACAGACCATGTTCGACACGACGATGGGCTGGCGCTTCATCAACAAGAAGCTGGATGCGGACTACGGCAGTGAAGCGATGCCACAAACCGCCGAGAATCTCGCGGCCGAGAAATCGATCAGCCGTGAAGATCAGGACAAGTTCGCGTTATGGAGCCAGGAAAAAACCGCAGCGGCACAACAGGACGGCCGGCTTGCTGGCGAGATCACGCCGGTATCAGTTTCGCGACGCAAGCAGGACCCGCTCATCGTCGATACCGACGAACACCCGCGCAACACTTCGCTGGAGAAGCTCGCGGCTTTGCGACCGATTTTCCCGGATGGGACCGTGACGGCGGGCAATGCGTCGGGCATCAACGACGGTGCCGCAGCTTTGTTGCTGGCATCAGAAGCGGGCGCTGCGAAACATAAGCTGACACCAAAGGCGCGGGTACTGGGCATGGCCGTCGCCGGAGTACCACCACGGATCATGGGCATCGGACCCGTCCCGGCAACGCAGAAATTACTACAGCGCCTGAACCTGACACTGGACGATTTCGATGTTCTTGAGCTGAACGAAGCATTTTCGGCACAGGCGCTTGCGTGCACAAGGGAACTCGGGCTGAAAGATGACGACCCGAGAGTAAACACTCGTGGCGGCGCGATCGCCCTGGGGCATCCTCTTGGCATGAGTGGTGCGCGCCTTGCGATCACAGCAATGGACCAGCTTTACACCGGTGGCGGCAAGCTCGCGCTGTGCACAATGTGCATCGGCGTCGGCCAGGGAATTGCCATCGTTATGGAGTCACAGAGGTAGGCGCAGAACATGGATGCAATCAGTGCAATGGCGGTGCTGGAAAATGCGATTGAGGACGCACGCAGAAGGTATAAGGCTGCGAACCCTCTAAGCGACGCGGCCGAAAAAGACGCGTTGCAGTATTTGCCGGGCGGCAACACGCGGTCCGTTCTGCATTTCGAGCCATTCCCCTTGACGATGGTCTCTGGAGAGGGCGCCGAACTTACCGACCTCGACGGCCATCGCTATGTGGACTTCGTTGGCGAGTACTCCGCGGGACTGTTCGGTCATTCCGACCCGCGCATCATAGCCGCGATTCACGAAGCGCTTGACGCCGGCGTTGCCATGGGAGCACCCATGAAGTACGAGAGGGTGCTGGCAGGCCTGTTGTGCGACCGTTACCCCGCGCTCGACCAGGTCCGATTCTGTAACTCGGGAACCGAAGCCAACCTGATGGCGCTGACGACGGCATGCGCGGTAACCGGTCGCAGGAAACTATTGGCGTTCCGCGAATCGTACCACGGCGGTGTCATCAAGTTCCCCGGCGGCCGCTGTGAGTTAAATGTCCCCTACGATTTCGTGCTCGCAGACTTCAACGACATCGAAGGCACTGCCGCACTGATTCGCGGACTTGGCGACGAACTCGCCGCCGTCATTGTCGAACCGATCCTGGGCGCCGGCGGCAACATCCCTGCCAACCGGGAATTCCTGAACACGCTGCGGAGCTGCACACAGGAAGTCGGAGCACTTCTTATTTTCGATGAGATCAAGACAGCGCGTCTCGGAGCCGCCGGCGTGCAGGGCATGCTCGATATCAAGCCCGACCTCACAACCATAGGAAAATTCATCGCCGGGGGTTTGCCCACCGGCGCCTTCGGCGGTCGTGCCGATCTGATGGCACGATACGACCCGCGGCATGGCCATGGCTGGAATCACGCCGGGACGTTCAATAACAACGTGTGCTCCATGGCCGCCGGCTGTGTGGCAATGGGTGACGTGTTTACGCCAGAACGGGCGGCAGAATTCCTGGAATGGTCGGAAGCGTTTCGACTGTCGCTGAACGAGCTGTTCGCGGAGAAGAGCGTACCGATGTATGCCAATGGCATGGGCTCTATCATCGCCATTCACTTCTCGAAGGTGGCGACGAAGAAGCCGACCGACATCACGGCAGGATGCCAGTCGCTGCGGCCGTTGCTGCACATGGAGATGCTTCTGGAAGGCGTGCTCATCTGTAAACGCGGCGACTTCTTTCTGTCGCTGCCGATGGATGAGACGCATCTGACAAAAGCACGTGACGCACTCGGGATATTTATTGATACGTACAAACAGCTGATCGAGGACGTATTGGCATCCCGGTGACGAAGTCGTGTGTCATGAACTGTCTCACGTTTATTTTTATGAGGGTGGCGGAACCGCGTCCAACTCTGGATGCTCGGTTCGCCTGATGCGCGGAGAAAATGGAAGTTCGCTGCCGAACGGAGCGCGATTAGAAGATTCGACAATACTGAGATGTAGTAAGGCGGTAGACTCCCCGACACATGGCCAAGAAAAAAAATCAATCTTTCGAAGTCCGAATCGAGATCGATGGGCTTAACGTTACCGCCGTGCCAAACAAGCACAGTGCCGAAATCGAGCGCTTGCTCGAGCAACACGGTGCCGATTCCTTCGTGTTTATCCCGTTGGCGAGACTGGGTAAAAAGGGACAGCGACTGTTCGGCAACCCGGCCGCCACGGCCCGCAAGAAGGAAAAGTTACCGGCGCTCGATTGGTACGACGGCGAACTGCATAGCCTCGATGACGGCCATGCGGTACCTGGCGTTCTTGCATTTGATATTCGGCGACGCAGCGCTCGCAAGATTGCCGAGGCGGTGGGCGTGAATCAATTCATATGGGGTACGTCCGGGGCGCCGGTCGAAACGCATGATGTCAAGATATTCGAGGACGACGCCGGCCGTTCCTGGAAGTCATCGCGGGCGCGCGCAATTGTCGGGCTGTCGGATATGGCGGTTGCGGCGCGACATATCAGGGCCCTGCCGACGGCGGTCGAAGAGTCGCAAACGACAATGGAGAAGTTCTGGCGGCTGGTGGCCATCGTCCTTGGTAGCGCGATCGCTGCTGGCGCGGTGAAAGCAGTCCTTTCTGCGCTGCTGAGCTCGGATGAGTCGACGTCATGGGTGACGTCGACCATAAACGTCCTGTTTTACCCCTTCGTGATCCCGGCGGTTCTCGTGGGCATCTACCTGCGAGTGCTGCTGCAAAGAGGTGAGAAGCAGGCACGCGACTTTACGGCCGCGGAAATGGAGGAAAACTGGATCAAGGTGGCACCCCACCTGCTCGCCCTGTGGGCTCTGTGCTGGACGGCTGTTGGGCTGCTCACCTCGCTGCAGTCCGTTCCCAGTGCCGATCTTGGCTTTCTCGGGCGCACCAGCGGCATGACGACGTCGTTTATCATCTGCGTCTGGATGTTGCTGCCCATCGCCAATTCTCAAGACGTCGAGACGCTATTCAAGTCTGCGTTCGAATCGGGGATCGCGGCGGCGGTGTCTATATTCACGATCAAGCTGTCGCTGTACCTGACTAACCTGGCTACCGACGCGCTGTTTGGTGTTCTCACGAATCTGTTGCCGTTCGAGATTCCCGAACGACTACAGCAGCTCATTAGCTCGGTCATCAATGTCGGCGCAGAGGTGTTTTTTATGGCTGTGTTGCTGGGTTACGCCTGGTCACGAACGCGACAACAGTTCATACGGTTGTGAGATCGCTCCGGGTCTCGCTAGCAGGTCGCGTGAACTGTACTTGCGGTTTGCCATGAACGCTATTGTGGGCCCAGACTCGTAACTATGGCTAGCGAACAGGAATCCACCGCCCCTTTCTTCACCCGCTTCCTGGGCGTGTTCGTCTACAGTCGCCGCGCACTGGAGCTCGTGTGGACAACAAGTCGTGGCCTTACGATTACGCTCGCCGTTCTGACACTGGTCGCTGGCGTGCTGCCGGCCGTGATTGCCTACATTGGACAGTTGATCGTCGACGGCGTTGTCGCGGCGATGGCGGCAGCTAACCCCGATACGTCCCAGGTCCTGTGGCTGATCGTTCTCGAAGCGCTCGTCGTCACTGCGGTTGCCGCCAGCCAGCGCGGGCTATCCGTAAGCCAATCGTTATTGCGCGCCCTGCTCGGCCAGCGCGTCAACGTCATGATTCTGGAAAAGGCACTGACCCTGCAGCTCGCGAACTTCGAAGACTCGGAGTTTTACGATAAGTTGACGCAAGCTCGGCGCGAAGCCTCAAGCCGCCCGCTCAGTCTTGTGAACCGAACCTTTGGTTTGGTGCAAAACGCAATTTCCCTTACCAGCTATGCCGTGTTGCTGTACGCGTTCTCCCCGTGGGCGGTTGTGATCCTGATCGGCGCCGGCCTGCCCTCGTTTTTTGCCGAGGCCAAGTTCTCCGGTGATGCATTCAGATTGTTTCGTTGGCGCTCGCCGGAAACACGAATGCAAATGTACCTGGAAACGGTCATCGCTCGCGAGGACGGCGTCAAAGAGGTCAAGTTATTCGGACTCGGTCCACGACTCCTGCAACGCTATCGCGACATCTTTAAAAAACTGTTCGTGGAAGACCGTCGCCTCACCCTGCGCCGTGATGGCTGGGGCTTCGTGCTCGGACTGTTGTCAACGAGTGCATTTTACGGCGCCTATGCGTGGATCGTCATAACAACGATCAATGGCGGCATTACGCTCGGTGCGATGACGATGTACCTGGTGTTATTCCGACAGGGCCAAAGTGCCGTAGCCGCCAGTTTGACAGCCATCAGCGGCATGTACGAAGACAACCTGTATCTATCGAACCTGTACGAGTACCTCGAGCAAGAAGTGCCCACGCCTGGTGGCGAAGCAAAACACGGACCCGAACCCGAACGTGGTCTCGAGTTTGAGAACGTCTCGTTTGCCTACCCGGGTTCAGCCGGCAAGGCGCTCACTGATGTAAGTTTCCAGATACATCCGGGCGAGAGCCTGGCATTGGTGGGTGAGAATGGATCCGGCAAGACAACATTGATCAAACTACTTACGCGCTTGTACGATCCGACCGCAGGCAACATCCTGCTCGACGGACTGGACCTGCAGGAATGGGACGTCGATGCATTGCGACGACGCATTGGCGTCATCTTCCAGGACTTCGGTCGTTACCAGTTCTCGGTCGGCGAAAACATCGGTGCCGGCGATGTCCGCCACATCGATGACGCCGATCGTTGGGCGACAGCCGCCGAGACTGGCATGGCCGCCGCGTTCATTG
>Ga0316190_10001714_pt1 | contig 15960 bp, 17 predicted proteins | sample Eddworburrow2_MG_FD_204929 | JGI IMG/M metagenome (GOLD analysis project Ga0316190, IMG submission 204929) | Coastal sediment microbial communities from Maine, United States - Eddy worm burrow 2 | ecosystem: Environmental > Aquatic > Marine > Coastal > Sediment | place: USA: Maine | collected... | reverse complement strand
GAACCGAACCGTCAGCCTCGACGGGAGGGACGCCGAAACGACCAGCTGGTGGCTACACCCACCAGGGGAACCAGAGCCAGCGACCAGCCGCCCAAAGCGGCCAGATTCACAGCCTGGGTGTTGGCCCCACGCGACCATCGGGGGTTGCCGGTTTCAAGGTTGAACAGTGAGGCCTGGTTGGTAGCAATCTGGTTGGTATCAATCTGGCCGACGAGAGCCTCGTCGACCGTGATCCGATCGGCATCCGTCAGCTCGCCGCAGACCGTGCTGCCCTGCAGGTTCATCGTTACCGCGGCGGCTGAACCACCCCACTGAACCGGGTTCATGTAGGTGACTTCCTCGATCGCGGGGCGACCCCAGGTGGCGACGACGAGGCCGCTGAACAACAGCAGGGGGATGACGGCCAGCGGCAGAACGGTGAGCGCCTTGGCGGGATCGGACACGAGGGCCGAGATCAACAGACCGACACCGACGCTGGAGACCCCGACCCCGGCCATCACCACCATCAACTCAACCTGACCCCAGGGCAACAACTGCGGTTCGAGGGAGTGGAGCTGACGGATCGACGCCACGTAGTGGAGCAGAACGGCCTGCACCACCGCCACCAGGGACAACACCAACCAGCGGCTCAGCACGAACCCGAAGGGCGACCCGCAGGTCCCGGGTGAAGCGCCGCGGGGGCAAAGGAGCCGACGGCACGCCGCTCGACGGTGGGAGCTGCGCCCCGAATTTCCGGTAGGAGGTGGTCTGGGCGAACTCCCGCTCCCATTCGGCGCGCTGACGGGTACTGAGCATGGTGAACACACTCGTCATGTCCGGGCAGGGGAAATGGGTGGCGACACGGCCGGGGGGACCAATGAAGGCCAACCGACCCCCGGGGGCCAACACCAGCACCAGATCGCAGAGGGCGACACCCTGCACGCTGTGGGTGACAACGACGGTGGTGGTGCCCTTATCGGCCAGGCCCCGGAGATTGCTCATCAGCTCCCGCTCCAGGCCAGGGTCGAGGCCCGAGGTCGGTTCGTCGAGGATGAGGGCCTGGGGTTCGCCGACCAGTTCATAGCCAACGCTCACCCGCTTGCGTTGACCTCCCGAGAGCGACTCGATCCTGCCGTCGACTCGCTCGACCAGACCCAGTTCTCCCGCCACCCGTTCGACATTGACCTTGATCTCCTTGCCGCTGACGTCGGCGGGAAGTCGCAACCTGGCCGCCGCGGTCAGGGCATAGCGCACCGACAGCGACTCATGCACCGCGTCGGCCTGGGGCACAAAGCCGATACGGCGCCCCATCCCCTCAGCCGAGGCGTAGAGGTCGCGTCCACCGAGGAACACCCGACCGGCGGTGGCCGGTCGCCTGCCGGTCAAGGCGCCGAGCAGGGTGCTCTTGCCACTCCCACTGGGCCCGACCACCGCCGTCAGGGAACCAGGGGGCAGCAAAAAGCTGACCTCGCTGAGCAGGCGTATGCCACCCCGGACGGTGATGTCGCAGTCCACGGCGCGGCCGATCACGAGTTCGTTCTCCTGACGGACCGCAATCGATTGGCTGAAAACCTCGACGTTTTCCTGCAGGCTCTGGGTGTTCAGATTGGGTGGGGGCGCAGCCGAGGGGGCAGGTTCAAAAGGCTGGGCCCGGCGACCCACCCGGTCCGGGCAGGTACTGCGGAGGCGTGTAGCCGCCAGGGCCCGGGGGCGGAGGGGGTGGACGGGACGCAGGTCGGTGATCGGGGCCCGGTGGAGGCGAGTTATAGGGTGGAGGGTCCGAGCTGGGACCAGGCCCCGGAGGCGCCGAGACCTCAAATCGAACCGACGGCGAGGAGTGCGGCGGACCAAACCACACCTCGGTCGATCCGGGCGCCAGCGGCACCGACGGCATCCGGGTGCCGTTGGTGCGGTCATAGAGGCCATTCATGCTCTTGTCGTCGGTGACGGCCCAACGACCGTCGCCGTATTCGAGCATGGCGTGATGGCGCGACACATGAGGGTGGTCGATCGTGATCGAATCCCGAGGATCGCGGCCAATGGTGTGCCCGGGTAGGCCCTCGTAGGCATCGTCGTCGACCCAGACGATGATCGACAGGTCGGGGTCGGATGGGTTGCTATGACTCGACATCGTGCTAGCTGTTGCTTCCTTGGTCAGTTGAGCGGCCTTGGGTGGATGGGGCGGCCTTGAGTAGATGGGGCGGCGGCCACCGGCCCGAAACCTCACCGCTCTCTTTGAGAAACTCGACGAGAGGGTCCATGGCCGAACAGAACCGCTGCAATCGGTCAGGACCAAGCCTGGTCACGGGTCCCGCACTCAACCCATCAGTGTGGCGTTCGATGGCGGATCGGGCCTCGTTTCCCTCGGTCGTCAACGATCCGTCGGCGTCCACCCAACCCCGGGCCATCAGCCGTTCGACAGCGCTGTCCCACTCCTGGTCGGTCCATCCTCTGATGGCCAGGATCGTCGGTCGATTGCCATGACCGCGGCCTGCCATCAGGACATGGCTCATCGGTCCGTCGACCTCGGCCGCGGCCAGTGCCACGTTGTGGCTGTCGCCCCGCAGTTCCCGGAGCAGGGTGCAACCGTGCCACAGGGCCAGTGCATCATCGTCGGGCCACTCCAGTTCGGCGTAGGCGGCAAACAGGGGCCGGGCCCCGCTCTCGGCGTTGTCGAGGGCCCGCCTGACCAGATTGGCCGCGGTGGTGATATCGCCCCCGCTCGCACCGTCGCCAAAGATCCGGGACAGAGCCCGGCCCACCAGCTCGAGGCGCCAGGCCGTGGTATCGGCCGGTGAGCGGATGGCCCAGACTCCGGGGACGGCCCGGGCCACCATGCGGGGGGCGAAATTGTAGAAGATGGACGACACGGTGGAGGCACTGACCTCCCCCAGCGGCGCCGGGCGGTAACCGAAGTAGCCGTGCCACCACCCCTTGTAGCCGTGGTCGGTCAGGTTGGTCAGCTCGCGGCTGTAGTAGGTGATGGCGTGAAACGGCTCGGCCAACCGTGCCACCGCCCGTACTGAACCGTCCCCACCGTCGTGCAATGCCTCTCCCATCCCTGCATCATTGCCGAGTCAGATTACCCTGGCGACCAGAAAGACGATATTGCCGCCCCGTCGCCGCCACCGGCGTCGCCACCGGCGTCGGCGTCGGCGTCGGCAACGGCAACGGCAACGGCAACGGCGGGGTACGGTCGATCAGGTCGAAAGCTGCGCCATGGGTGGCACCCGATAGCCACCGAGTAGTCGCTCAAGATGCCCGGCCACCGTCAGCGTCGAGCGATCACCGAGGAACGGACCGACCACTTGGATGCCGACGGGCAGGCCGTCGTCGGTCCAACCAACCGGGACCACCGTGGATGGCAGGTAGGCCATCCCGATCAACGACGTCCACAGGATCAGGTCGACGTAGGGACGTTGCTGGCCGTCGACGTGGAGACTGCGGGTGTAGAGGGTGCCTGCTTGTTGATGTTCAAAGGCGGGAACGATGATGACGGGGCACAGAAGAATGTCAACGGTGGTGAAGAACTCGGCCCAGATCCGACGGATCCGCTCACGTTCCTCGGTCAGCAACAGCCAGTCACGGTGGAATGTGGCCGAAGCCCTGGCCCGCATCAGCAGGGCCTCAGAGGCACCGGCGGGGTCGAGCACTATCTGGCGGAACCGTTCCATCTCCTCCTCGGAGCGGCCGGGTGACGTGGCCGCCGAGATGAGGGGAAGGCCGACATCGTGGACAACATCGAAGCTGATCCCCGGTCGGGCGTTGCGGTCGACAGAAACCCCTTCACCCTCGACCGCACGAACGGCCTGATCGAGGATCGTCGCCACCGGGCTCGACACCGGACACGAAGGATCGTCGAGCCAGGCTCCGATGCGATAATCGGCCAGCCGCCTTGACCGGGGTGGAGGCAGCTCGAGGCGCCAACCTGGTGCCCGATCCTCAGTCGGGCCTGCGATCACGTCGAACAACAACTTCAGGTCGCTGACCGAGCGGGCCAGCGGACCGAGCACGTTGACGTCGGGTTCGGTCGAGCCCGCGGTCTGATGGTCGATGTAGCCAAGGGCCGGCACCACCCCGAAGCTCGGCTTGTGCCCACAGATCCCGCTGAAATGGGCGGGACCCCGGATCGATCCGCCGATATCGGTTCCGATGTCGAACGCAGACAGGCCGGCCGACACCGCGGCCGCCGCCCCTCCCGATGAACCACCCGGCGTCCGGGCCAGGTCCCACGGATTGTTGGTGGTGCCGAAGAGCTCGTTGAACGCCTGCATGTCGGCGGACCATTGGGGAAGGTTCGACTTGGCGAAGACCACGGCTCCCGCATCCCTCACCCGCCGTACCACCGAGGCGTCCTGGGCGGGCACATTGTCGGTTAGCTCGACGGCACCTCCGGTGGTTCGCACGCCCTCGGTGGCGATGGCGTCCTTGATCGAACAGGGCAGGCCGTGCAGTGGAGGGAGCTTGCCCCCGGCCATGGTTCTGGCATCGGCCGCGCCGGCAGCTTCGCGGGCCCGCCCCAGGTCGAAGGTGACCAGGGCGTTGAGGGCGGGGTTCAGTTGCTCGACGCGCTCAAGGTAGTGGTCGAGCAGTTCCAGCGATGACAGCTCCCGCCCTTTGATGGCGGCCGCCAGTTCGGTGGCCGAGCTGAGACCGAGATCCACCATGTCAGGACACGGTGAAGGTCGAGGGGCAGGAGCCTCTCAGCGACACACTGCCACCCTCGCCCAAGCTGAACGTGAGCAGGGTGCCCGGCTGCTTCTTGATGAGGGTACCGCCATCGTTCAGATCAGCTTCGCAGCCAACGTCACCCAGCGGCACCCGGGCCCGGTACCTTCCGGCCGGTATGTCTGGAACGGTGTAGGTCTGGCCGGTGGCGAGGGTCACCTCGTCCGGGATGGTCGTCACCGACTCCGTGGTCGTCGTCACCGACTCCGTGGTCGTCGCCCGCTCGGTCGTGGTCACCTCAACGGTGGTTGTGACCGCCGGTTCGACCAGGGACGAGGTGAGCCCCGTGCTGGTGGTTGTCGATTCGAGTGTCGTCTCGACGTCGGTGGAATCGGTTGAGCCGGTGAGGTCGTCGGCGGAGGTTATCGAATCCAACGATGACGTCGTTGCTTCGGTGGTCGCGGGGGCAGCCCGTTGGGTGCTGCCGGGGATCAACGACGGCACTGGGGCGGTGGCGATGGGAGCCAAGATCGTGAACCCGGTTGTCGCCGCCCCCTCATCTGCGGTTGCCTCATCGTCGGTTGCCCCGCCATCGGCGGCAGGGCCGGCCAGGACCTGGTTCTCGACCTCACCTGACCCGCCGATGTTGTAGGAGCCGATGGCTTGGATGGACGCCAGGGTGACGGCGAGCAGGGCCGCCACCATCAGCAATTTCGAACCCGAGGGGCGGAGCACGGCAACAACCGCTTCAAACGGTGACGACTGATAGACCAGTGGCCCCGCCTCGTCCGGTTGCTGAGCCAGGGAGCGGCGAAAGGGAAGCTCCCGATCCTCTCCACCCCCTCGGTAGGGCTGCTGGCCGAGATGGTCGGTGTGACCAGCATGACCGGTGTGACCAGCATGACCGGTGTGACCAGCAGGGTCGGCCGTGGCCCACGATGGGTAGTCGGCCACGGTGGGATCGGACGCATCGATGGGGCGGCCAGGCTCGGCACCCATACCCGGAAGGCTCCCAAGGCCCGGAAGGCTCCCGAGTTCGGGAAGGTTCCCGAAGGCCGGGAGCACACCAGGCCCAGGGTCGACAGGGCCGGGATCGGGACCGAGGTTCGGGGTCGGGCGGGGTTCGGAACCCACGGCCGGAGTTGCCGCCGTCGAGGCCCCCCGCACATCCGGCGGCAGGCGGGTGGCGTCGATGGCCTCGGTCTCCCACTCGGATATGGCCGAAGGCCCATTCGCCCCGGAGAACAACCGCTGCAACTCCTCATTGGGCTGGACCGGGGCAATACCCCGCCCATGACGGGCGTCGGCGAAAAACTCCGCAACCGGGTTGCCCGTTCGACCCACCTGGGCCGGTGTCTGCCCCGACAGGAGCAGTTCAAGTTCCTCATCTTCGAGAGCCCAGCGAGCGGCGTTCGACTCGTCGGTCATGGCCTTACCACCTCTTCTAGCACTTCTTGTTGGAGTCGCCGCAGGCCTCGGCGCTGCAACGCTTTGACGGCTGTCACCGGCTTGTCGACGATGGCGGCCACCTGGGCCAGGCTCAGATCACCGATCATGCGCAACAGGATGACGTCGCGCTGATCATCACTGAGTTGGCCGAGCATGCGAACCACCCGCTGGGTACCCAGCGCGTCAAGCGCCGTCACCTCGGCCCCCTCGACCGACCGATCGGGAACCACGTCATCGGAGCGTTCCGGCCTGCGGCTCTGGGCCCGGTGGGCGTCGATCAACTGGTTTCTGGCAATGGCGAAAATCCAGGCCCGGAACTGGGTGCTGTCGCCCTGGAAGGAGTTGAGGCCCCGGAAGGCCCGGAGGAACACCTCGTTGGTAATACCCTCGGGGTCCTCGGCACTACGGGAACAGGCAAACTTGGTGACCTGCGGCGCCAACCAACGATAGAGCCGCTCAAAGCTACGGCCGTCGCCCTGGACAGCATCGCCCAGCATCGACGAGAACGCCGACTCTGCAATAGGGTCGGGCCTCAACGCTCTTTCGCTGCCACCTGGTACTTCTGTCATCGCCTCCGCCGCGTGGCGCCACATCGTCATCGTTGCTGTAAACGTGGCGTCGGTCGGAAAGGATACCTCAATGGCCCGATTTGTCCCGAACACCCCCTGACCGGTTCGACGTGATCGCCGAACCGGCGACCACCAACACCACCGACCAGACCCTGCAGAGTAGGAACAACCCATGCGAGTTCTCATTACCGGAGCGACCGGCATGATCGGCCGGAAGCTCACCGATCGCCTGCTGGAAACGGCGGCGCTGGGAGGGGCGCCCCTTGCTGCGCTTGATCTGGTCGACATCGTGGCCCCAATCGACGGGGGTGACGCCACCACCGGTTCCAGGCCTGCAGCCCACACCGACTCGGAGGTGAATCCTGCCATCGAGGTCAACCACATTGCCGCCGATCTGAGCGATCGGGGAACGGCAACCATGCTGGCCGAGCGCGAAGCCGACGTGGTCTTCCATCTGGCAGGTGTGGTGTCGGGTGAGGCCGAGGCCGACCTGGCCAAGGGGTACCGGGTCAACCTCGACGGCACCCGGCTGTTGTTTGACGCCCTGGCCGCGGCCCCGTCGGTGCCCCGGGTGGTATTCACCTCCTCCATCGCCGTGTTCGGGGCGCCGTTTCCCGAGGTGATAGGCGATGACTTCCACCTCACCCCCCTGACCTCCTACGGAACCCAGAAGGCCATGGGTGAGGCCCTGCTGGCCGACTACTCGCGCCGGGGCCTGATCGACGGGATTGGCCTGCGGTTGCCGACCATCACCGTGCGACCCGGGCGGCCGAACGCCGCCGCCTCCGGGTTCTTCTCCTCCATCATCCGCGAGCCGCTGGCCGGCGAGCAGGCCATCCTCCCGGTGCCCCGATCAGTCCGCCACATCCACGCCAGCCCCCGCTCGGCCGTCGGCTACCTGCTCCACGCCGCAGAACTCGACACCGCACGCCTCGGTCCCCGCCGCAATCTGACCATGCCCAGTGTCTCGGTGACCGTGGCCGAACAGATCGAGGCCCTGGCCCGGGTGGCGGGACCGGACGCCGTTGACCACATCGTGGAACGGGCCGACCCGGTGGTGGCCGCCATCATCGCCGGCTGGCCCCGACGTTTCGCCACTGAACGGGCCGATGTGCTCGGTTTTATTGGCGAGGCTACCTACGACGAGATCATCAGAACCTACATCGAGGACGACCTGCACTGAGCCCGTCCCGATGGTGTCGCGGACATGCCACCCACCCACCCACCGCGGCCCAGCGCTGCACCTAGGGTCACTCGACCCGTTCGCTCAGGAAGCGGGCGATGCTGGCGTTGAGCTCAAGGGGTTGGTCATAGTGGACCATGTGGCCGGCGTCGGCCACTTGAGCGCAGCTCACGTCGGCGAAGTTCGACAGGCGCCGGGCCACCTCCTCATCGGTGAATGGCCCTTCGAGTTCTTCGCTGAAGGGCAACGAGAGCTTCCAGAACCGGTCCCACGCATCGCGGCCGAGAACTACGTGAACCGGGCAGGTGACACCGCGCCAGCGTTGCTCGGCCCGATCGTGGTCGTGGCCGGCAACCCAGTCCCGCGAGGCGGGATCGAAACGCCATTCCCGACTCCCGTCCGGTCGCTCGCTGGTGCCCTTGTCGGCCAGCAGCGCCGCCCGTTCAGCGTCGAGGCCGGGGTGGAGTGTCCGGATCCGCTCCACCGCTTCGGCCAGATTGGCCAACGGCCGACTCCGGGCCCGTTGGCGGACCCGTTCCACCCGGGTTCGGGAGTAGTGGCGTTCGTGGGCCTCGGGATCGGTGCGGGCCAGACGATGGGGCGGAGGACCGAGCGACTCGATCAGCACCGCAGCTCGCGGGATCTCGGGATAGACACCGCAGAATTGGGCCGCCACCTGACCCCCGAGTGAGTGGCCGATGATGATCGGGGCAACGAGATCCAGGGTTTCGACCACCCCAACCAGGTCACCGATCATGTGCAGCAGGGTGTAGCTACCCCAGTCGCTGTTCCCGTGACCCCGCAGGTCGAGGCTGATCACCCGGTAGCGATCGGCCAGGGCCCGGGCCACGGAATCCATGCTCCAGGCCGAATCGGACTGTCCGTGCAACATCAGGACCGGCGGAGCCGACGCTGAACCGTAGAGCAGAGCCCCCAGTGTGAGGGCCCCGGCGTCGATTCTGGTCTCGATCGGTTCGTTCAATGGCCCGCTGCCCTGCTCCAACCCGTCGCCGTCCGGCCCGATGCGTCAATCCCGTGGGGTGACGGGCAACTCATCGGGTGGCAGCGGTGTGTTCGACCGAAGATAGGCCCGCAGCCGGTCAGAATCGCAATCCGGACACAGATGCACCAGGCGAACCGACTGCATCGAGAGTTGGGTGCCCCGTGACTTCTCCAGGATTGCCTGGAAGGCCGGTCGGACCTCGGTCGAATCGCAACGCTTACACCGTGGCGCCAGGTCGCGATCCCAGATCAGGCCGCAGGCACCGCAGGTGATCGTGATCACCTCACCGTTGCGTTCGCCCAGGAGATCATCATCCTCCCCACATTGGGCGCAGACCAACTCGGAGTCCTTCACCCAATCGAGAGTACCGATCCCCGGCCCAGGGTGCTCGCCCCCGACCAGAGGTGCTTGACTGTGGCCATGACAACCTCAGCATCCCTCCTACCGACCGAACTGCTCGCCGCCGGGGCGGTCTGTGGCGATCGACTGATCGAACGGGGGGAGACGGTCGGCGTGGCCGAAGGAAGCGCCGGGGGGCTCATCTCGGCCGCCCTGCTGGCGAGGCCCGGGGCCTCGGGCTACTTCCTCGGAGGAGGCGTGATCTACACCCGCAAGGCCCTCGACGGCCTGCTCACCGGCAAGATCGAACGGCCCCGCAAACTGCGGGGGGCGTCGGAGCCGTGGGCCCTGCATCTGGCCCGCGGCGCCCTGGCCCACATCGGATCGACCTGGGGTATCGGTGAAGGCGGGGCAGCCGGACCATCGGGCAATGGCTACGGCGACCCGTCCGGCCATGGCTGGGTTGCGGTCGCCGGCCCCCAGGAGGCCTCACGCCACATCCTCACCGGCAGCGACGATCGGCTGACCAACATGGTCGCCTTCGCCGTGGGCGCCCTCGAGGTGTTGGCCACCCAACTCGAGTCTTGAGCCGGCCTTGAGCGACCGCCCTATCCCTGCTTCCACGGAAGACCGGCGTAGCGCCAGCCTGTGGTGCGGTGACCAAGCTTGTTGAGGTCACCCTCAAAACCCAGGGTGATGTTGTAGGCCCGCTCAAACCCGCTGGCCGCCAACGCCTGGGCTGCGCCACGCGAGCGCTCCCCCGAACGGCACAACAACAGCACCGGGGTCGCAGGGTCGAGGTCCTTGCTCGCTTGTTCGACAAAGTCGGGGTTGGGGGCGCCATCGGGGTAGGTGGTCCACTCGACCATGCGCGGCCGCTTGCCGACCCCCTCAAGCACCGGAACGCCCACAAAGTTCCATTCAGCTCTCGTTCGAACATCAATCAGGACCGCGTTGTCCTCATCGGCCAAGATCTGCCAAGCTTCGTCCAGAGTCAATTCACCGGCATAGTCCCTCAACTTTTGACTCCCTAATGTGTGCCAATCTCGAATGTTGTGCCCATCACCGTAGACCACAGCCATCCGGTGGTCATTGACCTGAGACCAATAGCCTCACACCAAAGCCGCAACCAGCAGACAGACGAAGGAGAACCACAAAATCATGAGCAGAATCATTGTTGGTGTCGACGGGTCGGAACAGTCAACCGAAGCCCTGCGATGGGCCCTGGCCCATGCCAAGTCAGGCGACGAGATCGTTGCCACCCATGCCTGGCAGATCCCGCCCGTGAGCGGGTTTGAGTTCCCTGCCTACAACCTGGCTGACGTCGAAACGCACGCGGGCGAGATGGTGGACAAGGTCCTGGCCTCAATCGGGACCGACGACCACCCAGGGGTGACGATCAGCAAAGTGATCCGCCAGGGCCACTCCGGCCAGGTTCTGATCGACCAGTCCGAAGGGGCCGACATGATCATCGTCGGCAGCAGGGGACACGGTGGGTTCCGCGGTTTGCTCCTCGGCTCGGTTAGCACGTACGTGGTACACCACGCCAAGACCGCGGTGGTGGTCCTGCCGCACCGCGAGTAGGAGCACACCCTCAGCAACGGTCGCGCCGCACCCGAGGTCAGGCCAGGGGAACCGACCAGCGGAGTTCAGCTCCCTGGTCCGTTGCCTCCTCGTATTCCAAGCTTCCCCCCAGCGACATGGCCCGCTTGGTCAGGTTGCGCAGACCAAATCCCTGGCCGGCTCCTGGCCGGAGGCCGATTCCATCGTCGCGAACCGTCACGGCCAGTTGTACCTGATCGACGGTGACGGTAACCAGGGCCTCGGACGCCTCGGCGTGACGATCAACGTTCGAGAGCAACTCGTTGACCGTTGGCAGCAGATGATTCACCACCACTGGTGACAACACCTCGATGTCGCCCTCGATCTCCAGGGTGAGGGCGCATCGGCCCGAGGCCCGATGGCGGTCGATCAGACGCCGCAGTTCGCCGGCAACGGTGTTGTCAGGCTTGGTCAACTGGAAGATGGCGTTACGCACATCGGCGATGGTGTCATCCAGGTCGCCGACCGCCTCGTTGGCCCGCTCGGCCAACAGATCCGGACGACCGGCTGCGCTCTGGAGCCGCATCCCGGTTGCGTAGAGACGCTGGATAACGACGTCGTGGAGATCACGGGCGATGCGTTCACGATCCTCAACCAGCAACATGTGGCGCCGATCTTCCCGCGCCCGAGCCAGAACGAGTGTGACCGCGGCTTCGGCGGCCAGTGACTGGGCCACGGTCAGGTCGTGCTCGGTGAATAGCGGCGCCCCTTCTCCCCGGGCCATGACCAGGATGCCCTCAACCGAGTTTGCCGTGTGGAGGGGAACGACGACGAGCGGACCAATGGGATCGCTGCCCGACGCCTCGTCAGGCAGCAGGTGGGAGAGGGCACCGGGAACAGGAACGACTTCGATCTCGGAGGTCTTCAAAACCCTGGCGGCAACGTTCCCGGCCGGGAGCACTGTCTGGTACCAATCAGGCCCGACCGACTCCCGGTGGGTCCGTACCTGCAGCTGACCGCTCTGGTCGGAACAGGCAATGAAGGCCACCTCGACCTGCAGCGCGTCGGCCACCGCGGCGACGATCAGCTGGAGGACATCGTCGGTCACCCGTTCATCAAGGGCGGCCTTTCGCACCCCGGCCAGGGCGGCCAGCAGTTCCTCCCGTCGATCCCGTTCCTGCTCCGCCTCGATTCGACGGGTGATGTCGACGATGTGGACCAGGCACCGTTGGTCGCTCCCTCCGTTACCTTCCTCATCGGGCTCGACGATGCTCAAAGGGGAGGCATGCACCGCAGCCCACAGGTACGAACCGTTGGGCCGGCGGTAGCGGTGCTCAATTCGGTAGCCGGTCTTCCCCCGAAGCAGAGCGGCGGCCCGGGATCTGCTCACCTCACGGTCCTCGGGATGGGTCAGCTCGACCGTGCTCCTGCCAACCAGATCGTCGACGGCGATACCAAACATGGTGGCCAGCGCCTCGTTCGCCCTCACGATGCGTTGCCGACTCAGATCCTCCAGATCGAGGATGGCCATGGGCACCGCTGCGTCGTCGAAGGCCGAACGGAAGGCGGCCTCGCTGAGCCTGAGCCGCCCCTCAGCCTCTCGGCGGATGGCATCGAGTTCAAGTTCGGCCGCCACCTGCCTGCTGACATCGCGCACGACGGCCATGGCCATGGTGCTGCCGTCGATGGTGACGGTGCTGAGAGCAACGTCGACGGGGACCAGAGAACCATCGGCCCGCTGTGCCTGCAGGCGGGCGCCGGAGCCGCCCATCGGCCTGACCCGCGGCCGCTCGATGTAGCTTGTCCGCAATCCGACATGTGAACTCCGGCTTGGCGTGGGCACCAACAGTTCGATCGATCGGCCTATCAGATCGTCGGGGGTGTAGCTGAACATGCCCTGGCAACGTTCGTTGGCCGCCACGATGACGCCGCCTTCATCGACGATCAGAATGGCGTCGGGGGAGGCATGCAGTATCTGCTCGGTGACGCTCATCGGTCGCTGATGGTCCGATTCAGCGTTGGGAGCAGGGGATTCCGGTGTCATCATTCGTAACGACGGCGGTTGCGTTCCTCCAGCCGGGCGGCGAAGGCGGCCGCTTCGGTCCGGCGGCTCATACCCAGCTTGGCCAGTAGATTCGACACGTAGTTCTTGACCGTCTTCTCGGCCAGATACAGCGCCTCGGCGATCTGACGGTTCGAGTAGCCGTCGCCAATGAGATCGAAGATCCTTCGTTCCTGATCGGTGAGAGCCGCGACCTTCCCCTCATCGCTGTTCTTCAACCGCTGGACGCTGAGTCGCACCGTTGCCGAGTCGAGTAGTTGGGCTCCGTCGGCCACCTTGCGGATCGACTCCACCAGATCGTTGCTTCGGATCTGTTTCAACACATAACCTGCCGCCCCGGCCATGGCGGCATCGAGCAGGGCCTGGTCGTCGGCAAAGGAGGTCAGGATCAGGCAGGCGACATCGGGATGCTCGGAACGGATATCCCGACAAACCTCGATCCCGTTTCCCTGCTCCAGTCGAACGTCGAGTACGGCGACATCAGGGTGGGACTCACCAACGACCCGGAGGGCCTCGAGGGCTGTTGCCGCCTCGCTGACAACGGCCATGTCCGGCTCGGCGTCGACAAGATCAGCCACCCCTCGGCGTACGATCTCGTGATCATCGAGCAGAAAGACCTTGATCGGAGCCACCTGCTCGCTCTCGTCGGAGCCCGACGCAGGCGACGAAGATAAGTTCTGGTTCGCAGGGAACTGTTCTTTGCCGGCCACGACTGACCAGTATTCCATCTCGTTGGTCATGTCACGGTCGAAAGTTCACAAGCAGAGCACAAAGACCCTAGTCCGCCGTCGCCGGCTCGCGCCGCCCGAACCGAGCCAGGAGGCGCACCAAAAGGCCCAATCCGACCAGCGCCCCGAGGCGCAGCAGGCCTGAACCATCGGCGGTAAGGAGTTGGTGGAGGAACAACGAGCCGGTCGTGACCGCACCGGCGAAGGCCACCCACTGGGGAGGGCGCCACCCTTGGGGCTCGGAACGGGTTTTGATGGCGGCCACGTTCACGATGAACAGCACGAACAACAATGCCGTCACCGCGGTGCGGGCCAGCGGGCCAACCGCACCGGTGGCGGCCAACACCGCGGCCAGGGCGCCGGAGACCACTACGGCCACCACCGGACTCCCGCGTCGGGCGCTGACCCGACCAAGCACCGCAGGAAGGTCGCCGTCGCGGCCCATGCCGAACAGCAGGCGGGCGGCCGAGACCAAGGCGAACAGTGAGGTATTGGTCACCGCACCCAGGGCGATGAGGGCGAAGACCTGGTCGGAGACGGCGACGTTTCCTGCCTTCACCACCTCGAGCAGGGGGCCGTCGCTGGCCGCCAGCACGGCGGGATCGACGACCGCCCCCGTCGTGACCGCCACCAGGAGGTAGATGACCCCGGCCACGAGCACCGCCCCCAGCAACACCAGCGGGAACGTGCGCCGCGGATTGTCGACCTCCTCCGACAGATGCACGGCGTCCTCGAAGCCGAGGAAGGCAAAGAAGGCCAGGGCCACGGCGTTCAGGTAGGCACCGGCTTGGAGCGTTGAGGGCTGCCACACCGAGCCGACTTCGGCCTCGCCGCCGGTGATCACGACCACCCCAATGGTGATGACAAGCACCAGGCCCGACGCCTCCACCAGGGTCAATGTGGCATTGGCCCGGGCCGAGGCCTCCACCCCAAGGGCCGCAATCGCCGTGAGTACAATGACGACCAGTACCGCCACCGGCGACGTCGGCACCTCGACCAACTCCGAGAGATAGTCGCCGGCGAAGGCCCTGGCCGTGGTGGCCGATGTACTCAACGTCGAGGCCAGCACCGCGATCCCAACCAGGGCGGTCATGGTTGGCGAGCCAAAAGCGCGGCGAGCGTAGAGGGCCGACCCAGCAGCCCCGGGGAAGCGGGTCACCAGCTCGGCGTAGGACACCGCCGAGGCGAGAGCGATAACGAACGCTCCGGCGAAGGCCAACCACAGCATGGGCCCGACCTGGGCGGCCAACTCCCCCACCAGCACGTAGATCCCGGCCCCGAGGATGTCGCCGATCACCAGCAGCAGAAGCATCGACCGCGAGACCCGTCCCCCCAGCCGCTGTTTCGACACTCCAGACTCCGACCCCCCAGGCGCCGAACCCCCGTCGCCGGATCTCGAACCCGACTCCCGGTGGCCGGACAACCCAACATCAGGCGCCGCCGATGACCGACCTTGGGAGCTACTTTTGTCGTTCATTGTTTGATAATCAGGCCGGCGGAATCGGCCCAACAGAGGCAAATGCCCTCTCTTGGTTCAAGTTCAGCATGTGACTAACGACCCTTGCTCCTCTTGAGCCCCGAAGCGGACGATGGTCAGATGTTCGACGATGTGGTTGTCTTCCTCGACGGCTCAACCGACGCGGCCCGAGCATTGGGGCCTGGGGCCGCCATTGCCCATTACCTTGGGGTCTCGCTGGTGGTCGTTGGCTTCTACGAGGGGTCGAGTCGCCAGTACCTTGACGAGGCGGTCGACGATCAGGCCCGGGGCCGGGGCGTCGTCAAGCTTGAGGTCGTCATCGAGCCCCTCGTCGGTTCGGTCGGAGCGGCGGTGGCGAGGATGGCGAAAATCCACAATCGCAGCCTGATCTGTATGTCAACCCACGGGCGGGGACGCTCGGCCGCGGTGCTGGGAAGTGTGGCCTCGGAGGTGCTCGAAGCCACCGACCGGCCGGTCATGCTGGTCGGGCCGGCCTATGCGGCTCCCAGTTTCCGGTGCCACGGCCCGTTCGTGGTTGCGCTGAACGGCAGCCCCGAGTCGCGCTCGATCCTTCGCCCCGCCCAGGACTTCGCCACTCTGTTCGACTACGAGGTCGAGATCACCACCGTGATCGATCCTGGTGCCTCGGCTGAGTTCGAACGGCTCCAGGCGTCATGGGATGGTGGCGATATCGGGTCAGAGTCGGCCACGGTGCGAAACGCCGCGGCCGAGGCCGAACAGGCGCTGAAGACGCCGGTGTCGTTCACGGTGTTGCACCACGCCGATCCTGTTTCTGCGCTGGTCGACTACGCCACCGAAACCCACGCCGCGCTAGTGGCCATGGCCACCCACAATCGCACCGGTCCGGCGCGGGCCTTGTCCGGGAGCACCGTGGCAGGCGTCGCCCGCCACTCCCCCAGCCCTGTTCTGGTCATCCAGGCCCCCCGGCAGTAGCGACGCC
>Ga0316190_10001712_pt1 | contig 15965 bp, 13 predicted proteins | sample Eddworburrow2_MG_FD_204929 | JGI IMG/M metagenome (GOLD analysis project Ga0316190, IMG submission 204929) | Coastal sediment microbial communities from Maine, United States - Eddy worm burrow 2 | ecosystem: Environmental > Aquatic > Marine > Coastal > Sediment | place: USA: Maine | collected... | reverse complement strand
GTGATGGCCGATCCATGCAATCCATGATCCGGTTGATCCAATTCATTCTGATTCTGGTGGCGACATCCGCCCGATCGCGGTTGTCGTTGCAGGTTGAGAACGCGGCGCTGCGGCACCAGTTGTCCGTGTACCGGAAGTCGGGGCAAAGGCCCCGTATCCGCCCGGCAGATCGCCTGCTCTGGTCCGTCATGTCGAGGCTGTAGTCGGGGTGGCGCGCCGTGCTTTTCTTTGTCCAGCCCAGGACCGTAACGACCTGGCAGAAAAAGCGATTTCGCGACTTTTGGCGCGCGCTCAGTCAGTCGAATAAGCCAGGCCGGCCTCGGATTTCGCCAGAACTCAGAAAGCTCATTGAGCGGATGTGGGAAGCCAATCCGACGTGGGGTTCGCCAAAGATCGTCGCTGAGCTTGCAATGCTTGGAATCAACGTTGCCAAGTCAACAGTAGAAAAGTATCGGCCCAAGCGAGCCGGGCCTTCGTCGCCTAAGTGGAGAACATTCCTAGATCAGCATGTTCGAGATCTGGTATCGATCGACTTTTTCATCGTCCCGACTTCGACTTTTCGGGTGTTGTTCGTCTTCATCGTGCTTGCCCACGACCGACGGCGAATTGTTCATTTCAACGTGACGGAACATCCAATGGCCCAGTGGGCAGCGCAACAGATCGTCGAAGCGTTTCCGTTTGATACTGCTCCGAGTTATCTGATTCGAGACGGTGATGGCATATACGGTGAGCGCGTTACGCGGAGGCTTGAAAGTCTGGGCATCGACGAGGTCGTCACGGCCCCCGCGTCGCCATGGCAAAATGCGTATGCGGAACGAGTGATCGGGACGTTACGCCGAGAACTTTTCGACCACGTGATCGTGCTCAACGAGCGGCATCTCAAGAGACTCATGTCGTCGTATCTGGATTATTACCACCCGTGGCGAACACACCAATCCTTGAATAGCGACGCGCCGGACGGTCGTCCCGTACTAGCACATGTTGGCCGTCGGTCTCCAATCCTCGGCCAAAGCCGTCGCTGCTGCTTTGAGCCGACCATTTCCGATATTCATCGGTTACCAGACATAGCCCGGGAAACTTCCCTTATTGTTCGAACAGCTTCAATTTCCGCGCATAGCGCGCCGCCTGCTTGTCATTGCCCGCGTCACGATTGAAGGCGACCAGGGCACTGAGAATATCCCGGTCGTTGGGATGTGCATTGTGTGCACCCTGCAACACCATGATTGCCTGCTGAGCTTGGCCCGTGGAATTGAGGGCAACGGCATAAACGTAGACATACCGAGGATTACCTGGACTTAGGCCGGAGCCACGCTGTAGCGCAGCAACCGCCTCCGAAAAACGCTTCTGGCGGATGAGCGAAAGCCCCAGCGCATGCTGCAGGTCGCCATTCGAAGGGTGCTCAGTTATCCCCTCCCGCAATACTGCCTCTGCCTGAGCCTCATCCCCGCTGCGGCTGTAGAAATCGGCGAGATTGATCCGGGCCGGAACGAAAAGCGGCTCAAGCATGCTCGCCGTGCGATAGGCAGCAACGGCCTTGTCTCCCTCGCCGCGTGCAAAGTAGAAGTTGCCGAGATTAGCCTGTGCCTCGGGCCGCTCGGCCATCGCAAGCTGGCTGTCCACGTATTCACCCATCACGCTGTCCAGCCGTTCACGCTGGTCCCCGGCCAACTCGCCCGTGGGTATGGCCGACAACAACCGTGCCGCCGCGATACGCACCGCACGGACTGGGTCGCTGAGCAGCGGCCAGGCCAGGCGCACCTGGAGACCCTGCGGCAGTGCCTCCAGGGCCGTCAGTGTCGCAGCCCGCACCATCGGATCGCCATCCGCCACTCCGCTGGCCAACACGTGGGCGTTTGCCCTGTTCACGTAGGGACCCATCGCAGCGAGCGCTGTCGCACGGGCAATATCGGGCATCTGTGTATTGCGGATCAACGCCGCCAGTTCCCGGCCTGCCGTCGGAGCCCGGTCACGTGCGGCCTGCAGCGCTGCCGCATACTGTTGAAGACCGGTCGGCGTCTTTTCATACCAGTCGGAGACCTGCTGAGCCGCCCACTCAGACGACCTGTCCTGGTGGCAGGTGTTGCAGGCATTTGGCGTACCAAGTTTCACCGAGAGGTCCGGGCGCGGGATATGCATGCTGTGATCGTGGCGCGGATCGACCACCATGTAATTCCTGGGTGGCATATGACACTCGGCACAGCTCGCACCGGCTGTCCCCGCCTCGTGGAAGTGGTGCGCCGGCGTGTCAAACCTGTCCGCCTGGTGACACTGCAGACAGACGCCGTTGCCGGGCGCCCTGAGACTCAGGTCGTGCGGTTCATGGCAATCACTGCAGGTCACGCCCGCGTGATACATCTTGCTCTGCAAAAAGGAACCGTAAACATACACCTCGTCGTTAATCTGACCATCGGCAAAATACATGCCCTGGTCGAGGCGCCTCGGCAAATAGTGATCCATGAAGCGATTACCATGCACATAATCGTGGGTGATCGGACTGCGTCGCGCATGACAACGCGCACACATCTCGATCTCTTTCTCACTGTTGCGGGGTTTGCTGCGTCGGGCGCTCCCTGTTTCCGGGTCCATCGACCAGGTCACACCCTTGCGCTCGTCGAGTAGCAGATGGAGGCCCTTGTCGGACTGATGTTTCTCCCACCCCGGCTTCTTCTCTCCCCAGCTCACATGGTCGGCACCCGGTCCATGACAGGCCTCGCAGGAGACGTCGATCTCAGACCAGGTGGTCGAGAAGGATTTCGACGCAGGGTCGTAGTTTTTCTGCAGATTGGTCGAATGGCACTCGGCGCACATACTGTTCCAGTTCTGGCTCGGCTTGGTCCAGTGCAACTCGTCGTCGTGCGTGATCCTCTCGTCCGGGTAAAGATGGAACCAGCGCTGCCCTCCCTGGTCCTGCGGACGCGTATCCCAGGCAAGGCTGAGGGCCTGCAGGCGCCCCCCCCGAAAACTCAATCAGGTACTGCTGCAGTGGATGCACACCGAAGACGTATCTGATCTCGAAGTCGCCGAGCTTGCCGTCCGCGCCCTCGGTGCGAACCATGAACTTGTCATTCGCTCGGTAGAAAGTTGATGTCACCCCGAATTGCGTCAGACTGGCGTCGGCAAAATCACCCAGCACTGTATCTTCCGCAGCCTCTTGCATCGCCAGGTCATGATGCGAACCGGTCCAATCCTTACCCTGCTCTACATGGCACTCGACGCAGGTGCCCGCACCGACAAACGCGGCAGCTGAGACGTCATCTGCGGCCGCGCGCTCAGCTGCACCGACAGCCGCCGGTAACAAGAGCAAACCCAGGTGCAAGACACGGGAAAAAGGTTTACAAAATGACATCATAATAGTCCGCTGAGAGCCTCAGCATCAGACTTCGATCCATCATTCATCGAGCCCTTGCTGCAGGATCTACATCGTTTCCGTCAGAAGACGTAACGCAAAGTCCCGCCGAGAAACAGGATCGCATTGCTGTCGAACTCACCCTTCGTACGAACCCCCTGCGACATATCATCAATTGCCGCGTCACCAACCAGATACAGGGTACCGCCTACTGAAAAGTCCAGATTCTTCTGTCCTTCCCAAGCGTATGCGGCAGAAAACTTGAAAATCTCGTCGACCGGCAGGTCAAAGGTGCGGTCATCATCATCGACTGGCGAGCTCTCATAAGAGAACCCGAGCGAATAGATACTTCCTCTACCGGTACGGTGCGAATAGGCGATGCCGGTGTGCCAAGTGTCCTTCCAATCGCGCTCAAGTTCGGCAACCGGATTCAGCATCCCGCCGCTGAAGGCCAGTTGGTTGTTACTGAACACAGACCAGTCCTGCCAACCGGCATTAAGATACACGGTGTCTCTGTCCGTATAGTCGTACCGGAGACCTACCTCTAGCCATTGCGGATTCTTCCAGTCGATGTCGATCGAATCAGCGCCGACCGGCACTGCCACATTCTTCACCTTGACATCGCCGGACAGCTCCACGTCCATCTCGGCACGGTAAACGATACCGAGCAAAAGATCGTCGTTCAGCGCGTAGTTCAGCGAGAAGAACGGCTGATAGCCGACATCGTCTGCATCGTCGATATCGAGGCGGCCATCACCACCGCTGACCGTCGGTATCACAGCAGGATTAAGTGCGATTTGTTGCTCGTACATCGTATAGATGATCGAGACACCAGCGCCGACTGAAAGAGATTCATTGACCTTGTAAGCAACCGAGGGGGACAGCCCTAATGCACCAAGTTCTGCACGTGTCGTCGAATAGCGGCCTGCGAAATTATTTCCATAGTCGACGCCACCCCCCATCGTGCCAGCCACCGAAAGTCCAAAGCTCAGGCGGTCGGAATACTTGTGGACGTAGAAAAAGCTGGGTACCGCGGCAAGGATACCGGCATTGCCACCATCACCGCCGCCACCAGTGGCGATACTGGTGTCGAACTCCATGTTTGGAATGACGGCCTGAAACCCGGCAAACACCTGATCTTCCTGGAGATAGACCATGCCCGCCGGATTGGACCAGGACGCGTCCGCACCCGACGTGTTAGTTGAATTGGCAACCCCGGCAGTACCCAGACTATGTGGTGTCCCGATCTCTTGAAGGTAGAAACCCGCTGCCTGTGCTTTCATTATGACCGAGACAGAGACGCCCACGACAATCAAAAGGATTCGTTGAATGACTTTTCTGGTCGACTGATTCGATGTCATTTTTCTACCACTGTTTCTGTGTCCATGAATAAATTCGCAGCATATGCCCGGTATGTTGCCCCAAAAACCTATCAGCCGTTCAACTCCGGCAACTCAAACGGTGCGTTCGGTTTGCGCTGGCATGTCTCATGCCAGCGCTTGCGCGCCTTCATCACAACATCAAGCAAAGGCGCTGTATCTGCCAAACGGCCGTCCGTTGCGACGCTAAGCAAGAGCTGATCGACCGTCGCCCGCGCATCAGCACCGGCATACCGACACAGGAAATCCTGCAACTGTGCCGGTCGGTCCGTCTCGTTTACCCGATCCAGCCAACGCATGAGTTCGCGCAGTGCCAAATGGGCATCTTTCGAGCGGATCGATTTTACCGCGAGCCGGAAGTATCTCGCCTCGGATTCGGACCTGCGCCTGCGCCATACGCGCCAGCGCTGCGCCAGGGGTTTGCGGGCACGCAGCAGCAGATAGGCCAGCACCAGCAAAACCACCCCGGGCATCACCAGGCCATGCCAATCGAAGCGCCCGATCCCGGACAGCTCACCCGCTGTGGTTCCACCTGCCGCAGCGGCAGCAACATCAAGTTCAAGTCCCGGAAGGGTGACCCTCTCCAGCTTCTGTGCAGAGACATTCCACCAGGTCAGCACGACATCCGGTACCGTCACCGTACCGGCACGCTCAAACACATAGGTCACGTTCTCGGCACGCATGCCGGTCAAACTGCCGCGGTCCGTGCTGTCCTTCACCGTGGGCTCGGCCGGATAGATACCCACACCTGGCAGGTCGTCATATTTCAACGGGGTGAAGGCCATTGCGGAAACACCCTCGGCCTGCATGGTCAGGGTTCGCGTCAACGCATCGCCCACCTTGGGATCATCGATCGCCGGTGCCCACTGCTGCTCCGCGTTGAAATGCGTGGTGCTGATCAGCCCAACGACATCCTCCGCACCTGGCGGCACTTTCGCTTGGATCGTGATCGCCGACGTCTGCTTCTGCTGCACCGTCTGTGTCGCATCCGCGCCCCAGGTCTTGGTCGTCACCTCGACCGGTATCGCTGGCACCTCGACGGTACCGGCCAGCTGGGGATAAATCGAAAACTCGTAACTTTGACCTGTGTAGGCCACACCACCGATGGTCTCCTGCAGGCGCGAACCCTGGGTGTCGGTTCGAATCAGGTAGGCGCCGGACAAATCCACCTCGCCAAACCGGCTGATCTGCGCCCAGCCGTCCTCGCCAAGCACGTCGACCTGCAGCACCACCCGCTGACCAACCCAGGCCTCTTGCGGCGTGACCGTGGTGCGCAGCAGGATGTCACCGGCCGTCACGGCCACCGCGTACCAGGGCATCAGCAGACTGCTCAGTATCGCAACCCGGCGCATCGGCTACCTGCCCTCCGGCTTGCGGGTGGCGTACTGATGGGCAAACTTGACGCGCAGGAAATCGGCCGGCTTGGTCTGCACCTGGCGTAACCAGATTGAGCGCAGTTCGGCATCGGAGGAATCCGTTGCGCCTTCTACCTGCTCCTCGCCCGCAGAGGGTGGCGACTTGCCCTTGTCGAAGACGATCTCATCGGCCCCCATCTTGCCGCCGGTCATATCCCCACCTTCCTTCTTCAGGGCCTCGGCGCGCGCCAGGGCGACCTCAAGGTTGACCGCAGCGTCCTCCCATCCAGGCTGCAACTGCAAGGCCCGCTCATAGCGTTCAACAGCGACAGCGTATTTGCCCTGCATCACGAGCGCGTTGCCCTGGTTGAACACGGCCGCTGGCGTGTCATAGCCGGCGAACAGTGATGCGGCCTCGTCAAACTCTCCCTGGCGGAACAGCGCGGTGGCCCGCCACATCGGATCGGCAAAACGATTCGCAGCGGACGCATAGTCCGCCTTGTCAAACAGACGATGCCCCCGCTGGTCCGGTGTCCACAGCGAGCAATCGCCATCGGACAGGCAATACAGGCCGGAGCCAAGCACCAACAACGTGAGGACAGCGAACTGGAGCTTGGGACTGGAGAGGCGGATCTTCATCGCACCAACCACCCGCGTCGCGACCACATCAGGGCCAGCAGCGCGATCAGCGGCATCAAGGCATAACCAGCATCGTGCCAACGGTTGCCACTGCTCGTTCCAGCCACAGCTTTGAAATCCGATCGTGCGCGTCGTGCGGCCTGCTGCACATCGGCCTGGTCCACACTGACCCGCAGCACGGGCGCATCCAGCGCCGATGCCACACTGTTCAATCCACTATCAACGGGCGCGACCGCAGCACTCATCGCCAAAAACTGCACCGGGGTCCGCGGCTTCGTGGCCGATACGGCCTCGACCTGCGACGGCGCGACGCTGTCGGCCATCACCAGTATCGATCCCGGTACGCCAGCTCGTTCCAGAACCTTGCCGGCCAGCTGCAACGCCTCGCCCAGTGCATCACCGTCGATCGGCATCAGCTCGGGCGTCAGTTCCTCGACCATGGCACTGACGATACGTTCGTCACGGGTCAGCGGCATCACCAGGTGTGCGCTGCCGCTGTACACGATAAGCCCGGTCGAGCTTCCCTCGCGCTGCTGCAACAGGTCGCGCAACTTGTGCTTGGCACGCGCCAGTCGCGAGGGTTGGACATCGGTCGCCTGCATCGTACCGCTGACCTTCAGCAACACCACCAGGCCGGCATCATCATCGGCGAAGGGTGCCGCCTCCCGCTCCCAGGTTGGCCCAGACAACGCCAGCGCACACATGATCCACACTACCGCCAACAGATGAATTGGGCGCAGACGCCGCACCTTTGTCTCACCGACCACCAGGTGCTCGAGCAGGTGTGGCGCAACCACCTTTTTGAGTTGCGCATAGACATTTTGGCCACGCCACAGTGCCCACCAGACCAGCAGCAGCGGCAGCAGGCTCAGCAGCCAGTACGGGCGCAACAGGTGCAACTCAGCCATGCACCGCTCTCCGCCGCTTGATTGCCCGCATCAATAGCAGGCCAAAGTGATACAGCAACCCGAGCCCCACAAACAGGGCCAGCGGCCAGTGAAACAGATCGATACGCGGCCGATAGCTTGCCGTCTTAACGTCACGCGTATCGATCCGGTCAAGCTCGGTATAGATCTCCTGCAGCTGGTCGCGATCGGCGGCATGGAAATAGCGTCCGGCCGTCGTCGACGCGACGTTTTGCAGCGCCGCCTCGTCGAGCTTTTCCTCGCCCACCGCGGTCGGGTCACCGACACCGATGACATGGATCCTGATCCCATTGTCCCTGGCGATCTCGGCCGCCTCGGCTGGCGGCACCCGACTGCCGGTATCGTTACCGTCGGTCAGGGCGATCATCACACGTTCCTCGACCTCGCTCTGCTCAAACAGCGTGATGCCAAGACCGATGGCATCGCCGAAAGCGGTGCGCGGCCCGGCCATGCGCAATGCAGTCTCCTCCAACAGGATGCGACTGGCCTCCAGGTCCTGGGTAAAGGGAACCTGGGTAAAGGCGGCATTGCCGAACACGATCAGCCCGACACGGTCGCCCTCGCGCCGGGCCAGAAAATCGTCCAGTACCTCTTTCACTGCATTGAGCCGATCGACCGTCTCGCCCGTGGCGTTGGTGAAATCCTTGGTCTCCATCGAGCCGGACAGATCGACCAGCAACATCAGGTCTCGGGTCGGCACCACACGGCTGATCGGCGGCTCGAGATACTGCGGCCGTGCGATGCCAACCACGAGGATCGCCCACAGCAGCCACAGGAACAGCAGCTCCAGTGTCTTTACCTGGGTAATCACCGCACCCTTGGAGGGTTTCTGCCCCAGCAGGTCGGCCATGCGCTGGAACCAGGGCACGCCCAGTGCCTGGTGCGGTTCACGATACGCCGGCAGCAGGTGACGCAACAGTGGCGGTACAACGACCAACAGCAACAACCAGGGATAAGAGAGCGTGAACATGCTAGCCCTCCCCCGGTAACTGTGCCCTGGACCGGGGGACACGATGGTGACGGATCCAGGCGGCGGCGAGCCGGATCACCTTTTTCCCCGCCGGTTCCCCAGAGTCGCCCAACGCAATAATAGAAAAATCCCGGCGCCGGTAACTGCGTTGCAGAAAATCCGCCCAATCGGCGCCATGTAAAGACGCGACCTGCTCACGCGGAAAGGCCGCCAGCGCGACGCGTTTCAGAATAACCGAGACATCGCGCACTGTGCTTGCCTCATCCAACAGCCGCAGACCGGCGTGGCGATAGGCATTGCGCTGCCTTGCCCGGCGTCGCTGGGATAACAGGACCACAGCCGCAACGATCACTATAAAGAGCAACAACCAGACCTCGGGTGCTGGCGGCCACAGTGGCGGTGGTTCCGGCAGCACGATGTCACGTAGGTTATCGAGGCTGTAGCGTTCGTCCATTGCCCTGCCTCGTCAGGTCCCGCGCGCCGGCACACCGAGCAGCCTTCTCACCTGCTCGACCACATCACCCTCATTGCTGACCAGCAGCAACGGTGCCGACAGCTTGCGCAGGAAACGCGTGATGCGTTCCTGTTCCTCACGATAGTGCTTGGTAATGGCCTCACGTACGTGTTTGTTGGCCAGGTCCAGCGGCATCTGCAGCGTGCCGTCGCTGACGCTGATACTCCGGGCAACCGGGTCGAGCCGCATGGGATCATGTACCAGTAGCCCGAGCACATCATTGTGTGCGGCCAGCTGCGCCGCCAGCCTTTCGGTCTGCTCATTGGCGCCAAAGAAGTCGCTGATGACCACAACCAGGACATCGTGCGGTGCCAGGCGTACAGCCTTGGTCAGTGCCTCGTTCAATCTTTCCGGGCCGGGTGTGACGCCGCTGCCAATCCGCAATTCCTGGTTCATACGCAGCACGGCGCGCAGGATCGACATCACCGCCTTCTGACTGCGTTGGGGCTTTATATCGATGACATCAGTATCGTTGAACACGACCAGCCCCACCCGGTCGCCGACATCGAGCGACCGCCACGCACCCAGTGCCGCGAGTTCGGCGGCAGTCACCGACTTCATCCGATCGCGGGTACCGAAGAACATGTTGATCCGCTGGTCGACGACCAGCAATACGGCACGATCTTTTTCCTCTGTATAGATACGCACATGCGGACTGCGGGTACGCGCCGTGACCTTCCAGTCCATCGTGCGGATGTCGTCACCCGGCATATAGCGCCGCAGTTCCTCGAAGTTAAGTCCGCGTCCACGCAGCCGCGAGGCATAACGGCCGGACAGGATGCTGTGGATCGGCTGGCGCGGCTTGAAGGAGAAATCACGCGCCTTGAAACGGATGCGTATCAGGTCGTCGAGGTTGGCATAGGCACCTCGCGGCCTGTCGACCTCGGGGACCTGCCGGCGGATGCGGTTCCAGTCCAAGGTCCGCCGCCTCAGGCCACGGCGACCAGCTTGACCACCATCGCGATGATATCGTCGGTGGTCACCCCGTCTGCCTGGGCCTCGAAGCTCGGTATGATGCGGTGACGCAGACAGTCGTTGATCACTGCGCGGATGTCGTCCGGTGTTACCTGGTCCCTGCCCTGCAGCCAAGCCTGTGCGCGCGAAACCTTGTCCAGCGCCAGCGAACCGCGCGGGCTGACACCGACCTGGATGTACTTGGCCAGATCTTCGCTGAACTCCGCCGGTCGCCGCGTCGACGCGACCAGGGCGACGATGTAGTCCTCCATCGGCTCGCTGATCTGCACCGCAGCAATCTCGTCGCGTGCCTCGAATATCGCGCTCTGCGGGATCGGCGCACTGGCACCCCCGCCCGGCTTGCCTGCCGCCGCGGTCTCGCCACGCACAAGTCGGATCACTTCCTTTTCCGCGGCGTCATCCGGGTACGAGATGTAAACATGCATCAGGAAGCGGTCCATCTGCGCCTCGGGCAGCGGATAGGTCCCCTCCTGCTCGATCGGGTTCTGCGTTGCCATTACCATGAACAACGGCGGCAACTTGTGCGTCTGCCGAGCGACCGAGATGGTGCGTTCCTCCATCGCCTCGAGCAGGGCGGCCTGGACCTTGGCCGGTGCCCGGTTGACCTCGTCGGCCAGTACGATATTGGCGAAAATTGGGCCGGGCAGAAATGAAAACCGTTCTTCCGAACCCTCGCCCAGATACATCTCCGAACCGGTGATGTCAGAGGGCAACAGATCTGGGGTGAATTGGATGCGGCTGAAGTCCGTTTCCAGATTCTTGGCTAATGCCTTTACCGCCCGTGTCTTGGCCAGCCCGGGAAGACCTTCGACCAGCACATTGCCGTTGCATAGCAGAGTCAACAGCAGGCGTTCGACGACCTGTTCCTGACCAATAATGGACTGCGCCATCCGCGCCTTGAGATCCAGAACCGCTTCGCGTGCATTCATTGTTTGATCCTTGATAGCTGAGCCGGACCATGCCAGTTACCGGGCCCTCAGCAGATTGTCAGCCTAATTCTTCAACACCTCCGGGAGCAGCGCACCCACGGCGCCCGAGGGAGGCTTCACACCAAGATAAGCGGACAATGTCGGGGAAATATCGTACGGCGTAACTGCGCGCACAACCCGCGCCGCCGGCAAACCGTTACCGGCAAACATCACCGGCACATAGGTGTCGTAACGCCAAGGGGAACCGTGGGTCGAGGACACAGTCAGACCGTCGAAATCACTGATGAAAACGTTGGGCTCGAACACCAGATAGATATCGCCGGAACGCTTGGCATGGAAGTTACGTAACACCGAGCGCGTCATCAGGGTGTCTGGCAGCGCGCCGGTAAGCAGTGCGCTGCTCGACACTGCATAGGCGACGCCATCGAACTTAAGCAACTCTGCAGCTACAGCCTGTTCCACCGCCGCCCGGTCCAGTCCCTTGGCGTCGATAACCTGGTGGTTGAGATACAGGTAGGGGTGGAAATAGGCCTCGATCAGCTCCTCGCCTATGCCGAACTGCTTCTTCAGCGCCGCGATTGCCGCCGTCTTGTCCAGGCCCTTGGTATCGAAAAAGTGCGCGTCGCGGATGCCGTGCTCGTGCAGGTGCCCGGGCACTTCCGGCTGGCCATGATCGGCGGAGAGTACAATCAGAGTGTTGGCCAGGCCGACCTTCTTGTCGATGTAAGCGAACAGGTCGGCCAGGACCCGGTCCAGGCGCGCCAGGTTGTCTTCGCTCTCCAGGCTGGATGCACCGAAGACATGCCCGACATAATCGGTCGCAGAAAAACTGATGGCCAGGAAATCGGGCACTTCATCCAGGCCCAGCTGCTCCTCGTCCAGGAGCGTCTTGGCAAAGTCCAGGGTCAGCTCATCGCCGGCAGGACTCAGGGTCAGTTTCGTCGTGAAGTATTTATCGTCTGCGGTGCCGTAAGCATGTGGGAAGGTTCGCCCGAAACCTGCCACGTCGGTCTCGTAATCCCGGTCGTCGGCGGCACCGAACAGGTATTTCGACGGTTCATGGCTCAGCTCCCAGGCCTTGCCGTCATAGGCCAAGGCCCGTTTGCCTGCATTCCATTCAGTTACCCAATTCGGGTAGCGATCGTAGTAATACGAACTGGTAACGAACTCGCCGCCTTTCTTCGAGAACCAGAAGGCCTTTCCGGCATGCCCCGCCATCGACACCGCGCCGCGATCCTTGACCGAGACGCCGAAGATCTTCGAGCGTCCGCCAAAATGCACGGCCAGTTCATCACTGAAGGTCGAGGTCAGGATGTTCGCCGGCGAACGACCATCGGACCTGGCGGCTCTCTGCGTGGGGTCGATCTCGGTCTTGCGATCCACGTCCGCACCCGCGGTTAGCAGATGATAGTCCGGATCCTCGATATTGTAGACCAGGCGATCCTGCTCACGGTCGAACCAGACATTCGCGACCATGCCATGCGCCGCCGGCACCGTGCCGGTCGCCAATGACGTGTGGCCGACGATGGTCTCGGTGTTGGCATGCTGGTAATGGGCATCGGTGTAATTCACACCCTCGTCCAGCAGGTAACGGAAGCCCCCCTCGCCGAGCACGTGGGCGAATCGCTGCGGCAGGTCGCCGCGCAACGCATCGACCGTAATCTGGACGATCAGTCGCGGTTGCTGGTCCTGCGCTGCAGCCGGTGATATCGCTAATACGCTGACGAGAAACGCGATAGCGTTGAGAGAATCGCGTGCATTCAGGGTCGAATTTCTTTTAAGACTGTAGAGGATATTCTTCATAAAACTTTACCCATGGGCGAATGCCCATCTGCAGGTCGTGCGCAAAGACCATATAGAACGGAATCAGCCCGCCAGATGACGGGCTGCAATCTATCCAACGGACGGGCGGCATTGCCGCCCGTCATCCCAGGGTCAGTTCCCCGGCCGTTCGATCAGGCCTTTCTCCTTGATCTGATCGAGGATCTTAAGCGCCTTCAGCGAACGGTAGTTGATACCCCCGGCATTGAGCGGCATACCCTCCTGGAAGGGATATCCGTCGAGGGTGGCGAGGAAATTCTGGATCTCCACCTGTACTGGCACGAACAGCCACATATTGTCGGCCATCCAGCGCAGGTACATCGCGGACTCCTCCCAGGCATGCTCGTAGGGATCGGCCTTCAGATTGATAACAATCGGCCATGACGTCTCGATCCGCTGCGCGTTGGTGATATTACCCTCGAGGACGGCGAAGTGGATCTTCCAGTCGTCCCAGCGCACCGCGTTGAGGTTGCCGTTCGGGTCAAAGTAAAAAATCTGGTTACGCGGACCCTCGTCGACCTCACCCTTGAAGCGCGGCATGAAATTGTAGCCGTCGAGATGCACCTTCCATTGCTTTCCGTTGGCGGTATGGCCCTGCTTCAGCTTATCGACGATGTCGGAATCGCCGACCGCCGCCATCAAGGTCGGCATCCAATCTTCGTGGGAGATGATATCGTTGTTTTTCGTGCCCGGCTCGATCACGCCCGGCCAGCGCACGACCAGCGGCACGCGGAATCCTCCTTCCCAGGTGGTGCCCTTTTCGCCCTTGAACGGGGTGATGCCGCCATCCGGCCAGGACACCGTCTCAGCACCGTTGTCGGTGCTGTAGATAACGATGGTGTTTTCAGCAATCCCGAGTTCATCCAGCTTGGCCAGCAGCATACCGACGTGGTCGTCATGCTCGGCCATGCCATCCGGATAAAGGCCGATGCCGGTGCGGCCCTGGGACTCCTTCTTCAACCGGGTCCAGACGTGCATGCGGGTCGTGTTCATCCAGACGAAGAACGGCTTTTTGGCCTTGTGCGCGCGATCGATGAAGTCCAGGCCTGACGCAAGGAAATCCTCGTCGGCGGTCTCCATGCGCTCGCGCGTCATCGGCCCGGTATCCTCGATCTTGCCATCGGCGGTCGATTTGATCACGCCGCGCGGTCCAAATTTCTTCGCGAACTCCGGATCTTTCGGATAGTAGTAGGTCTCGGGTTCCTCTTCGGCGTTGAGATGGTAGAGGTTGCCGAAAAACTCGTCGAAGCCGTGATTGGTTGGCAGGTGTTTGTCCTGGTCACCGAGATGGTTCTTGCCAAACTGCCCGGACATGTAGCCATGGTCCTTGACCAGATCGGCGATGGTCGGAGCCCAGTCCGGAATACCGTGGTCAGAGCCCGGCATCCCGATGGTCAACAGGCCGGTGCGAAACGGGTGCTGTCCCAAGATGAACGATGCACGACCGGCGGTACAGCTCTGTTGCGCGTAGGCGTCGGTGAAGAGCGCGCCTTCTTTGGCAATGCGGTCGATGTTGGGGGTCTGGTAACCCATGATGCCGTGATTGTAAGCACTGATGTTATGAGGCCCGACGTCATCGCCCCAGATGACAAGGATATTGGGTTTAGAGGTCGCCGCGTAGGCGTTGGGTATGATCAAAGCGAGAAAGAGGCAAAGACCCAGGAAACGGCGCATAAACTGCTCCTTAAGTTAACGCAACAACGTGAGTCAGAGTTGACATACGAAACCAGGCACAACCTGCCCGTGCCAACGTGTTGGAGAGACTAACCGCTTGCTATATTCACGTCCAGAGAGGGTGTCCACTTTTCGCAAAACGACACGAATATGTCACAAATGGCCATTGAAAAACCGCAAGTCGACACCCTGACCCTGACCACGTTTAGCATCGAGCAGCTCCGCGAGACGGTAAAGGGTGGTGATTTCGAGCACGTCCAGTTATCCAGCGGACCGTTCCGCGGACATCTGCTGCGAAGCGAATTCGGTGGCAACGTGCTGGATACGGGCATCTACTCACAGGATCTCCTGGTGCGTGGAACCTTGTCCGAGGACCGCGTAACACTGGGATATATATTGAAAGGAAGCCGGGCGGGTTATTTCAACGACAAGCGCCTAGCCATGCATGACATTATCGTCATCTCAGAAGGCGGCGCGATGGAGCCCTACCGGCTACCCGCGGATACCCAGTGGGTTAGCTTCCAGACACAGCGCGACATTCTGGAACGCGAAGGGATACCGCTGCCTGTCCGGGGGAATTTAGCAGTGCACCCGGGATTCTCTTCCGAGAGCTTGCAGCTTGGGCAGCTCGTCCAGGAAATCATCACACCAGCGCAAACGCATGAGCCTGCCCTCAACGGGGGCGGGGCGAAAGACGGAGTGGTACTGGAGGACGCAATCATTGCGGCATTTCGTGGTGCTATTGATGCTTCGCAGGACACCGAACCGCGTTTGCGCAGACCTCGTCCCAATAAGTACATGCGAATGCTGCGACAAATCGAGGAATTCATTGAGTGCAACCTGAAGAACGAGATCCGCATCCCGGAACTCTGTGCGGAGATCGGCACAAGCCAGCGGACGCTGGAGTATCTCTTCAAGGACTATTACAGCATGTCCCCACGGCAGTACCTGACCCTGCGCCGTCTGAATGCTGTTCGCCAGTGTCTGCTAGAGGCTGGACCCCGGGATGTATCCATAGCCAGCGTCGCAGCCCGTTTCAACTTCAATCATCCTGGCCGGTTTGCGCGGACATACCTCAAGCTGTTTGCCGAGTTGCCATCCGCAACTCTGTCATCCCTGAAGCAAACAACGACCGACAGGTTCGGGTCGAATCGGTGAATACCCGTCTTTGGCAAGCGGCCGTTCCGGTTAATTGCCACTGATTTTGAATTGAAGTATTCGGACGGCTGCACAGCCAAGTAGAGCGGTCGTCCAAGCCGGATGTCCTCAATGACCGCTCAGGCCGAGGACTGGACCGATGGCCAACATAGCCGAGTGGCCGGTTCCTGATCCTTAACCAGCCGTTCGCTTCCTCCCCCCTTCAATCAAAGCTGGTGGTTCAGATCGTTATTGGTGATTACAGTCTGGTAAGTGTTTCTGATCACCGGCGAGCCGTAG
>Ga0316190_10001711_pt1 | contig 15971 bp, 10 predicted proteins | sample Eddworburrow2_MG_FD_204929 | JGI IMG/M metagenome (GOLD analysis project Ga0316190, IMG submission 204929) | Coastal sediment microbial communities from Maine, United States - Eddy worm burrow 2 | ecosystem: Environmental > Aquatic > Marine > Coastal > Sediment | place: USA: Maine | collected... | reverse complement strand
GGCATCCGGCACTTTTGGGTATGCCCGGGAATTTGATCATCTTGTTGACTTAAATCGTCTCGGTGGCATCATCGTGAAGGGATTGTCTTTAGAGCCGACCAAAGGCAACCCACCACCGCGCATCGTTGAGACCCCGTGCGGCATGTTGAATGCCATTGGCCTTGAAAATGTCGGTATCGAGGCATTTGTAGCGGATAAACTTCCCTTCCTGCAGGGTCTGACACCACCAATCATTGCCAATATTTACGGCACCCTGGAAGAAGAATATTTCCAGCTGGCGGCCCGTATCGATGCGGTTGAGGCCATCGCCGCGATCGAGGTGAATATCTCTTGCCCCAATGTAAAAGCCGGCGGCATGGTATTCGGCGTCGATCCGAAGGCTGCCTTCCGGGTAGTCCGCGGGATCCGGGATCAAACCACCAAACCCTTGATCGTAAAGCTGTCACCCAACGTCACCGACATCACTGAAATTGCTTTGGCAGCACAGGAGGCCGGTGCAGACTGTCTTTCTTTGATCAACACCATCACGGCGATGGTGGTGGACATTGAAACACGGCGACCCCGGCTGGCCAATATAACCGGGGGATTGTCCGGCCCGGCCATAAAACCCGTGGCGGTTCGAATGGTCTGGCAGGTCGCTCAAGTCGCCAAAATTCCCGTCATCGGCATCGGAGGGATCATGAAAGCGGAAGATGCCCTGGAATTTTTTATCGCGGGGGCATCTGCCGTGCAGGTTGGGACTGCCAATTTTATCAATCCCCATGTCACCACGGATGTCATTGACGGGATTGAAAGGTTTTTGGCCGAGAGGGGTATCGCCGGCATATCGGACATCATCGGAACGCTGGAAACCGGGTAGAGAATGACGATTGACGAAGGACGAATGACGAAATGAGCGCTGCGAGTTGCGCGTTACGGGTTGCGAGTTTAAATTGCAGAATTCCCGATTAATATAACCCGCAATCCGCAGCGTTTATCAGAGGACAGAAATTGGAATTCGGAAGTTGGATTGCGGAAGTCGGAATGGGATGTTGGAGCCAGGAATTATGCGATTGCAGAGTAGCCGAAGCATTTAGCACGCAACCCGCAACGCATAACCCGTAACGCGCAACCCGCAACCCGGAACTCGTAACCTGGTACGCGCAACCCGCAACATGCAACACGCAACTCGAATCTATAGATCTGCCGCCTCTTTGATGGGATTGGCTTTTAAATATTCCAGTCTGTTTAATCCGTTAATATAAGCCAAGGCCCCGGCCGTGATGATATCCGGGTCGGCGCCTTTACCCAGCGAGACAAGGCCGTTTTCCCTCAACCGCACGGTGACCTCACCCTGGGCATCGGTACCGCCGGTAAGTGCGCTGATCGTAAATCTTAGAAGCTCTGAGTCGGTCCCGGTGAGTTTGGCGATGGTGTTGTAAACAGCGTCAATGGGGCCGTTTCCGTATTCGGCACTCTGCACCGAGCGTCCGTTTATATTAAGTTTGACACTGGCCATGGGAAGAACGGTGGTGCCGGCGGTGACATGCAGATACTCGAGTTTAAAAACATCGGTGGTGCGCAGAATTCCTTCGGTGACAATCACTTCGAGGTCTTCATCCACGATTTGCTTCTTTTTATCGGCCAACTCCTTAAATTTCCCAAAAACAAGATCAAGCTCTTCGTTTGACAGATCGTATCCGATGTCTTTCAGATGAGAGTGCAGGGCGTGTCTGCCAGAATGTTTGCCCAGAACGAGTTTGTTGGCACTCAGTCCAATGCTTTCGGGATTCATAATCTCATAGGTCATGGGATTTTTCAAAACACCGTCCTGGTGGATTCCGGCTTCATGGGCAAATGCATTGGCACCCACGATGGCTTTGTTGGGCTGCACCATGATTCCGGTAATCATACTGACCAGGCGGCTGGTCGGATGGATATACTCGGTTTGAATCCCGGTACCGGCGGAAAGAAAATTGGCCCTCGTTTTCAAGGCCATGACAACTTCCTCCAGGGAGGTGTTGCCGGCTCTCTCTCCGATACCGTTGATGGTGACCTCCGCCTGACGGGCGCCGGCCTTGATGGCGGCGATGGTGTTTGCCGTTGCCAGTCCCAGATCATTGTGACAGTGCACGCTGAATACTGCTTTTTGAATGTTGGGTGTGTGATCGATAACATATCCAACCAAGTCTGCAAACTCTTCGGGCACGGCGTAGCCCACCGTGTCCGGAAGATTGACCGTCGTGGCCCCCGCAGCAATAGCGGCTTCGAACACCCGACAAAGAAAGTCACGGTCACTGCGCGATCCGTCCTCGGCAGAAAATTCAATGTTGTCCGTCAAGGATTTTGCATATTTAACGGCTTCGACGGCAGTGTCGACCACCTGCTCCCGGGACATTTTTAACTTGTATTCCAGGTGCAAGTCGGATGTGGCAATAAACGTGTGAATCCTTGGCTTGGCGGCATGGCTGATGGCCTGCCAGGCACGGTCGATATCATTTTTGGAGGTTCTTGCCAGTGCCGTAACCACGGTTTTTTCGAGTTTGCCGGCAATCATGGAAACCGCCTTCAAGTCCCCTTCGGAGGAAGCCGGAAAACCGGCTTCCAGCACATCAACGCCCAGTTTTTCCAACTGGGTGGCCAGCCGCATTTTTTCAGCGGCATTCATGCTGGCGCCGGGTGATTGCTCTCCGTCTCTTAACGTCGTATCAAATATAATTACACGGTCACTCATTTTTCTACTCCCCTATGTATAGTTGAAAGGTGGATTGGTTAAATAGTTTATTCGTAGAGTGGATGGATAGGTAAACAGGTTGAGGATAGTATCCATTTCCTGTCTAACTATTTGACTATTTGACCAATACGCGGGAGCATCGGCCGCGGGAAGCGCATCGATGTTGTTCCCGCGGCGTATGTACCTACCTGTTTATTCATTGGTTTACTCCATTGATCATTTATTAAAGATCGGCAGCGCTTCCTGTGTGGGAAACTGGCTGTCGCGAATTTGTTTCTCGTTTGCCAGTTTGTATTGGAAGCTGTCTGCCAGGGCGTGCCAGCTTGCTTCGATGATGTCTTCTGAAACTCCAATGGTGCTCCAGATTTGATCCTGATCACGCGATTCAATAAACACCCGAACCTTGGCGGCGGTGCCTCGACCGCCGTCAATCACCCGCACTTTGAAATCAACCAGTCTCATGGTGTCAAGATCCGGAAAAAATTTGTCGAGGGCCTTTCTCAGGGCATTGTCCAGAGCGCTGACCGGTCCATAGCCTTCAGCGGCGGTGATTTCCTGATTTTCGCCGACCGATATTTTTATGGTAGCTTGGGAACTGCAGGGCCCATCTTTATCCTTTTCGATGGTTACGCGAAACGATTCCAAACGAAATAGCGGTTCAAACTGATCGGTGAATTTCTCCATCAGAATCTTGAAAGATCCTTCGGCCACATCGAACTGATACCCCTGCTGTTCCAGTTGTTTTATTTCCGATACAATTTTTTTGCTGTCATACCCGTTGCCGCCCAACTCGACGCCGAGTTCCTTTGCTTTGTATTCGACATTGCTTTTGCCGGATAGATCAGAAACCAGTACCCGTCTTTGGTTACCGACCAGTCCCGGTTCCATATGCTCATAAGCCCTGGGAACTTTCATGATGGCACTCACATGGATACCGCCCTTGTGGGCAAAGGCACTCTTGCCGACAAAGGGCCGGGTGTTCAAAGGGACCTGATTTGCTGTTTCGCTGACATATCGGGAAAGTGTTTTGAGTTTTTCAAGATTTTGTTCAGGTACGCACGGACGGTTCATTTTCAAACCGATAATAGGAATAACTGACGTCAAGTCCGCATTGCCGCATCTTTCACCGTAGCCGTTAATGGTACCTTGAACCATGACAGCGCCTGTTTGTAAGGCGGTAATCGAGTTGGCCACCGCCAAGCCGCAGTCATTGTGCGTATGGATACCCAGTCGACACGGTGGCTGGTCGTATGCGGCCGATTCTTTTCCGCTGATGGATTGTTGGACATCCTTCATGATGGATTCGATCTCAAGGGGCAGGGTGCCGCCATTGGTATCACACAGGACCACAAAATCCGCCCCACCTTCTATGGCGGCCTGCAGGCTTTTGATCGCATAGTCGGCATCGTTTTTATAGCCATCAAAAAAATGTTCGGCATCATAGACAACCTCAAGATCGTTGTTCTTCAAAAAAGTGACGCTGTCTTGGATCATGGCGAGGTTTTCCGCCAAACTGTTGTTCATGACCTCTCGTACGTGCAGGTCCCAGGATTTGCCAAAAATTGCGACTGTCGGGGTTTTGCTGGCAATCAGCGCTTTCAGATTGTCATCTTCCGCCGGCTGTATCCCGGGTTTGCGAGTGGAACCGAAAGCGACCAGACGGGCCTGACGAAATTCCACCCGTTTGGCAAGGTCGAAAAACTGCATGTCTTTGGGATTCGAACCGGGCCACCCGCCTTCGATGTAATGTATGCCGAAATCATCCAGCCGCAATGCAATCTTGATTTTTTCATCGGCTGAAAAGGTGATGTTTTCGCCCTGGGTTCCATCTCGCAAGGTGGTGTCGTATAGTAGAACTGGTTCCATTATATTTTTTTCCTGTTTTCCGGTCGCAAAGAGCGGACCGTGGCGCCGGTTTGCCACATTTCTGAATTTTTTAATGTGTCCAATTCTTTATTTAGTTTTTCACGGTAGTCCGGGGTGCTGTTGGCCTCAAGAACTCGCCGGGTTTCTTCACCGGAGATGACTTTTTCATAGAGGGTATCAAATACCGGCGCCACTGCATCTCTGAATTTCGGAGCCCAGTCAAGGGCACCGCGCTGGGCTGTGGTCGAACAATTGCTGAACATCCAGTCCATGCCATTTTCAGCGACAAGCCTGATCAGGCTTTGGGTCAGTTCTTCGACGGTTTCGTTGAAGGCTTCACTCGGGCTGTGTCCGTGTTTTCGTAATAGACTGTACTGCGCTTCCATCACCCCCGCCAGACATCCCATCAAAATTCCGCGTTCCCCCGTCAGGTCACTGTGAACTTCATTTTCAAAGGTGGTGGGGAACAAATAGCCGGACCCGACGGCAATACCTAGCGCCCGGGTTCTTTCTTTGGCCTTTCCGGTAAAGTCCTGGAACACGGCATAACTGGAATTGATGCCGCTGCCGTCCAGAAAGTTCAGCCTTACGTTTCGACCGGAGCCTTTGGGCGCAACCAGAATGACATCCACGTTTTGCGGGGGAATGATCTTGGTTTGATCTTTGAAAACGATGCCGAACCCATGGGAAAAATAAAGTGCATCACCTTCATTCAGGCATGCTTTTATGCTTGGCCAGGTTGCCACCTGTCCGGCATCGGAAAGCAGGTACTGAATGATGGTTGCCTTCTTTGCCGCTTCTACTAGGGGAAAGAGGGTTTCACCGGGGACAAAACCATCCGCCACGGCCCGCTGCCAGGTTTGTCCGCCCTCACGTTGTCCCACGATGACGCGAATACCATTGTCCCGCAGATTTAGTGCCTGTCCCGGTCCTTGGACGCCGTAACCTAAAACAGCCACTGTTTCATTTTGAAGGACATCTCTGGCCTTCTGCAAGGAAAATTCCTCGGATGTAATTACGTCTTCAACCACGCCACCGAAATTAAATTCTGTCATGTTTACCTCTGCTTTAGTTGGGGGTTACTATACCTTTGTCCATTTTTCTGACAACTTGTTGCAAATAAATGAATGTCTCAGCAAATCACCATTGATTGAAGATTGTCGATTGAAGAATGAATATTTAAGGTCCGCCTTCGGCGGGATCAATCTTTAAAAAAGATTATAGAAAAGGTAGAGCGAAGCGACATCCACAAATCTTCAATCTTCAATTTTCAATTCTCCATCTCCGGCAGATCCGCCTAAGATCCTTGATACTTATTTGGGTTCCCGATACAATGCCAGTGCGCCGCTCCTGGCTATCTTCTGAATGCCCATGGGACTGAGCAGGTTTATCAGGGCCGTTAATTTTTCTACGTCTCCCGTGACCTCGATGATGTAATGCTCTAATCCGACATCAATCACTTTACAGCGGAAGATATCGACGATTCGCAATATTTCCGCGCGATGCTCCGGTTTGGCTCTGACACAAATCAAGGCCATTTCCCGTTTAACAGCTTTAGGGCCGGTCATGTCTCGCAGTTTAATGACGTTGATCAGTTTTCTTAACTGTTTTTCGATCTGCTCAATCACCGGTGGATTGGCCATGGTCACGATGGTAATTCTCGATACTTGAGGATCCATGGTTGGGGCAACACAGAGGCTTTCAATATTAAAACCTTTGCCGCTGAACAGTCCGACGACCCTGGAAAGTACTCCCGGCTGGTTGTCGACCAGCATGGTCATGATGTGTTTTTGTTCCTTCATGAAAATATCCCTGTTACGAGTTGCGGGTTACGGGTTACGGGTTGCGAGTGACGGGTTGCAGGTTACGAGTTGCACGTTTCGGGTTATTCTGCAATCGCATAATTCCGCCTTGTTCGTTCCGACTTCCGCATTCCAACTTCCGAATTCCAATTTCTGTCACCTGCTATCTGACCTCTGTCCTCTGTTAACTGTCCTCTGACCTCTTCATTCTATACCAGCAACATCTCGGTGATAGCAGCTCCGGCGGGCACCATCGGATAAACCCCTTCTTCTTTTTCAACGACGAAATCCATGATCACAGGTCCGGAAACGGCAAGTCCTTCAGACAACACCGCCGCGACTTCTTCGGGTTTTGTGGCTCTCAAGCCAACGGCCCCGTAGGCTTCGGCAAGTTTTACAAAATCAGGTGCGCAGTCCATGCCGGTACAGATATATCGTTTATCGTAAAATAATTCCTGCCATTGTCTGACCATGCCCATGTACCCGTTATTTAAGATCACAATTTTCACCGGCAGACAGTTCTGAACGGCGGTGGCCATTTCCTGGATATTCATTTGGATGCTGGAGTCCCCGGCGATATCTACGACTATTTTATCCGGGCAGGCAACCTGAGCACCGATGGCGGCAGGCAACCCGAACCCCATAGCACCCAAACCTCCTGAGGTGATAAAATGATTGGGTCGATCAAATTGATAGTACTGGGCGGCCCACATCTGGTTCTGGCCGACCTCGGTGGTGATGATGGCCTCACCCTTGGTTAGTTCGCAAAGTTGTTCGACCACGAATTGCGGTTTGATACGATCTGTTTGTTGGTAGACCAGCGGGTTGGTGTTTTTCCATTCATCGATTCGGTCAAACCATTTTTTTCGTTTGGCAGCCAGATCTCCCAGATCAACCTGATCGATCAAGCGATTGAGATGCTGCAGGCTGATTCTGCAATCCCCCACAACCGGGATGGTTACCGGAATGTTTTTGCGAATCGTAGTGGGATCGATGTCAATATGAACAATTTGAGACTGGGCGGCAAACGCATCGGTCTTTCCGGTGACGCGATCATCAAAACGAACACCCACGGCCAAAAGCAGATCGCATTCGGCCGTACACATATTGGCTCTGTAGGTTCCGTGCATCCCGATCATTCCCAGCGATAATGGATCTGATCCCTTGAATCCTCCCATCCCCATCAGGGATGTGGTAACCGGTATCTGGGCTTTACCCGCCAATTCGTTTAACTCCTTGGCGGCTTTTGAAAGAATTACACCGCCACCGGCAAAAATCATTGGTCTTTCACTCTGCTCAAGGAGGGTTACGATTTTTTTCAGTTGTTTCATGTTCGGATTGTAAGTCGGGTTATAGGATTTGAGCTTAACCTCACTGACGGGAACATATTCAATGGATTCTTTGGTAATATCTTTGGGTATATCCACCAGAACGGGGCCCGGTCGACCGGATCGGGCCAGATAAAACGCCTCTTTGACAGTTGAGGCCAGGTCTTCAATGGCCATCACCAGGTAGTTGTGCTTGGTGCAGGGACGGGTGATACCGACGATATCAACTTCCTGAAAAGCATCATTGCCGATGAGTGCCGTGGGGACCTGACCACTAAGAATGACGATGGGAATGGAATCCATATAGGCCGATGCAATACCGGTCACGGTGTTGGTCACTCCGGGGCCCGAGGTCACCAGGCAGACCCCCACACAACCGGCGGCCCTTGCATATCCGTCGGCTGCATGAACGGCGCCTTGTTCATGGCGAACCAGCACATGACGGATATCTGTTTCTGCCAAGGCATCATAGATATCAATGACTGCTCCGCCGGGATATCCGAAAATCGTAGCAACTTCTTCTTCCTTCAGTACTTCCATCAGTATTTGTGCGCCGGTGAGTTTCATGATGCTTGTCCCTTCAAAAAAAAACCGTTATCGGCTTTTAGAGCTGATAACGGATTTTCTTTTTTTTCTGATCGGTGACTTTATGCCATTATCAACCCTTTGTCTCGCCGAGGATAATAAGACCCCCGACGAGGATAATAAGACTAATAAGATTTCTAATGGCGAGTAACTTTTTCATAATCACAACAAATATTTTAATTTAGTAAACAGGTAACAACAAAAAGAAAGGTTGTCAAGCTTTTTCTTCAAACCCGCATCCCTCTTCCAGGCAGGTGATGAAGGTTCCTCTTTTTTTTGTGGTTTTTTCAACCAGAAATTTGGCACCGCATACCGGGCATTCTCGATCGAGCGGTTTATCCCAAGTGGCAAAGGTACAGTCCGGAAAACGATTGCAGCCGTAGAAAATTTTACCGCGCTTGGAGGTCCGTTCGACAATGTCTCCGGTGCAGTCCTTTTGCGGGCAGTCAACATCGATTTTTTTGCCATTGCCGTTGGAATTCAAAGATTGGGTATTTTTGCACTCAGGATAACCGCTGCAGGCCAGAAAACCACCATAGCGGCCTCTTTTGATAACCATCGGTTGGCCGCATTTATCACATACCTTGTCAGTGGCTTCTTCTTCGGATTGCTCCTCGGGTTGAATTATGCCTTTCTCATCCCGAATGTAGTCATTGGAGTAGGTGCAATCCGGGTATCCGGTGCAAGCAAGAAAATGCCCGTTCTTTCCGACTTTGATGCGAACCGGTTTACCGCATTTGGGACACTTCAAATCGGTGGGTATGCCGACGCCCTTTACGCTGAGCATCTCCTCGGATGCAGTGTCCAGGTCTTTGCTAAACGGCTTGTAGAATCCATTCAGGACTTGCAGGAAATCAAGTTTTTGTGATTCAACCTGATCCAGATTTTCTTCCATTTTGGCGGTAAACTCGACATCAAAAATGTCAGGGAAATTTTGTACGAGAAGATCATTGACAATGAAGCCGAGCTCATTCGGCTTGAAATATCCCTTTAGCAGGTCTACATATCCTTTGCCTCGGATGGTCGACAAGATGGTTGCATAGGTACTGGGGCGGCCGATGCCGTTTTCTTCGAGTTCTTTTACCAGGGATGCCTCCGAAAATCGCGGCGGCGGCATGGTGAAATGCTGTTTGGGCTCCAGCTTGTCAAGTTTAAGGACCGTTCCTTTAGTTAGATCCGGCAGTTTCGGTTTTTTCTGTTCGGACTTATTCGCGATCTCTTCATCCACTGACATGTAAAGCGCCATAAATCCGGGAAATTTTATCGAAGAACCGCTGGACGTGAACAGATATGCGCCGGCTCTAATTGATACGGAAATCTGGTTGATCAGGGCCTGGGTCATTTGGGAGGCCATGAATCGTTGCCAGATGAGCTGATACAAGGCCTGTTGGTCCGGTGTGAGATAGGATTTTATTTTTTCCGGTGTATTGGAAACCGACGTCGGTCGGATAGCCTCATGGGCATCCTGAACTTTTTTCTTATTTTTAAAAAATCGTGGTTTTTCCAGGGCATATTCCTTCCCGAAACGCTCCAGGATGAGTTGTTGGGCTTCTATGGCAGCCTCCGCTGCAATTCTAGTGGAATCGGTGCGCATATAGGTGATGAGGCCTTCCGGCTCACCGGGGCCCAGGTCAATCCCCTCGTAGAGCTGTTGGGCGATTATCATGGTTTTGCGGGCACTGAATCTAAGTTTTCTGATGGCTTCCTGCTGCAGTTTGCTGGTGATAAAAGGCGGCAACGGATTTTTTTTAGTCGTCCTTTTATGTATATCCTCGACGATAAACTTTTCACCCTCGAGATCCTTTAATATCTGATCGGCTGCCTTTTTGTGGGGAATTTTAATTTTTTCCCGGTCTTTTTTTACCAGCTTGGCGACAAAGGTTGGCGGCGTATCACCTTCCAGATGCGCGCTGATCGACCAATATTCCTCTGATACAAATGCCTGGATGGCACGCTCTCTTTCACAGATAATTCTAACGGCCACCGACTGAACTCGTCCGGCGCTCAAACCGCCTTTCACTTTTCGCCACAGTAGCGGAGACACCTGGTAGCCGACCAGTCGGTCGAGTATTCTGCGGGCCTGCTGGGCTTCATACTTGCTGCGATCGAGGACCTCCGGGGACATTATAGCTTTTCTAACGGAATCTTTGGTTAATTCGTGGAAAAGAACTCGGTAAAAATTTCGCCCCTTCTTTTTCAATACATCGGCGGTATGCCAGGCGATGGCTTCCCCCTCACGGTCGGGGTCCGGGGCCAGATAAACATCATGGGCGTCTCCGGCAGCCTGTTTTAAACTCTTTACAATTTTTTGTTTGCCCGGGATATATTGGTACTTGGGTTTAAAACCGTCTTCCACGTCAATACCCATCTCTTTGCTGGGGAGATCCTTGATGTGTCCCACAGTGGCGGCAACTTTATAGTCGGATCCGAGATACTTCTTAATCGTCCTGACTTTTGTGGGAGATTCCACGACAACTAAAGGTTTACTCACGGTGATTCCTCGCCTGTATTCCGATTATTAGATGAAAGATAATTCTGATCCCGCCTTTACAGGAAAATGAATATATGCATCGAAATTGATTTGTCGATAGTTTGACAGCTTTGGCCGAACAATCGGCATTCAATGGCTAACGCTTGCCCGACTGATCTGCTAATATAAAAAATTTTCCCGGTAATTGTTGAATCGTGCCGTTAAGTTCCAGTTTTAACAAGATACCTGAAAGCTTTCCCGGTTCCATGGAAATTTTTCTGATTAGATTGTCAATGTGGATGGGATAGGGTTCCAGCGCATTATAAACCCGGGACTCGTCAGCACTGAGAGATGGCGGGTTTTCATGGGCTTCAGTCGGGGGGGGAATTCCCGGACGCTCATTGTTTGCGAAATATGGTGCCAACTCTTCAACAATATCCTGGGCATGCTCTACCAGTTTGGCCCCCTGCTTTATGAGTGTATGGGTACCGGTGCTTTTGAATGATTGAATACTGCCCGGTACCGCAAAGACTTCTCGATTTTGTTCCGCAGCCAGCCGCGCTGTGATCAATGAACCGCTTTTTTTGGTGGCTTCCACAACGACAGTCCCCAAAGACATACCACTGATAATCCGGTTACGCAGCGGGAAATTATGGCCTTCGGGTTCCGTCAACAAATTAAATTCCGACACAACCGCCCCATTTTCAGAAATCCGATGAAAGAGTTTTGTGTTTTCCGCCGGATAAATGCGTTCGAGGCCGCTGCCCAGCACGGCGATGGTTTTCCCCCCGCCTGCCATAGCGCCTTCGTGGGCGGCGGTATCGATGCCGCGAGCCATACCGCTGACAATGGTTATGCCAAGGGAGGCCAATCCGGCACACAAGTTTTTGGTCGTCGTCAATCCATATTCGGTTGCATTTCTAGAGCCGACCACGGCAATTTTCAAGGCAGAGTTGTTCAGTCGCCCGGAAACATATAAAAAAGGCGGAGGATCCGGGATTTCGTGTAAAAGTCGAGGATAATCCGGATCTGCCTGGGTCGTGATCCGATAATTCTTGCGGGCCAAAAGATCCAGTTCAGCGGTTACCTTCCGGGGCATTTTGTGGTTCTTAAGGGCGGCAACATGGCGCTTGGTGACGCCCTCGACCTGGAGAAGTTTTTCGGCCGATGCCTGAAAAACATTTTGGGGTGTTTCAAAAAGATCTAACAGGCGTTTGGCAAGGAGATTTCCGACCCCCGGCACACTTTTAAAGAAAAACCATGGCCGAATACTATCCATGCTTTTTTTTCCGCTGCCGCTCCTGCCAGGTCAAAAGAATCGGGCTGGCAACAAAGATGGACGAATAGGTACCCACCGCAACCCCTATGATCAGGGCAAAAGCGAAATCATGGATAATTCCGCCGCCAAGGACAAAAAGGGTGACGACCACAAACAGGGTGGTAACCGAGGTTAAGATCGTGCGGCTGAGGGTTTCATTGATGCTGCGGTTTAAAATGACTTCCAATGTATTTTTGTGGTATTTTCTGAGGTTCTCGCGGATGCGGTCAAAAACGATGATGGTATCGTTCAATGAGTACCCGATGATGGTCAGCAGCGCCGCGATGATCGGTAGTGTAAATTCCTTGTCGAGAATCGAAAAAATCCCAACCGTAATGGTGACGTCGTGTATCAGAGCGACGATGGCTCCCATGGCATATTTGAGTTCTAAAAACCAGAACAACACCAGCGAGACGATCAATGCCGCTGCAATCAAAAAAGGGATGCTGACACTAAACAGCGTGAAGAGATATACGGCGCCGATTAAGGCTGCTGCCATCACGCCGCTTATCATCCACTTTAACTCAAAGCGTCCCGAAATATAAATGGTGATAAACAAGAGGGCATAAAACATGGCAAATAAAGCTTTTTCCCGCAAGTCTTGTCCGACCTGGGCGCCAACCATCTCCATGCGCCGGATTTCCACGTCTCCACCGGAAGACGATGCCAGGGCCTTTTCGACATCCAATGAAAAACCCTCGGCCGCCATGACGGAACTGTCGGTACGAATTAGATACTCATTTGACTCCTGTTCACCGAAGGACTGGACCGATGACTTGCCGAGACCAATGGACTGAAGGCCGGATTTAATGTCATCTATTTTTATCGGCGCCAGAAACTTGACCTGGATGAGGGTGCCGCCGGCGAAATCGATTCCCTGCCTGGGGCCACCGTGCACTATCAGAGAAATAATACTGACCACAATCATCGCGACCGATACGATAAAGGCTATCTTTCTTTTGCCGATAAAATTTATATTAACGTCCGACTTGATAAACTGCATTGATTTTCCCTTTGGTCGATTTATGTATTAAGCCCTTATCGGGTTTTCCTGACAACATGTTGTAAAGAAGTCAAGGTTTCAGCAAATCACTATTGAATGAAGATTGTCGATTGAAGATTGAAGATTTAAGGTCCGCCTTCGGCGGGATCAATTAATAAAAAAAGATCATAAAAAGGCGGAGCGAAGCGACATCCATAGATCTTCAGTCTTCAATCTTCAATATTAAATTCGTTACCCCTCAGAGCCGCTTTTTCCGAGTGCTGCCTCGGATAAAGCTTAAATACTCAGCGTTTGCGTTTTTTTGTTCATCAAAACATACTCAAAGATCAGGCGTGATACAATCAGGGCGGTAAACATACTGGCGACAACCCCCAAACTCAAAGCGACGGCAAACCCTTTAACGGGCCCTGTGCCAAACTGGAAAAGAACAACAGCGGCAATCAAGGTGGTGACGTTGGCGTCCAGAATCGTCAAGGTTGCCCGATCATAGCCGGCATTGACCGCCGCTCGGGGGGTTCTACCCAGTGTCAGTTCTTCTCTGACCCGTTCAAAAATAATGACATTGGCATCCACTGCCATGCCGATGGTAAGTATAATGGCGGCAATTCCGGGTAGAGTGAGGGTGGCGCCAAATCCGCTTAATCCTGCGGCAATCAGCAGTATATTCAGAAACAGTGCGATATCGGCGATTAGACCAGCCATTTTATAGTAAATGATCATGAACACGATCACCAGTACCCCGCCGATCATCATGGATATCAGACCCTTGCGGATGGAATCGGCTCCCAGAGAAGGACCCACGGTCCGTTCTTCAAGGATATTGACCGGGGCCGGTAGGGCACCGGCTCGCAGCACAATCGCCAAATCGCGGGCTTCCTCGGTAGTAAATCGACCGGTAATCCGTGCCTGACCGCCGGCAATCTTTTCCTGGATCACCGGGGCGGAATAGACACTATTATCCAGTACGATGGCCAGACGATTGTTGACGTTATCACCGGTAATTCTTTCAAAAATCCTCGCCCCCTTTTTGTCAAAATTGATGGAAACATAGGGTTCATTGAACTGGGAGTCTATCTGAACCCGTGCATCCGTCAGGGAGGCGCCGGTTAACAGGGCCCGTTTTCGGAGAAGAAACGGTGTCTTGGTGGTTCGCCGGGTTTGCGGGTCTTCTTCGACTTGATACAGCAGCTCTCTCCCCGGAGGGACCGTGCCTTTGACGGCCGCATCCACGGATCCGGTATCATCCACCAGTTTGAACTCCAGAAGGGCGGTTTTACCGATCAGATCTTTGGCTCTTTGGGTGTCGCTGATGCCGGGCAGCTGGATTAAGATTCGTCGTTCACCTTGGCGGCGTATATCCGGTTCGGCCACGCCGAACTGATCGATGCGGTTGCGGATCGTTTCAAGGGCCTGATCCACGGCCAGTTTTTTTATCTGCTCGCGATCCGGGTCAGGTATGTCCATTACGGTTGCAAATTTACCGCCGGCTTCTGTTTTTGAAAGCTCTCGCAGATCCCTGAATTCATCGTCAAGAAGCGCTTTAAGTTTATCGATGCTTTCTTCCTTATTAACCTCGACGGATATCCGGGAACCTTCTATTCGATTCACGGAAACATGCCGGATGCGCTCTTTTTTGAGCTGCTCACGAATTTCTTGGGAAATACGTTCGGTGGTGCTGTCTACGGCTTTTTCGGTATCTACCTCCAGAACCAGATGCATGCCGCCCTGGAGGTCGAGGCCGAGATTGATCTGTTTGTGAGGCCAAAGGGCAGGTTTAAAGCTCGGAAGGATATAAATGATCGCCGTGACAAGCACGGCGAAAACCAAAACCAGTCGCCAAGAAATATTTTTCAATGATCTTTTCCCTTTTACACTTATTTGCCGTTCACTTAAAAAAACATTGGTTGAGCGGTTCAACGTTCACGGTTCCCAGTTAAAGTGCCCTAACTGGTCTCTAACAATCGTATAACGCGTCAATCGGGTTGAATTCCATATTTTACCCATAGGGTGAAAGAAGACAATCCAAACCATGGTCTATAAAGTTACGAAAATCAGTATTTAAAACCTTTGAACCCCTGGCCCAGACCTGACCTTTCAAGATGTGGTGATAAAAACCAAATTCCATAAAATGTGAGAGCTGTTTCATAGACACATCACATCGCACCAGGACGGGCTTAAACTCTGAACCTGGGTAAGGTTTGTGCGATATCATCATACGAAAGCCCCAGATAATTTGTTAAACGGATCGTCGGCTGAATTGTTCATGGGAGAAAATTACTCCGATGCTCGAAACCGGATCGGAACACCCACCATAACAGTTTAGCAAATCCGCTACTTAACAAAATTGTATGGGGCTGACAATTGTCGATACTTGCTGTTATTTTTTCGCCGGTTGACTCGGAGCTGCCGCTTGAGCCAGGGCCGATACATTTCCGCGGGCGACTTTTACACGAACCTTGTCGGCTATTTCCACTGTCAATGTCACCTCATCCATTCCCGTAATGCGACCGTGGATACCGCCGCTCGTAACAATACGATCGCCTTTCTTTAAACTGGCAACCATTTGACGGTGCTCTTTGGTCTTTTTTTGCTGGGGGCGGATCAGCAAAAAATAGAAAATGACAAACATCAAAATTAACGGGATAAACCCGGTAAAACCTGCGGCGCCTTCTCCACCTCCGCCGCCAGTACCCATGGCATAAGCTATATCAAACAAAATAAATCCTCCTTCTCGCTTAAAAATCTCTATTTTAGTCTATTTGCCTGTCAGTGACAATGCATTTAAAGAAAATATTTTAAAATGGCGCTGATATACTTTAAAAGAACAATTTCGTCAAATCTTTCTTGAAATTTTTTATTTATCACAAACAATCTTGCTTTCTCCCG
>Ga0316190_10001709_pt1 | contig 15984 bp, 14 predicted proteins | sample Eddworburrow2_MG_FD_204929 | JGI IMG/M metagenome (GOLD analysis project Ga0316190, IMG submission 204929) | Coastal sediment microbial communities from Maine, United States - Eddy worm burrow 2 | ecosystem: Environmental > Aquatic > Marine > Coastal > Sediment | place: USA: Maine | collected... | reverse complement strand
AACCCGGAATCAGCTTTATCTTTTCCAGCCTCTTAATCTTGTCGGCCATCTGTCTCTCCCTTACAATATAACCTTCATACTTGATGGCTATCTCCGCTGCTTCCACAATCTCCGCTGCACGAATTCCACATTCAACCTTTATTTCTTTCAATCCCGGAAGCTCTTCAATTAACTCCATCAACCTTACCTGGGGCCTCTTGGCCAGTTCAATCAATTTGACCTTTTGCTTCAAAGGACTTGTCCCTGCCTTTTCCAGGTATTCATTTATCTCCTCAGGACTAATGCTCCGCTGCTTCATAAAATCGACCAGTTTTGCCGTGAGCAATCTTTTTGTCTTCAACAGATCTACTCTTCGATCCTCTGCCAATCCAATGCTTGATCCCAATTCGCTTAAGCGTTCATCTGCATTATCTTGCCGTAATAGAATTCTGTACTCGGCCCGTGAGGTAAACATTCTATAAGGCTCATCCACTCCTTTGGTAACCAAATCATCTATAAGAACACCTATGTAGGCCTGATCCCTTCCTAAAACAAATTCGTGGTTTCCTTGTATTTTAAGGCTGGCATTTATGCCGGCCATCAAACCCTGAGCCCCTGCTTCTTCATAACCTGTGGTTCCGTTTATCTGTCCCGCAAAATATAAATTCTTCAGCCGCTTCGTCTCAAGGGTATGGTAAAGCTGAGTGGGAGGGTAGTAATCGTATTCGATGGCATAACCGGGTCTGAAAATTTTCACCTTCTCCAAACCTTCAATTTGCATCATGGCATTGTATTGAACTTCCCATGGCAGGGAAGACGAAAATCCGTTTATATAGTATTCAATGGTATCATGACCTTCTGGTTCCAGAAATAACTGGTGCTGCTCCTTCTCAGAAAATGTAACAATTTTATCTTCTATGCTTGGACAATAACGTGGTCCAATGCTTTCAATTGTTCCATCAAACATCGGGCTGTCTTCAAAACCTTTTTCCAGTTCAGAATGAACACTAAGATTAGTATAGGCTATAAAACAAGATTTGTGTTGGGAATAATCCACTTCCCCTTCAAGGTAAGAGAACTTCCTCATCTCACTATCACCTGGCTGCTCCTGCAACTTTGAAAAGTCAATGCTTCTTCCATCGATCCTTGCCGGTGTACCAGTTTTCATCCTTCCAACCTCAAAACCATGCTCCTTCAACTGCTCGCTTAATCCGTAAGCAGGTGCTTCTCCCATCCTGCCTCCTTTCATCTTCACCTTCCCTACGTGCATCAGGCCATTGATAAAGGTCCCTGCTGTAAGAATTACTTTCTTCGAAAAAAATTGTATTCCCATAAGTGTTTCCACTCCTATGACCTCTTTTCCTTCTATTAGCAAGGAAATTACTTTATCCTGCCAAAACTCCAGATTTTCAATACTTTCCAGAACTTTACGCCATTCCAGTGTGAATAGCGCCCTGTCACATTGTGCCCTCGGACTCCACATGGCCGGCCCCTTGCTTCTGTTAAGCATTCTGAACTGGATCATGGACCTGTCTGTAATAAGCCCTGAATATCCGCCAATTGCGTCTATTTCCCTGACTATCTGTCCTTTAGCTACTCCCCCCATGGCTGGATTACAGCTCATCTGGGCATATTTGGTCATATCCATCGTAATCAACAGGGTCCTGGAACCCATGTTGGCAGCAGCAGCAGCAGCTTCACACCCTGCGTGACCAGCACCCACCACAATTACATCGTATTGAGAATTCATACTAAACCAGTTTCTTCCACAAATGTAATGCTTCATTTTCCTTTTTGCGCATGATTTCCTTCTCTTCCTGGCTTCCGTCCGTATAACCAAGCAGGTGGGTAACTCCGTGGATCATTACCCTTCGGAGTTCGTCTTCAACATCTGCGCCATAAAAATCGGCATTCTTTGTCACCTCTTCCACACTTATAATGATATCTCCTGAAATCAGGTCTTTATCAGTGTAGTTAAAGCTTATAACATCTGTAAAGTAATTGTGGTTTAAATATTCTGTGTTAATGAGCCTGATTCGCTCATTGGAAGTAAATTGGAAAGAAATATTTCCGGGTGTTTTATGATTTGCCAGGATCCACTCCCTGATCCATTGTTTATGCCGAAGTTTGCTCTTGAGATTGAATTTTACTTCTTCGGTATGAAAAGAAACGGACACTACAATCGGAACTTGAGCTCTACGATTCTGCCCTCTTCCAGATAGAGTATCTCATCGGATAATCGTTCCATGAGAAAAATTCCCCTGCCGTTAATTTTTTCCAGATTTTCCGGTGAAGTTGGGTCTGGTACTTTTGAAAAATCGAAGCCTAAGCCCTGATCTTCAATATGGACTTTTAACTGCTTCTGATCCATCTGGATCTCTATCTTAACGTTCTTTTTCGGATCTGAATTGTTGCCATGAATAATGGCGTTGTTTGTGGCTTCCATGGTGGCAACCAAAACATTTCCATAAACCTCATCACTTAGATCCAGTTCCATTGACAATTCGTCTATGGCTTTTTCAACCAAGCGCAGATTTCCGATTTCGGAGGGTATATTTAAATCTTTTCTCATAACAATTCCAGTGGACGATTCTTATACGGTCACCATAAGCCAAAGGTTCCAAAAAAACACTATTTACTTATCCACTCTTCGGGGTCCAAAATATCTCTTTCTTGCCACACTTCAAAATGAAAGTTAGATACTCCCTCCTTTTCATCCGTAAATGCTTCTCCTAACTTCTCCTTAGTTAGCACTTTGTCGCCGGTTTTTACCCTTACATTCACCAGGTTCTGATATACCGACAGGAACTCACCGTGCCTAACAAGTACTGTATAATTCGCACCCAGAATTCCAAAAACTTTAGTAACCTCCCCTTCGAATACCGCCCTTACCTCTGTACCCGGGGAACTTGAAATATCAATGCCATTGTTTTTAACACTCGAACCCCTTAGTCCCGGAACTTCATGATTTCCGTAACCAGTAGTGATAATGCCCTTATCCACAGGCCAGGGAAGCTTTCCCTTGTTCTTCCTGAAATCACTTCCCACCAGCTCCTGCTCCGGAGTTAAGGCGCCATATATATTGTTAGCACTAGATCGCCTTGCCTCTTCCTCAATGATTTCCCTGATCCTGGCTTCGACCTCTCTGGCTATTCTTTCCTTTTCTGCTATCTCCCTTTGCAGTTCTGCTTCTTTTCGCTTCAGGCTGTTGACCATGGAGGCTTCTCTGCTTCTCTGTTCCACCAGCCTTCTCTGTTCGCCCTCCTTATCCTCCATCAGACCAAGCTTGTCATTCTTCAAGCCACTCAATGACTTTTGTTGTTGATCCAGTTCAACAATAGAAGCTTCTATTTCAGCAGCTTTTCGAACCCTGTACTCTCCTAAGTACTTCAGGTATTTATAGCGCTGATAGGATTGGGATATGCTGCTTCCGGCCAGAATATACATCAGTTTTTCGTAGTCGGTGTGGTTCCTGTAGGCATAGTATATCAACCTGGCATACTCCTCCTTGTTTCTTTTATTCTCTGCAGTCAACTGCTCAATTCTCACCTGGGTATCCTGAATGTTCTGACTATAAAGGTTCACTTCAGATTCAAGGGTGGAAATCAGCTTTGATCTTGAATTGATTCCCCTTTGAAGTATTCTTAATTGCTGAACTGAACTTGATCGTTGCTCTGTCGTCTTCTCCATTAACTCCCTGGCCAGCTTAATATCATCAAAAGCCTGTTGCTTCTGCCTTTGCAGTTCCTCCCTGGTCTGGGCCGATACGACGCTCCCAAATAGCAAACAGGTCCATATGACAACAATAATTCTGATCATCTCAGCTCAGTAAAGGTGTACCTTCTCGGGTTTACATCCATTTTAATTTTTATGTCCTTGTTGTAAGTAATAAGCCCACCTCTGGCTACAATTTCAAAATGAGTAATCATAAAATTTGAATAAATCTTGAAGGCATCATCCTGTCGCTCTCCCATCAGATACTTATCTGTTTGCTGATGATAAAACTCAAAAGTATGCATAAGTAATCCAAGCCTGCTGAGATGGATCCTTTTTTTCACATGTGTTTCATCAAACTCAAAGACAATATGATCCATCTGATCATCGTGGGCGTTTTCAAGGTAATTGCACAGATAATAGCGGGCCACCAGATTTTGAAGATCTCTGAAATTTACAGGGTACTGGTAGCCAAATTTCCTTTGCAGGGGTGACCTGTATACTATCTTGTCCAGGCGGTTAATCACTTTGATTGAATCCTTCATAACTGAGGCCCGAAGAATTTCATATCCGCTGTTTACTGCCGACAGGTAGATGATAGAATCCTTAAGGGAATAGAGTGTTACGTTTACTTCATAACGTTCATTATCGAAGGTCAGTATGGCTTCAGCTTTGGAGATCAGAATGCTCTCAATGGTGTCAAGTGCTTGGCAGCCCTCCTCCATACCTGCCATCCCTTTCAACTGGGGCCCGACAGGCTCCGAAAGCTCTTTCAGGACACCACACTCCGTCAAAAGGAAGAGGGCTGCCAGCCATAAAAACCACGGGACTCTATTCATTCTTCCTGGCTTTTGTTGTTTCGATCTTCTCTTCCAGCTTGGATTTATCTCCCCCAAGGATAATAGCTTTTATATAATACGACTGTGCTATTTCGTAACTTTCAAGGGCCAGTTGAATATCTCCTGCGTGTTCGTTCACTTCCGGATCGTTGTCGCCTCCCTTATCCAGAGCATTTAAAATGTACTGCTCCGCTTCATCATAAGCCTCAAGCTTGTATAGAACCCAGGCATAGGTGTCCAGAAATGTTGAATTCTCAGGATTGTTTTTCACTGTCTTATAACTCCATTCTTTTGCCTTAGTAAGGCGCTCGCCCCTTACCGCCAGATAATAGGAGTAGTTATTTAAAACCATATAATTCTCGGGATCTTCCTTGATCAGGGATTCAAACAAAGAATCCGACCTTGGAAAATCCTCGATCCTATAATAAGCTTCTGCCACCAGCATTTTTGCCTGTGAGCCATACTCCTGGTTAGAAAAAGCACTGGCCGAAACATCCTCAAAATTCTTTATCAGTTCTTCAAAATTTTCCTTCTGATAGAGCCCAAGCCCCCTGAAAAATTTTACATCAGCACTGTCGGGATACATCTCCAGTGCCCTGTCGCATATCTCAATTAACTCTTCATCCAGGGAAGATGCATTGGCCAGCATAATGGTTTGCATATATATGTTGTAAGTCCCCCGATTAAGCCCCAGATAGTCCTTTAGATGAAAATAGGCCATATCATAAGTTCTGGTCTGGATATAAAAATCGGCTGCTATCAGTCTCAGATCACTTTCATCGGGATGGGTTCGGGCAAAGGCTTCAATGACATCCGATAACTGGGAAGAGTAATTGTTCACATACTCTTCTTCGGACAAATAATAGGAGAGGATGGCCAATTTTCGTTTTGCATCAATCTGCTCACTGCTAAAAGATTTGGCCAGATAGCTAAAGCTCTTAAGATAATCCTCCGATTTACGATAGTAATCAGTCAGGTTTGTCAGGGCAAAAATATTCATGCTGTCTACCTCCAGGATTTCCTGGTAGTATATGGCAGCCTTATCTTCATCTCCACTCTTCATACATAGCTCGGCGGCCACAATTCTGAACTGAATGGCTTCCGGAAAAATCAGCATCACCTTCTCAATCTCTTCTCTTGCCAGATCGTATTTTTCTTCGCTCTCGTAGACTGAGGCCTTTAACAGGGTTATTTTCTCACTAAATCCCTTTTCCTTTTCTATTTTTTCGAGAGTCTTTATGGATTTCGCCCATTTGCCCATGGCGAAATATGCAGAAGCCAGCTGGTAATCCCATTCTACGTTTTCAGGATCGCTTTTTACTCTTTCTTTCAGGATTGAAACCACCTCGTCAAAGGCTTCATTGGCTCCGAGAGCATTGATATAAGCGATTGTATACCACTGATTATCAGGGTCTAAGGCGTAGGCCTGAGCCAGATTTTTCTGGGCCAGATCCAACTGGTTGGTCATCAGGTAAATAGATCCTACCTCAAAATAAGCCACATCACAATCGGGCTTCTCTTTGATCACCATATTGTACAACTTTACTGCCTCCCCGAGCTGACCAAGATTCTTTTGCTTGACAGCTTCAATCAGCACATATTGATAATCCTGGTTATTGTCCCCACTCTGGGCCCATCCATGAAAGGCACCTGAGAAAAGCATTCCCATCACCAAACATCCAACAACTGCTCCCTTCTTCATAAGTTCATTAATTTGTTCCTGTATGTCCAAAACCTCCGGCACCCCGTTCAGACTTCTCCAGCGATTCCACCTGCGACCAATGTATGGCTTCCACTTTATTGATCACCATCTGGCATATTCTTTCTCCATTCTCTACTACAAAATCCTCTCCTGAAAGGTTGATCAGGATGATTCCAATCTCTCCCCGGTAATCGGCATCAATGGTTCCTGGAGTATTTACTACAGAAATCCCCTTTTTCAATGCCAGTCCACTTCTGGGTCTGATCTGTGCCTCATATCCCGCCGGCAATTCTATATACAGGCCGGTAGGAATAAGCTCTCTCTGCAGGGGTTTTAGAGTGACGGGCCTATCCAGATTCGCTCTCAGATCCATGCCGGCTGAAAGGGGGGTGCTGTAAGCCGGTAGTGGATTCTCTGAGTTATTCACAATTTTAACTTCCATCTGATCGCTCTGTTTTATATTGATTAAAAGTATTACGCTCCTTCCACACTACAACTGTGCCAAAAGCAAACAGCAGCACAAAGGGCAACAATCTGCCCATGCCCTGAATATTCTGCAAAAATAGTTCATTGATTACATATATGAACCCAGCCAGCGCCATATATGCAAGGATTCTTCCTGTCCGGTAAGGAATTGGAAAGTGTTTTCTCGATAAGAAATAGGAAAGTACTACCATGGTGCTGTAGCATATGAGGTGGGCCCATGCAGAGGCCACATAGCCGTATCTGGGGATAAACAGAATGTTTACCACGATGGTTATGCCTGCTCCTAAAAACACGAGAATGGCTCCAAAATGCGTCTTATTTGTCAGCTTATACCATATGGAGAGGTTGAAGAAGATTCCCATGACCAGATTTGCCGCAAGCACTACCGGAACAATATGTACTCCCTCCCTGAAGCCCGAACCTATAAACAGGATGAAATAATCCAGATATAAGGTGACCAGGAGAAAGATAAAAAGTGCGGCTACCACAAAGAAGGTCATTACGTCCGCGTAGAGTTTCCGGGCATTCTTCTCCTCCGATTTTGAAAAAAAGAAGGGCTCTGCTGCATACTTGAACATCTGAACAAAAAGAGTCATCAGCACTGCCAGCTTGTAATTGGCCCCATAAATTCCCAGCTGTTCCATGGGATTCAGATCCGGAGAGATGAGATGTTTCAATAAAATCCTGTCAAGCGCTTCATTCACTGTTCCAGCCAGTCCGGCAATCAACAAAGGATAAGAATATCTGAGCACTTGCTTTAGAAGGCTCCTGTCAAATGTTGACCGGAAAGCGGCCCCTATTTCAGGCAGCAGTACAATAAGCTTCACTGCAGAAGCTATAAGGTTGGATATCAACACATATCCTACTCCGATGTTCTCATTATATAGTTTGGAAACCAGCTCTGATTCGCTGTGTCGTGGACAATAATAAAGAAAAAACAAGTTCAGGCCGATGTTAATCCCAACCTCCACAAGGCGGATTAAGGCATATTTTATGGGCCTGTTATGCAGCCTTATCCTGGCAAAAGGAATGGAGGTAAATGCGTCGATTCCCACAATAATGGCCAACCATTTGATATATTCAGGGTGTGGCGCATAGCCGATGGAGCTGCTGATAGGGCCGGACCAAAGCCACATGACTACAATAAACAGCAAGGAGGTAGCAAACAAAGATCCCAGTACTGTGCTATAAACCGTTTCCTTTTTATCTGAGTTGCTGGCAAATCTGAAGTAGCCGGTTTCCATTCCATAGGTAAGAATGACCAGGAGAAACACCACATAAGCATACAGCTCTGTAATTACACCATAGGCAGCCTTCTCAAAAACCCTGGTATAAAAGGGCGTAAGTAAAAGATAATTAAGAAGGCGGGGCAAAACAATGCCCAGTCCATATACGGCGGTTTGCCCGAATAGCTGTTTAATGGGATTTTTCAAGTTCTCCGCAAGATTTTCGTAAAAGTAGCATTATCCCAAGGGATGATCATTCATCTGCAGAGTTTTTATTAAACAGCAGGTAGCCGAAGCTGAGCTGAAGAACAAAGGGATTCTCATCGTTTGTGATATAGCCCAGATGAAGAGATGCCGGACCAGCCACCGTCACCACATTCAAAGAGGCACTAAACAGGGTCTTCATGCTTTTAAAGTAAGAGCCCAGGTAGGCCTTATTGTCCTGATCCCTCAGTATTTCCTGTACCGGGAAAAAGGCGTAGGCTTCCAATTTGGTGTGTATCTGTTTCCTGATATTGTAAACAGGCATCAGGCCCAAAGCAATGAATTGATTTGCCCTGTACTGTTCCATAAAAAGTCCTTTTGAGATAAGGTTTGGCTGAAAGGCAGTAGCCTCTATAAGAGTAGAATAGTAATTGCTCAGTAAGGGCTTAAATGTAGCCTCAGCCTGGATAAAATAACCCAGGTTAAAAGAAGCTCCCAGTGGAATATACCCTAAATTTTCAAACTTGGCTGAAAACCATGTATAGTAATTTTCCTGGTTCTGCAGCGTCTCGGTGGTGGAACCTGGAAAATAAGATTCCAGTCCATAACCCACCCTCACAGAGTGTATCCTGCGTGTTCCTTCGGTCGGAAACTGCTTGTTGTTCAGTGTATTTCTTTCGCTGGCAAAGTAAGCTGACAGGAGGTTCACGTTGGAGACATCGGAAGTATCGGTGGAAGAGAAGTCCCGGGTCATGAAATATACCTCTTTGTTCCGGCCTATGCCTATTCCGCCTTTGATAACGCCGTTAATCTTGTATGGAATACCCACATCAAAACGAAAGTTTATTTCGTTTTCCGTGATATAGGGTGGTTTCTGATCCTCAAAAAAGAAATTGGTATTGTATGTGTTGTAACGATACCCGTTGTAATTGAAGTTCATTTTAAAAAATATGGGAATCCTTGAAGGGTAATCGAAACGGACACCCAGGTTCAGACCGTTGTAGAAACGACCAAACTGAACACTTCCTTTCAGATAAGAACTGATTTCAGAAATCTGTCTGTAACTGAAGCCCAGGTAGGTCTGGGCCATTCCTGTGGTTGAGAAAAAGAGACCAAAACTTGCCTCCAGGGGTGTTTGAGGAACAATCCGCAGTTTCATGGTGAACAGGCTGTCCAGCGGATTGTAAATAGCCTGGGGGTAAAGGTATACAAAGCCCTTGTCGCTGGCTAGCTTGAGGTATTCTGTTTTCATCTCTTGCACATCCAGAATACTATCGGTTTTCCGAATGGACCGCTCTACATAATATTCCTGTTTATCATCCAGGCCGTCCATTTCAAATTCATTAAATCGAAGCTCCGGAAAGGTGCTCACAAAAGCCTCCCTTTTTTGCTTCAGAGCGATTGTATCGTCTGCCACCCTGTGAACAAGCATTCTGATGCTGTCCATTTTTTCTATGGTAGTCCTGTAGCCAATTTCCACAAACTCATCCAGCTTGTCAAAAGAAAGCAGCGTCTGTTTCTGAAGATCATGATCGAGCAATACTCCCTTCTCAGGATCAATGGTATAGGAGACGGGTTTCATTACTATATTTTCGATCTGTCCCATGATATCAAATTCATCGGGAGGAGTATTTCCCATGGAGGTCTTACTTCCAATCAGGACATCTGGATTGAATTGCGATATAACATGTTTTACCGGAAAGTTATCGTAGATCCCTCCGTCATACAGGATGTTTCCATCCATAACAATGGGGCGGAAATAAAGCGGAACAGTCATGGAGGCTCTGATGGCCTGACTCAGATCTCCTTTTCTGAAAACAATCTCCCGGCTGTTACTCACATCCACCGCGTTGCACAGAAAGGGGACAAAGAGGCTGTCAAAATCATATGCTGCTGCTGCGCTTGCCCTGGCAAAAATCTCCATGAAGACAAAGTCCATAAGGTGGCTGGGAATAACGCTTAAAGGTATCCTGGTCTTTGACACTGTATCTTTCAGATCAATTCCCAACTTAAATACATCCGGCTCCGGATCTTCCTCCTTAAAGAAATATTTATATTCCTCTTCGATGACCCCGCTCATCCAATAGGCAAATTCTTCCGATTGGATGATGGCGATCATTTCATCGCTACTCATGCCCATGGCATAACACCCTCCAACGATAGCCCCCATAGAAGTGCCACCGATGTAATCGATGGGGATCCTGTTCTCCTCCAGGGCCTTAATTACACCAATATGTGCTAAACCCTTTGATCCGCCACCGCTTAATACCAGGCCCACAGACTGACTCATTGCACTCAATGGCAGAAAAGCAATTAAAGCCAGGAAGAAACATTTTTTCAACATTCGTTCTATCTTTGCAGGGCTATTCTCTATTAAAAATACGTGTTTTATGATGAAGAAGTATCTTTCCGTCCCGATTGTTTCTGTTATAATCTTGCTCTTTTTGCCATCCTTTCAGGCCCTGTCGCAGAAAAGCAATTCCCAGCGCTTGATCAAGATTGAGACTTCCCTGGGGGATATGCTTGTCATGCTCTACGATGAAACTCCGGGCCATCGCGACAACATGATCAAGCTGATTGAAGAAGGATTTTACAAGAACCAGCTTTTTCATCGGGTCATAAAGGATTTTATGATTCAGGGTGGAGATCCTCATTCTGTGGGTGCTGAAAAAGGACAGCGGCTTGGGTCGGGTGGACCGGGTTATACTATTCCTGCAGAATTCAACAAGACTCTTATACATAAAAAGGGGGCTCTGGCCGCTGCCAGGAAAGGAGATCAGTTCAATCCTGAACAGGCCTCAAACGGTTCCCAGTTTTATCTGGTTGTGGGACAGGTTCTTACTCCGGATCAAATTAATACTCTTGCACAAAGGGGAGTGTCGGCTTTTAGCGAAGAGGCAGCTGAAATTTACACCACCCTGGGTGGAACCCCTCACCTCGATGGCGCTTATACCGTTTTTGGTGAAGTGGTGGAGGGGTTTGAGGTGCTCGATTTGATCGCTACACAGCCCTGCGATGCCTACAACCGTCCCGCGGAAGACGTGATCTTCACCATTTCCATCCTTAGATAAGACTCTTTTATATACTTTTGTACTCTAATTCAGCCCGATATGCTCCAAAAAATTGACAGGATCCTTGAAGAAGCAAAGCAGTTCAGAGCCGAAAGCAGGGACGAAATAGAGCAATTCAGGATCAAATACCTGGGAAAAAAGGGAATTCTTGCGGATTTGTTCCACGATTTTAAAGCACTTCCGGCGGAGCAGAAAAAAGAGACCGGTCAAAAGATCAACCTGCTGAAGCAATCTGTCGCCGAAACAATTGAGTCTTTGTTGAAGGGGCTTGGCGATGATAGCGACGATCAAAGCACTTACGATCTTACCCTTCCCGGTCCTCCCGTGAAGTCCGGCGCCAGGCATCCCATCTCCATTGTTCGAAATGAGATCATCTCTATTTTCGGCAGGCTCGGTTATACCATATCCGAAGGTCCGGAAATCGAAGATGACTGGCATGTATTTTCCTCTCTCAATTTTCCCCCTGAACACCCGGCACGAGACATGCAGGATACCTTTTTCATTGAAAAGGATCCTGACATATTGCTCAGAACTCACACCTCTTCGGTACAGGTCAGGGTTATGGAAAAAGAGCCATTGCCCATAAGAACCATTTCCCCGGGCAGGGTATTCCGCAACGAAGCCATATCGGCCAGGGCACATTGCATTTTCCACCAGGTGGAAGGTCTCTACATTGATGAAAATGTTTCCTTTGCAGACCTGAAACAAACTTTGCTCTATTTTGCCCAGGAAATGTTTGGCAAAGAAGTGGAAATCAGGCTTCGCCCCTCATATTTTCCCTTTACCGAGCCCTCAGCTGAAATGGATATCAGCTGTCAAATCTGCGGGGGAAAGGGATGCAATGTATGCAAATATACAGGTTGGTTGGAAATCCTTGGCTGCGGCATGGTTGACCCCAACGTCCTTGAGTTTAATCACATAGATTCAAAGAAGTACACGGGTTTTGCCTTTGGGATGGGCGTTGAACGAGTGGCCATGCTAAAATACCAGGTAAAGGATCTCAGGCTATATTTCGAAAACGATATCCGTTTCCTAGGGCAGTTTGCAGCTGCCTGGTAAAGGTCATCATTTTATTCTTCCATAATAATTTCATATGTAATGGGAAAGGCTTTAGCGTAGTTGGCCGATACCCCGCAATATCTGGTGAAGGACAGATCAACTGCCTTCTCTAAATTTTTCCTGTTTATTCCCTTCCCTTTCACCCGGTAAATAATCTTCATTCCTTCAAACCGCTTTGGATGCTCTTCGGTAACATCTCCTTCTACCTCAACTGTTAGCTCTTCCACGTCTTCTCTCATTTTCTTTAGTATGGCAGCTACGTCCATTCCTGTACAGCCCGCCAGAGCTACCATCATCAGAGGCTTGGGCCTGGGACCAGTATTCTTTCCTCCGTGCTCCTGGGAGGAATCCATATAAATTTTATGTCCGTCCACTTCTGCTTCAAAAGCCAGGTCGCTAAGCCATTTTGCTGAGATTGTTTCCTTCATAGCTATAAGTTTTCAATTGATATTTAATTATTTTTAAATATTATTCCATGATATGACCCACGATGAATCATATGATTTGATTTGCGATTCCTGCACCATCAGGACCCACCCTCTCTTTCGCCATCTCGATCCGCAGGAACTCCAGGAAATTTCTCTCAATAAGATAACAGAAAGTCACAAAAGAGGTTCGATCATCTACCAGGAGGGAAACCGTATGAAGGGTTTCTATTGTGTTCAAAAAGGCATCGTAAAGATATATAAAACCGGTATTGATGGAAAGGAACAGATCATCCGTTTCGCAAAACCGGGAGATGTGATCGGATATCGTTCGGTGGTCAGCAATGAAGCTGCCTGCACCACCACTGAAGTGTTGGAAGATAGTATTATGTGTCATATAGCGGCAGAAATTTTACTCAAGCTCATTCAAGGCAATGGCAAATTTGCCGTAGAGCTGATGAAGCTCACCTGCAAGGAGCTCGGTGAGGCCAATTCCTATATAACAGATATTGCTCAGAAAACAGTGAAAGAGAGGTTTGCTGAAATTCTTATTCACCTCTACGAAGAATTTGGCGAAGATTCTATGGGGGTGCTGGAAGTATCTCTTACCCGGGAGGAGCTCTCCAACATTGTGGGTACAGCAACAGAATCTATTATACGCCTGCTGTCAGAATTTAAAAATCGTGGCTATCTTGAAATAAACGGCAGAAAAATAAAAATCCTGGACAAGCCAGGATTGAAGTACATCGCCAATATTTAGCCGGACTCAGTCCACCTTTTTATTGATCACAATATGGGCAAGCAGACCACCGATAATCAGTCCCAGACTGAGTGTAAGGTATGCATTCGTCTGCACTTTGGTAAAAACCACTATTCCCAGTACGATTACCCCGGCCAGTATAACCAGTAGTCCAGCATTCTTCAATAAATCTTTTAACATAATAGGTCTGTTTGAATCTCTGACAAATATATACAAAATATCAAAATAAAAAGTTTTGGCTATCTCTATATTTGCCAAGGTGTTCGTAGGCATTAGCGGTCACCTCTCTTCCCCTTGGTGTGCGCTTGATATAGCCTTCTTTGATCAGAAAGGGTTCATACACTTCTTCGATGGTTCCCGCCTCTTCGCCCACAGCTGTAGCAATTGTGTTTAAGCCCACGGGGCCGCCTTGAAACTTATCAATGATGGTAGAAAGTATCTTGTTGTCCATTTCGTCCAAACCTGACTGATCAATATTCAGGGCGTCAAGTCCATAGCGTGTGATTTTCATATCAATTTTTCCATCTCCTTTTACCTGGGCAAAATCCCTTATCCTTCTAAGGAGGGCGTTGGCAATTCTGGGGGTTCCCCTGCTTCTCGAAGCAATCTCCAGCGCTGCGTCTTCCTGCATTTCTACCTTTAAAATCCCTGAAGATCTCTTCACAATTCCTGTCAGCACCTCGGTGTCATAATACTCCAGCAAGGATTTGATCCCAAACCTGGCTCTGAGGGGTCCGGTCAACAAGCCTGACCGGGTGGTGGCACCTATGAGAGTAAAAGGTTGTAGAGTAAGTTGAACTGAGCGCGCTGCAGGGCCCTTATCTATCATTATATCAATACAATAATCCTCCATGGCCGAATAGAGGTATTCCTCCACAATGGGAGAGAGGCGATGGATCTCATCGATGAATAAAACATCGCCTTCTTCCAGTCCGGTCAACAAGCCGGCCAGATCTCCTGGTTTATCCAATACAGGTCCGGAAGTGATCTTAATGCCCACCTCCATTTCATTGGCGATAATGTGTGCCAGGGTGGTTTTGCCCAGTCCCGGGGGACCATGCAAAAGAACATGATCGAGTGCCTCGTCGCGAAGCCTGGCGGCTTCCACGAAGATCTTAAGATTCTCTACAATCTTCTTCTGGCCATCAAAATCAGAAAATACAGCTGGTCGAAGCCGGGATTCGATCTCTAATTCTTTTTCGGACAACTCTTCATCCCTGAATTCATAATCTTCTACCATGCTGTCTCAACGAATTAATTTTACATCGCTCTCGGGAAGCTTAATCCTGACCCCGTTAATTCTCTGTTCTTCGTTTTGCTTATAGGTAATGGTCATCACCAGGTTCCCTTCAGAATCATATTTTTTCCAGCTTTTCTCCCGTATGCCCATCTGGTAGTATTGCTCTTCCTTGAGGGCCCCATTGGCATAATAATACTTGTGTCTTTTGTCAGGATTGCCCTGTGAATAGTAGCCTTCATACTTCAGGGATCCGTCTTTGAAAAAGTATTTCCAGGTTCCTTCGCGCAGACCGATGACATAGCTACCCCTCTCTTCGTGATCACCTACCTGGTAGATCCATTCGCCTTCCTTTTCTCCATTTATGTAATCTCCCTTGGTGAGAATATTCCCATGTTCGTCGTATTCCACAAACATCCCGTCTTCCCTGCCGTTGAAATAACTTTCCTCCCTCCACTTGTTTCCGTTTGGGTAATACCAGTCCCACAGACCCCGATACCTTCCCCGCTCGAACCTTCCTTTTTGTTCCACCCCTCCCGAACGAAAATTATAGGTCCAGGTGCCTGATCTCTGATTATCCTGGTAAGTTCCTGTAGCTCTGACCTCTCCGCTAGTATAGAAATCTTTCCAGGGACCCTTTCTTCTACCTTGTTCATCGATGATCCCTTCAGAAATTTTTTGTCCCAGCTCGTTATAGAAGTATGCATTTTCAACTACACCTGCAGTATCGAAAAATCTGTGAATACCTACCGGAATCCCCTCCTTATATCCCCCTGTAAAAATAAGCCTGCCTTCCTGGTCATAGGTGCTTTTCATATCCAGCAACTCCTTCATGTCTTCATCGATCTCCTCCATGATCTGACCGCGCTCATATCGTATGGCCAATACCAAATCTCCATTCCCGCTAAATTCCCTGTAATATCCATGAAGCTGATCATCCAGGTAGTGCTCCTCCTTTTTCATATTCCCATTCTCATAATACTCCCTGTGAGTACCCTGCTTATTTCCTTCCGGATCTTTCCGATTCACCCGTTCCCTGTCTGTCACATAATTATCCTTGTACTGCACCACGGTTACCAGGGTACTGTCTCTGGTGAACTCCCTCGACAATCCTTGCTTCTTCCCGTCTTTGTAAAAAACCATTAGCTTCAGTTCACCTGTGGAATGATAGTAAAATGAGCTGCCTTCCTTTTTCCCTCTTACATACAACTCTTTGGCAATAAGAGTGGCCTGCCCGGGATTTTCAGGATTGTTGTAGCTATAACTATTAGAAAAACCACTT
>Ga0316190_10001708_pt1 | contig 15984 bp, 11 predicted proteins | sample Eddworburrow2_MG_FD_204929 | JGI IMG/M metagenome (GOLD analysis project Ga0316190, IMG submission 204929) | Coastal sediment microbial communities from Maine, United States - Eddy worm burrow 2 | ecosystem: Environmental > Aquatic > Marine > Coastal > Sediment | place: USA: Maine | collected... | reverse complement strand
CACCATCAGCGTGATCAGGATCCATTCAAGTGTGCGGCCAAGCCCGCGGCCAAAAACGCCGGTCATGCTGATTGCCTCTGTAACGTAAAACCGGGAAATAAAGGCCGGTTGTGATCGCCGGCCCTCGTCTAAGGAGGCCGGGGACGGCGAACCATCCCCGGTGTCTGTCTTTGTAGCTTAGGAGCCGGACGCTTCGGCCTGGACCTTCTCGATCAGTTCCTTGCCGCCTTCAACCGATGACGAGAAATCGTCATAGATCGGCTTGGAGGCCTCGATGAACGCTGCCTTGTCGGCGGTGTTGACCGTGATGCCGCCATTCTTGAGGTTGCCCAGCAGTTCGGTTTCCAGGTTGGCCGCGGTTTCATACACAAACCCTTGCGTGTCTGCAGCGACATTGCTCAGCGTCATCTGGATGTCTTCCGGCAGTTTGCCGAAATGCTCATCCGACACCAGCACATAGGCTGGGGTATAGACGTGGCCGGTGATCGACAGGTATTTCTGCACTTCCTGGAACTTGGCTGACCAGATCTGCGCATAGGGGTTTTCCTGGCCGTCGATCACACCGGTCTTGAGCGCGGTGAACACGTCGGAAAACGCCATCGGCGTCGGGTTTGCCCCGTACAGCTTGAACATCTTGACGCGCCATGAGCCCTTCGGCGTGCGCAGCTTGATGCCGGCCAGGTCTTCAGGCTTGTCGATGGGCCTTGTGTTGTTGGTGATGTGGCGGAAGCCGTTTTCGAAATAGGTCAGGATGCGATAGCCCTTGGCCTTGGCGGCAGCCTGGAAGGTATCGCCCATGGACGCCTGGACCCGCTTCATGTGGTCGCGGTCCTTGATGATATACGGCATTTCAAACACGCCGAACGTGTCTGATACCGAAGACATCACCGATGACGGCAGCGAGAAGGTGATCTGGCCGAGCTTGAGTTTCTGCAGGAGTTCCTTGTCCTTGCCGAGCTGTGAAGACCCGAACACCTGAACCTCTGCCCGGTCACCAAGCGCTGCATTGGCGCGCTTGGCAAATTCATCTACCGAGGCTGAAAACAGCGAACCCGGCTTGCCGACATGGCCGAATTTCAGGATCAGTTTTTCGGCATGGGCGGCAGAGACCATTGCGGCCAGTGCGGTTGAAAACGCCAGTACCTTGATAATGCTTTTCATCTTGGTTTTCCTCCCTAAAGGAATTGCAGCAGGTAATTGTTATTCAGCTGCAACAGAGCTGCTTGCCTCTGTTGCGGCAGTCTTTAAATACTCGATTGCACGTTGCGCTCCGCCAGTCTGGTGGGGAACGCCGGCAACGCCAAGCCCCATTTCAACACCTGACAGCGTGCCCATCAACATCAGATCGTTGAAATCGCCCAGGTGGCCGATGCGGAACACCTTGCCGGCCAGTCGGGACAGACCGTTGCCCAATGACATGTTGAAATGCTTCAGCGTGGTGGCGCGGAATTCATCGGCATTGTGGCCTTCAGGCAACATCACTGCGGTCAGCGCGTGAGAATAGTCCTTCGGCTCGCTGCACAGCACCTCGAGGCCCCAGGCCTGAACCGCGCGCCGGGTTGCCTCGGAATGCCGCTTGTGGCGGGCAAATACATTGTCGAGACCTTCGTCGTGCAGCATGTCGATGGCTTCGGCCAGCCCGTACAGCAGGTTGGTGGCAGGCGTATATGGGAAGTAACCGGTCTGGTTCGGCCCCGCCATCTCATCCCACGCCCAGTAGGATTTCTGCAGTTTCGAGGTTTTTGCAGCCTCGAGCGCCTTGTCGCTGATGGCGTTGAAGCTCAGGCCCGGCGGCAGCATCAGGCCTTTCTGCGAGCCTGCGATGGTGACATCCACGCCCCATTCATCATGGCGGAAGTCGATCGACGCCAGCGACGAGATGGTATCGGCCATCAACAAGGCAGGGTGGCCGGTGGCATTCATGGCCGCGCGGATATCGTCCATGCGCGAGGTGGAGCCGGTCGAGGTTTCATTGTGCACCACGCACACCGCCTTGATGTCGTGCGCCTTGTCTGCATCCAGCGCCTCGCCGATGTCTTCCGGCACGGCACCGCGGCGCCAGTCGGTTTCAATCAGCACCGGCTCCAGGCCGAGCCGCCTGGCGAGTTTGCACCACAGCGAGGCAAAATGGCCGGTTTCGCACATCAGCACCTTGTCGCCCGGCGACAGGGTGTTGACCAGCGCTGCTTCCCATGCACCGGTACCCGAGGCCGGATAGATCACCACGGTCTTGTCGGTCTTGAAGATGGACTTCATGCCGTCCAGGCATTTCATGCCGAGCTTGGCAAAGTCCGGTCCGCGATGGTCCATGGTGGGATAGTCCATGGCGCGCAGCACGCGGTCCGGTACATTGGTCGGACCGGGTATCTGCAGAAAATGGCGGCCTGGGGCGTGCATGAAGTAAAGTCCTTTGAAGTCTCTGGTGACGGATGTTCTCAGGACCGGTTCGGCCTTGCCACCTCGATTAGAATACGTATATTTAATTTTGCATTCAAAATTAAGTCAAGGCCTATTGCGTGACCACACTCGTTTTATCCTCCCTCACCAGACGCCTGCGCGACAGCGTTGAAGGCCAGGTCATGGATGATGCGTTCTCGCGCGGGCGCTATGCAACCGATGCTTCGATCTACCAGGTCATGCCGCGCGCGGTGGTGGTGCCGCGCTCGTCGGATGATGTGCGCACCGTCATCAAGGTGGCGCGCGAGGAAGGGGTTTCAGTGTTGCCGCGCGGCGGCGGCACCTCGCAATGCGGCCAGACGGTCAATGACGCCATCGTCTTGGATTGTTCGAAACATCTCAACACGCTGGTCGAGCTGGATGTAGATGCGCGCACCTGCGTGGTCGAGCCGGGCATCGTGCTGGACGAGCTGAACCGCCAGCTGAAACCGCACGGGCTGTGGTACCCGGTTGACGTGTCGACCGCGTCACGCGCCACCATTGGCGGCATGGCCGGCAACAATTCCTGCGGCGGCAGGTCACTACGCTATGGCATGATGCGCGACAATGTGCTGGCCATTGATGCCTTTCTTGCAGATGGTTCCACCGCCCGGTTTGCCGAGGTCGGAGCGACCGGGTCTGCCGGTGAACCATATTTCGTGGCAGAGCTTCTGGCACTGGGCGCACGCGAACAGGCCGAGATTGCCGCACGGTTTCCCAAGGTCATGCGCCGTGTCGGCGGCTATAACATCGATGCCCTGGTGCCCAACGGCAAGCCGGTCAACCTGTCATCGCTGCTGGTGGGTTCGGAGGGCACGTTGGCCTGGTCAGACAGGATCACGCTCAAGCTGTCGCCGCTGCCGGTGCGCAAGGCCATGGGCGTGTGTCATTTCCCGACGTTTCATGCCGCCATGGATGCCGCCCAGCACCTGGTGAAGCTTGATCCCGTTGCAGTCGAACTGGTCGACCGCACCATGATCGAACTGGCGCGCGGCATCGACATGTTCCGCCCCACTATCGAAGACGTGGTGCGCGGCGAGCCCGATGCCCTGCTGCTGGTAGATTTTGCCGAGGACGACTGGAACGAGAACCTGCGCCGCCTGAAGCAACTGCACCAGGTGATGGGGGATTTGGGGTTTGACTGGTCGCGCACCGGGGATCATTTCGGCGGCGTGGTCGAGGTCAACGAGCCGAAGCTGCAGGGCGACCTCGCCGAAGTGCGCAAGTCCGGTCTCAATATCATGATGTCGATGAAACAGGCGGGAAAACCGGTCTCCTTCGTGGAAGACTGTGCCGTGGAACTGAAGGACCTTGCCGCCTATACCGCAGGCCTCACGGAGATATTTGCCAAACACGGCACCAGGGGCACCTGGTACGCCCATGCTTCGGTTGGTTGCCTGCACGTACGCCCGGTGCTCAACATGCGGCTTGAGCACGACGTCAAGACCATGCGCTCCATCGCCGAGGAAGCCTTTGACCTGGTGCGGAAATACAAGGGATCGCATTCCGGTGAACATGGCGACGGTATTGTGCGCTCCGAGTTCAACGAGAAGATGTTCGGCCCGCGCATGATGGCGAGCTTCCGGCAGGTCAAGCAGGCCTTTGATCCCGATGGCGTGTTCAACCCCGGCAAGATTGTCGATGCCCCTAAAATGGATGACCGCTCGCTGTTCCGCTTCAATCAGGACTACGCCGTACCGGAGATGCCAACCGAGCTCGACTGGTCGCAATGGCCCGGTGCCGGTGGCGGTTTCCAGGGCGCAGTCGAGATGTGCAACAACAATGGTGCCTGCCGCAAGCTCGCAGGTGGCGCCATGTGCCCGTCCTACCGGGTCACCCGCGATGAAGTCCATCTGACCCGCGGGCGGGCAAACAGTCTGCGGCTTGCCATCTCCGGGCAACTGGGGCCTGACGCGCTGGCCAGCGACGCGATGGCCGACACAATGAAACTGTGCGTCGGCTGCAAGGCCTGCCAGCGCGAATGCCCGACCGGCGTTGACATGGCGCGTATGAAAATCGAGGTGGCAGCAGCCCGCGTGGCGAAGGCGGGGCTCAATATGCGCGACAGGCTGGTGGCCCACATGCCGCGTTATGCGCCCTATCTTGCCCGCGTCGCCTGGCTGGCAAATGCCCGCGATGCGGTACCGGGCCTGGCCGGCCTGAGTGAAGCCGTTGTTGGTCTGTCGAAACAGCGACCCTTGCCCAAATGGCGGGCGGACAGCTATCGCCACGGTGAGAGTGGCGGGGCTGCCGGGGGTAGACCGGTGATCCTGTTCGGTGACACGTTCAATACCTATTTCGACAGCGAGAACCTGCATGCCGCGCGCAGCGTGCTGGCCGCCGGCGGGTTCTCGGTCGTCTCGCCCCTGCCTGAAGGGTCATCGCGGCCACCGTGCTGCGGCAGGACCTATCTGGCATCGGGCCTGGTGGAGGAAGCGCGCGCCGAGGCCAGACGCCTGATTGCAGCCTACCTGCCGCTGGTACGCCGGGGCGCAATGATCGTTGGCCTGGAACCGTCCTGCCTGTTGACCCTGCGCGATGAACTCACCGCCATGAAACTTGGTCCGGAGGCCGATGAAATCGCCGCTGCGGCGATGATGTTTGAAGAGTTCGTGGTCGAACATGCAGACAGTTTCAAGTTCACCGCGCTGGAGCGCACTGTGCTGCTGCATGGTCATTGCCATCAAAAGGCGCATGACGTCATGGGCAGTGTCACGGGTGCGCTGAAACTGGTGCCGGGCCTGAAGGTGGAAACCGTTGAAAGCGCATGCTGCGGCATGGCCGGGGCGTTCGGCTACCAGGCCGAGACCTATGAGGTTTCCAGGGCCATGGGCGAGGTGTCCCTGTTGCCATCGGTGCGCGCGGCAGAATCGGATACACTGATCGTGGCAGACGGCACCTCGTGCCGTCACCAGATTGCAGATGGTGCCCGCCGCGACGCCATTCACGTGGCGCGTGTGCTGGCAATGGCCATTGCCGACAACAGGGAGAAAACCGGCCCATGACAATGACTATGGATGAAGCCATTGTGCGTCGTTCCCTGCATGATGAACTGGTCGTTCGACTGCAGCGGCTGATCATAGAAGGCGATCTGACACCGGGTGAAAAGGTGCCGGAAAAGGAATTGTGCGAGCGCTATAATGTGTCGCGCACACCGATGCGGGAAGCCCTGAAGGTGCTGGCTTCGGAAGGCCTCGTCACGCTGACCCCCAATCGCGGGGCATCCGTCACCGCCGTCACGGTGGAAGACCTCGAAGAAGTGTTTCCGGTGATGGGCGCCCTGGAGGCGTTGTCGGGCGAACTGGCCTGTGAAAAGATCACCGATGCGGAAATCACCGCCATTTCCAAAACCCATCGCGAGATGATCGCGCACTACAAGGCACAGCGCCTGCCGGAATACTTCGCCGCCAATGAGGCCATTCACATCGCCATCCTGGAAGCGGCCCGCAATGACACGCTGTCCGCCCAGCACCGCATGCTGTCGGCCAGGGTGCGCCGGGCGCGCTATCTCGCCAACATGACGCGCGAACGCTGGGACAAGGCGGTTGCGGAACATGAAGACATTCTTGCAGCCCTTGAAGCGCGCGACGGCCGCAAACTCGGCATCATCCTGAAACAACATCTGCGCAACAAGCTGGAAACAGTGTCGGAGTGGCTCAAGGCCAATGCGCGCGGGTAGCGCAGGCGAAGAATACGCGGCGCATGCAGGCAGACCTGTCGGGCGTTTATCTGGGATACAATCCTGCAATCCGCAACGAACCATCTCACAATATCCTCTACAGGCTCAATTGCTTCGACAATGGCTGGCGAACAGGATTAGATATGGGGCCTGACCCTAGCAAACATCACCGGGCACGATCTGAATGATTGCCGATCTCATATCTGCCACCAGATTTGGTCCATCGCAGGTCAGGACCGCACTCCGATTCGCACGCAGTTGCCGCCGCAAAGCCGCAATACCTGTAGTGCTGCATGAAGCAGACGGCGGACTGGACCGGCATCTGTTTGGATTTTCCAGGCACCGGCACTGCCTGCACCTGGCGATTTCCCGTAGTGCCCTGACAGACATTTCGGGTGCTGCCATGGCCAGAGTTCCTGCCATGGCCACCGTATTGGCCAGATGTGATGCAGGGGTCAGGGGTATCGCGGAGTTTTCTGATGGCGAGAAATCCGGAGAGGGACTCGTCAGCCTCTGTGGCAACCATGCCGGCAGCCTCCTGATCCCGGAGAACGAGTTCGTCACCTCAAGGGGCTACAGGAAGGTGCGTGAACTTTCGCGCGACGCGCCAGCTTTCGAGGCGCGCCGCGATATGGTGCTATGGCGCGGATCATCCACTGGAACGAAAGGGGCGATCAGCACTCCTGGCATGACTGTGGAAACTGCAGGATTGCTGCCGCGCACGCGCATGTGCCTTTTGCTCAAGGATGTTCCTGGCTGTGATGCACGTATTTCAGGCGTGGTCCAGTCGGGCAATGTTCTTGCTGACGTTCGGCAACTGGCTGCTGCGGATGTGCTGGGCCACCGCGTCGAGCCAGAGGAATGGCTCAACGTGCGTTACCACATTGCAATTGACGGCAACACGCTGGCCTGGTCGAGCACCTTCACGCGGCTTCTGATGGGCTGTTGTCTGCTGAAGCCTGAAAGCCCAACAGGCCATCGCCTGTGGTATTCGGACCGCTTCAAGCCGTGGCTGCACTACGTTCCGGTGGAGGCCGATTTGCGCGATCTCGTCAGCAAAACAAAATGGTGCCGGGCAAACGTACGCGATGCGTCCCGGATTGCTACGGCCGGTCGGGCACTCGCGGAAGGGCTACGTTTCGAAGACGAGATAGTGCAAGCTGCTGCGAGCATCAACCAGGCCTGGCACGAAGGCAGGATGGCGGGCGAAGCGACCCCTGCGGGAACGGTTCTGATGGGCCTGCCTTGAGGGCGACCTGTTTGTGCCCGGCAGGAACACTGGCTTTAGAGCATGCTTCACTTAGATAGAAGCGTTAGATGGAATTAAATCAGTTCACTCGGCTAGGCGCAAAGCGCAGCGCGATGTGGTGCATCGGGCAAGCTTTGCAACAACGCCGATGAGCTGATTTGGTCCACGAGATCAGGATGATTTTTGGTTGTTTCAACCAAAAATCATAAACCTGATCGTCCTCAAAGTGGCAGAGCAACTTTATGGGTTCGATTGAACCCATGTTGCTCTGCAGGCCGGTTTACTGCGCCCGCTGGACTGCGTTACGGCTCCCTTGTGGTCAACCAGACCACGGCGGGAACCGTGCCTTGCCAGCAAACGCAGAAAACCGGTCAAACGATCCCATCTAAGTGAAGCATGCTCTAGGGTGTCAGGACTTGTTGGGCTTCTCAGCACCCGAAGCAGTCGGCGCCGAGACCGGGTCCGGGTCCGGCAAACCTTGCTTGAGCTTTTTGCGGATCTTGATTGCGTTCTCATCGGTCGGGCTTGAATCAAGCGCATACTGCCATTGGAACCTGGCTTCCAGCTTGCGGCCAACCCGCCACAGGGCATCACCGAGATGATCGTTGATGACAGCATCTTCGGGGCGCAAACCGGCGGCACGTTCGAGCAGTTTCGCCGCCTCATCATAGCGTCCCAACTGGTAGTGTCCCCAGCCGAGACTGTCGACGATATAGCCGTCATTGGGGCGCAATGAAACGGCTCTCTCGACCATCTCAAACGCCTCCGGCAGATTGATGCGCTTTTCAATCAGCGAGTATCCGAGATAGTTCAGGACGGATGCCTGCTCAGGCTGGTAGCTCAAAGCCTTGCGGAAATCCGGTTCGGCTTTTTCCCACTGCCCGGCGCGCTCATGAGCAATGCCGCGGAAATAATATACCGACCAGTTTTTCGCGCCGGGCTCCTCGACCTGTGCAAGCGCACGCGTATAAGTGTCGGCAGAATCAAGCCATTTTTCGTTCAGGCGGTAGAGATTACCCAGGGACAGCAGCGCATTATAGTTCGCTGGTTCGCGTGCAATCAGCGCCGTCAACACCTTCTCCGCCTCGTCAAACCGCTTCAACTGGTTGAGATTGGTGGCTATCTGTATGTCGGCACTGGAGCGCAGCAGCGAATCCGGCTTGATCCTGCCATAGGCTTCGATGGCCTGCTCGTGCAGCTTCATCTGGGTATAGACTTCGCCCAGCAGCGTCTGGCCCTCGGAAAATTCAGGATAGCTGGCCAAAGCAAGCCGGGTATAAACCAGAGCGATATCGATGGAGCGTTCATCGGTCAGCGCCCCGGCAATGGAATACAGCGCTTCGGCGGAACCGCCTGCCGCGCTGCTGATAAACGGTTCAGCCGGTTTGCCTGCTTTCAGATCGTCCAGTGCACCACGCACCAACGGGTTGTTCTGGGTCGCTTTCAGGAACAGTTCATATACCTTTGCCGCCTGGTCCTTGCGGTTGGTGCGTTGCAGGTAGTTGCCATAGGCCTGAACCACGCGCAGCGACGTGCCGGCCTTCTCATAGGCCGATTTGTAGAACACCTCCGCCCGGTTGTGGTTCTTGACCATGTCGGCCATCAGTCCGGCATGAAACAGCCGGAAGTTTTCGAACGCCTGATTGCGCTTCAGCTTGTCGAGTTCTGCCAGCGCGGCGTTGAGATTGTTAGCCGAGGCGTAGGTCCAGCCGGTGAGCAGGGCCGCGGACAATTCACCAATGGGTGTGTAGGCCGATTTCTGGAAATACTGACGCGCCAGCGCGGCCTTGCCTTCGCGCATGGCCTTGAGGCCCAGAACCAGCAGGGACAATCTGTGCTGGTCATTGAACTTGAGGACACGCTCGGCAAACCGTTCGGCAGATTCAATATTGCCTGACGACACCTCCAGCGTGAAGGCGCGCTCAATCAGAAGCGGATTGTCGGGATCGGTTTCCAGGGCGCGGGCGATGTAACGTGCGGCAATCCCGGTATCGCGCTGCCGACTGGCAAACCGCCCGGCAAGATAGCTGCCCGACGGAGAGGCCCGGTCGATACGCAATGCAGCGTACGGGTCAACGTCTTTCGATTGCGCAGCATGACCGGGACCTGCTGCCATCGAACTCGCCAACAAAAGCGCTGCACCCAGGGTCCTGATGGTCAAATTCATAATTGCCTTGTCCGTTCTGCGGGAAAACTTGCTCGCATTGCAAAAAGCTGCCTCGTCGGGCCGCCAAATTACAACACATCACTGATGCAGTGCAATGTGATGGTTTTTGCACCGAACTGCAAGCAACACTAGGGTCAATTGTCAGTTCCTTCGGTATCACAACAGCAAAATCTGCAGTTGGTGCCTTGAAAGCAAATTCGGCCAGCCGCATCATTGCCGGCATGATGAAACATCTGATTCGAATTCACAAACCCCACCGCCTGGCCGTTGCCGCCATCGCCTGCGTCCTGTCACTGACTGCAGGGGCTGCATCGGGCCATGCATTGGATGTTTCGGCAAGCTATCGGAAAAATGCGGAAAAAGCCTTTGATGGTTTTCTGCAAAGCCTGTGGCCGGAAGCACAGCAGCGCGGCATTTCACGCAAGGTCTTCAACGCATCGGTACAACGCATTTCCCTGCAATGGGACATTCCGGACCTGGCCCCGCCAAAGATTGCCGGCGAACAACCTGCCGCATCGCGCAAACGCCAGGCGGAATTTGGTTCGCCCGGACGGTATTTCAGTGACAGATCCCTCAACCAGCTGGCGCAAATCGGACGCCGGAACATCGGCAAATATGCTGCTGCCTTCGACCGCATCGAACGCAGAACCGGTGTCCCCAGGCAAGTGGTCGCCGCCATCTGGGGACGTGAGACTGCGTTTTCCAATGCACGCATTCCCCATGATGCGATGTCGGTACTGGCGACGCAGGCGTTTCTCGGACGCCGGCCGGATTTCTTCCGGCCCGAGCTTCTGGCCATCATGGAGATTGCCCAGCGCGGTATTGTTCCCGTTGCACACCTGAAAAGTTCATGGGCAGGCGCGATGGGTCATACCCAGATGCTGCCGGGGCTGTACCTGAAATATGCCAGCGACGGCGATGGCGACGGCAAATCGGACATCTGGAACTCAATACCTGATGCGCTGGCCACCACGGCGACATTCCTGAAAGCCAGCGGCTGGCGACCGGGCCTGAGCTGGGCCTACGAAGTAGCACCGTCGTCGGCACTGGACTGTACGCTGGAAGGACCGGATGCAGGCAGGCCGGTGGCGGACTGGATTGCCAGCGGTGCCAGGCGCGTGGCAGAGCGCAAATGGCCCGCGCGGATCAACACCGTCAAGAGCTATCTGATCATGCCTGCGGGCCGGTTCGGGCCGGCGTTCATTGCAACCGACAACTACTACGCCATCAAGAACTACAATGAGTCTGACCTCTATGTGCTTTATGTCGGCAACCTGGCCGACCGGATTGCAGGCGGCGGCGCCTTCAAGACGCGGTGGCGCGACGTCGACACGTTCACCCGCGCGGCCATGAAACAGGTGCAATCCAGAATGGTCGGACTTGGCTACAATGTCGGCGACACCATTGACGGCCTGATCGGGTTCCGCACCCGCACGGCCACCGGCATGCACCAGAAAAAACTCGGCATGGCAGTGGATTGCTGGCCAAACAAGCCGTTTATTGCTCGGTTGAAGTGACTTTCTGTTTCTGAACTGAAACACCGGTCGCGCGAATTGCGGTTACCCGCTTGGCAATGGCAGGACGGTAATTGTCGGAAATTGCCGCGCGCATGCGGTCGGCCTGACCAGACGGACTGTGCGGATAGATGGCAAACAGGCGCTTGAAAAAGGCGCGCGTATTGCCACTGCACTCCAGCAGGACATTGTCGACAATCGCATCAACCGGCCTGTTGCGCTGCGGTGCAACCCGGTCTGCAGCCTCGCGGTAACAGGAAAACATTTCCTGCTTGGCAAGTTCCAGTTCGGCTTCCTTGCTGATGGGTACCGGTTGCGCCGGAACCGGTAGCGGCGCGGCGGCCAGCTTGTTTGCCGGCTGCCCGGCCGGTTCCGGTTGACGTTGCTTGGCCGCAGCGGCCTGCTTCTGTTGCTTGCGCACCGCCAGTACAGCTTCACGCACGGCCGGCACAAAGGTGGATTCGGTCAGTTCCTGTGCAATCTTGCGCGACTTTTCAGTGCCGAACCTGCCGGCAAGAATTTCCGACATGGACGAAAACGACTTGTCACACTCGCGCTTGATGGACCGGGACACAACCGACTGCAGGTTCAGCTTGAGCGTCTTGTTTGCCTGGCTGCGAGCGTAGGCCGAAATGCAATCGCGGAATGCAAACACCTTCGGATTTCCGCTGTCACGCCACCACTGGGCTTCACTCACGCCGGAGGATTTCTTCGTACGCTTGCGGGTTGCGGTTTTCTTTGTGCGTGAGCGCGTCGGCTCAGCGGCCTGCACCTGCTGCGGCGCGGGCTGTTGCACCCGCTGCTGTGTCCGGGACGGTTGCACGCCGGCCGGCACGCTCGGCTGGGCAATGTTCATGGTACGCCCGCCAACCGATTGGACGGTCTGCTTCGCCGGTATCTCGTTGATACCGGTCGGCTTGCTCCCGGTGAACGCCTGGATTCCGCGCGGTTTAACCGTGTTGATGCGATCATTGCCCGAACGCTCGATGGATTCTGCCCATGCACCCGAAATGCCTGCAAGGCAGACAATGGCAGTAACCGCAAAGGCTGAAAATCTGTAATTCATGAGGGGCTCCTGTTTGGCTCCCGGCTTTCTTTCAGCATGCCCAACAAACAGGCAACAAGATGACGTCAATTTGGTTAAAAACGCATGGGTGGTTTTTTCAGGTCGGCACCACGGCGCGGCACGGCAGGCATCATCCCGCCAACACTGGCACACGAGCGTGCAGCGAGCCTTGATGGAAATCAACAGCGCCGGCCGAGACAGTCAGCAGGCTTGCGTCTACATGTTCGGGTAGTTCGGTCCCTCGCCACCTTGCGGTACTGTCCAGATGATGTTCTGGGCCGGGTCCTTGATGTCACAGGTCTTGCAATGCACGCAGTTCTGGAAGTTGATCTGGAACTTGTCCTGGCCTGCTTCGTCCTTGACGATTTCGTAGACACCGGCGGGGCAATAGCGCTGGGCCGGCTCGGCATATAGCGGCAGGTTGTAGCTTACCGGAACCGATGCGTCCTTCAGATGCAGATGGGCCGGCTGGTTCTCATCGTGATTGGTTGCCGAATAGGCCACGTTGGTCAGCCTGTCGAATGACAGGACACCGTCGGGCCTGGGATAGTCGATGACCGGATAATCAGCCGCCTTGCCGGTCGAGTCGGCGTCATTCTTTTCGTGCTTCATGGTGCCGAAGAACGAGAAGCCGAACAGCTGGTTGGTCCACATGTCGAGCCCGCCCACTGCCAGTCCGCCGATCAGGCCAAGCTTTGACCACAACGGTTTGACATTGCGCACCTTCTTGAGGTCGTCGGCGATTGACGAAGCGTCCCAGGCTGCCTGGTATTCCGTAAGTTCGTCGCCTTCGCGTCCCGCCGCAATGGCCGCGACAGCCGCATCGGCGGCCAGCATGCCCGACAGCATGGCGTTATGCGATCCCTTGATGCGTGGCACATTGACCATGCCGGCAGAACATCCAATCAGCACGCCGCCGGGGAATGACAGCTTCGGCACGGACTGGTAGCCGCCCTCGGTGATGGCGCGCGCGCCATAGGCAATACGCCGGCCGCCCTGCAGCACATCGGCAATCATCGGGTGATGCTTGAAGCGCTGAAACTCCATGTAGGGGAACAGATGCGGGTTCTTGTAGTTGAGATGCACCACGAAGCCGATCGAGACCAGGTTGTCTTCCAGGTGGTACATGAACGAGCCGCCGCCGGTCCTGGTATCCAGCGGCCAGCCCATGGTGTGGGTTACCTGGCCCGGCTTGTGGTTCTCCGGCTTGATTTCCCAAAGCTCTTTCATGCCGAGACCGAACTTCTGCGGGCTTTTTCCATCCGACAGCTTGAACTTGTCGATCAGCACCTTGGCCAGTGAACCGCGCACGCCTTCGCCGATCATCACGTACTTGCCGTGCAGTTCCATGCCCGGTTCGTAGTCGGGACCGGGCTTGCCATCCTTGCCGAGGCCGAACACGCCGGCCACGACACCCTTCACGGAGCCATCGTCACGATACACCAGGTCTGAACACGCGAAACCGGGGTAGATCTCGACGCCCAGGGCTTCTGCCTGCTCAGCCAGCCAACGGCACACATTGCCCAGTGACACGGCATAATTGCCGTGATTGCTCATCAGTGGCGGCATCATGAAGTTCGGCAGGCGCATCGCGCCTGAGTGGCCCAGCATGTAGAAGCGGTCTTCCTTGACCTCGGTCTTGAGCGGGGCTCCGCGTTGTTTCCAGTCCGGGATCAGTTCATTGAGCGCGACCGGGTCAATCACCGCGCCGGACAGGATATGTGCGCCAACCTCGGAGCCTTTTTCCAGCACGCACACGGTAATTTCGCTGCCGGCCTTTTCCGCCAGCTGCTTGAGGCGAATGGCTGCCGACAGGCCAGCCGGGCCGGCGCCGACAATCACGACATCAAACTCCATGGACTCACGTTCCACTAGTGGTTCACTCATCTGTCTGGTCACTCCCGAATTCAAAGGCGACTTGTCTGTTTGCGGTGTTATAGTGGACTTGTTGAAAGACGCAATCTGTTCCTGAAAGGACATTTGCAACGTGGTTGAGGACACTGAAAGCCTGCAAGCACCCTCTGCACGTGCCGCGGCCGCGACGGCCCTGCAATGGTACGGCGACATGGGGGTCGACGAGGCGATCACGGATGACACCGTGGACGGGTTTGCGCTGTCGGCAGAACTGGCGGCGCGCAGGTCGGCTGCGCCGGCGCCTGCAGCAGCGCTTCAGGGCGAGCCGACGCGCGCGCGCCTCAACAGGCCTGCTGCTGCATCCAGCCAGGCACCACGCCCGGTTCCACGCCAGCCGGCAGCAGCACCTTCCATGGCAATGGCCGACGTGGAGCAGCTTGCGCAGGGGTGCAAAAGCCTCGACGAACTGGCCCGCACGCTGGATGAATTCGACGCCTGTCCGCTGAAACGCACCGCGACGCAACTGTGCCTTGCCGACGGTTTGCCCGGCGCGCACGTGATGATCATAGGTGAAGCGCCGGGGCGCGAAGAGGACGAACAGGGCCGCCCGTTTGTCGGCAAGTCGGGACAATTGCTCGACAAGATGCTGGCCTGTATCGGTCTCGACCGGACCAGCGATGATCCGGCAACATCGGTGTTTATCAGCAACATCGTGTTCTGGAGACCACCGGGAAACCGCAAACCATCGACGGCGGAAGTGACCATGTGCCTGCCGTTCGTGAGGCGGGCCATCGAACTGGCAAAGCCGCGCATCGTCATTGCCGCCGGCGCAACGCCGGCCCAGGCCCTGCTGGACACACCGACCGGCATCACCCGCATGCGCGGTACGTGGAAAACCGTAACGACAGCAAATGGCCCGGTCGACGTCATGCCGACGCTGCATCCGTCCTATCTGTTGCGCTCTCCGGAAGCCAAGCGATTTGCATGGCGTGATCTGCTTGCGGTAAAGGCGAAGCTGGCGAGCATGTAGACATTGTAACTATGAACATTGAAACAATGTGGTGTACCACCCGGTAATGACCGAGGTTTTGATGAATTTTCAGGATTGGTGGCTCAACCATGTCAAAGATTGACGAAACCAGACCCTTTATCCCGGTGCGCATTGCCGTTCTTACAATATCCGACACGCGCACCCTGGAGAATGACAAGTCCGGCAACACGCTGTCTCAACTGCTCGGCGAGGCCGGTCATGACCTGTCAGCGCGGGCAATCTGCAAGGACGATGTTCGCGCCATCCGCACCACCTTGCGGAAATGGTTCAAGCGCAATGATACCGACGCCATCATCACCACCGGCGGCACCGGGCTGACCGGCCGCGATGTCACCATCGAGGCAGTGCGGCCGCTTCTCGACAAGGAAGCCGACGGCTTTGCCACCGTGTTCCACATGATGTCATTCGGCAAAATCGGCACCTCGACCGTGCAATCGCGTACCATGGCCGGCGTTGCATCCGGCAAGTACGTATTCTGCCTGCCCGGATCACCGGGTGCCTGCAGGGACGGCTGGAACGAGATCCTGGTCAAGCAGCTGGATTACCGGCACATGCCGTGCAATTTCGTGGAAATCATGCCAAGGCTCGACGAACACCTGAAGCGCACAAAGGGGTAATGAGTTTTTAGTGGTCGAACAACTTATCCTCGCTTCGCTCGGGTCGTTTGTCTTATTCTGGTCGAACAGCTTATCCGCCTGCGGCGGGCCGTTCTCCATACCTGAACAAACGTAATATAATCGTCATCCCCGTGAAAACGGGAATCCATGCCTCAGCGGGTACAACGTCTGCACTGGCATTGGATCCCCGTCTTCACGGGGATGACGACAGGGATGAACACCCCTCCGAAGCACGAAGTGCCGAGGCAGGGCCGACCGGCCGCCGCACGCAGTGCGCCCCCGCGGAGCGCAGCCGCAAGGCTGCTGGCGTGAGCGCCAAACAAAACCCGGCACGTAGTGCCGAGGCAAGGC
>Ga0316190_10001707_pt1 | contig 15989 bp, 13 predicted proteins | sample Eddworburrow2_MG_FD_204929 | JGI IMG/M metagenome (GOLD analysis project Ga0316190, IMG submission 204929) | Coastal sediment microbial communities from Maine, United States - Eddy worm burrow 2 | ecosystem: Environmental > Aquatic > Marine > Coastal > Sediment | place: USA: Maine | collected... | reverse complement strand
AAAGGCACGGCCACCCTTGAACTGTCTGATATTAACGGCATGTACCTTATTCAGGACAGGGAATCAGGAATCGAATGCACTCAAGGGGATGATGATGGAAATGGAGGTGATTATTACCAAATATGCACCTCAGCTGATGGCAAGGAATCTATTGCCGCACAAGAGGTGGCGGTTTGGGAGCACTTGGTAACCTTCAATGGCGCAGGTGGCTGTACTGTCCAACTTGATGCAGGCTGGGAGATGGCTATTGGACATACTGGGCAGTCCATTGATGATACGTTTGTTTATTACGATGGTTATCTGAATGACACCACCGGTGTTACGGGCTGCGACTACATTGTAAATGGCGTGGATGATGTTCAAGTTAATGTCCAAGGCAATTGGGGAGAGGGGTTGGAGACGAATGTTTTTGACCTAAAGATCTCTGCAGCCAAGCGTTATTTAAGTGGGGCCGGGATATTTAAGGACTCACTGCCTACCCCTGCTGGAGTAGAGTGGGACTACTTTCGGGGCATGGCTACAGGCATGAAGGTGAATCAAACCCCTTCCGTTGCCAGCTATAACGGTACTTACCTTGGCTACTACAAAGGTTCCACATATTGGGACGACTGCATGCTGGATTCAGATTCTTGCCCAGCAGAGAGGCGAGCAGCCAGCCACTATAACGCCAAAGTTGCGGTAACCTTTGATGGGGCCTCCAGCTGTACCTGGAAAGAGTATAAGAGTGGCGCAACGCTGAAGACGATACCTGCGGACTATGATGGGGCATATAATGATCCATTTAGTGTTGTTCGAACACTAAGCTGCTCATATGCGATAGATAACTCAGTGGCTCAAAAGGTTATTCTAACTGTGGATGGCATGCCACGTGACGCATACATTAGTGACGATGGGAATACCATTCTCTTCCACCGTGGTTACGCGTCAGGCACAGCAGATAACAATATAACAAATAACCCAAATGCTGCTGATTATTGGCTGAGCTGGATGACCTATATTGCCAGGGAAGCAGGATGGATTACTGGCACAATGATCAAGTATGACGGTATAATTTCCGATGCCGTAGTTAATACTTGGTTTGATATGGATACAGATGGAGATGGAATAAAGAACAATCTGGATCCAGATGACGATAATGACGGTTTACCCGATACTTACGAAAATCAGCATGCCTTCCTTGATCCGCTGAGTTCAACCGATGCAACTCAGGATCAGGACAGTGACGGCCTTACCAATCTTCAAGAATATCAAGCAGGTAGCGATCCAATAAAGAAAGATACGGATAGAGATGGCTTGTCAGATAAATATGAAGTTGACAATAATCTTGATCCAACAGATGGGATTTGCCCCGCATGGGTATGCGGAGGATTAGGCGGTTGGCGCCACGCAATACCATTAAAATGAATTGAAGAGGGGATAGTTGCGCTGGCTACTCTTATCGCATATGTGACGATATCCAGCACCTGATTGTTTCTTTTCACGCCTGAAATATACGTGTGCTGCGTGAAACTAGTGCAAATAAGAGAGCTAGTTCACAGTTTGCCCGGTTGGGACTAAAGCACACTCATAGCAAGGCCGATAGCATTTACGAAGACGCTGCGGATGTACTGATAAATGGCTGATATAGCCGATGAAAGGCATTCGAAAAACTAAACATTAGCTTTATACTCTATAACCAAATTTGTTATTGAGAATGAAAAAGAGAAAAGGAAGGTAATTATGAAACGTGTAATGATATTTGTTGCTGCACTGGTAATGCTGGGATCACCAATAGCTAACGCAGCCACGGCAAACATAACAGCCAAAGTAAATCGGGTATTGATTGCGGATGAGGGTAAATTTGGTGGCTGTATGGTTGCATTATCCACTAGTGTTAATGCCTCTTTGCCCAATTGTCCTGGCAACTGGGTGTCGTTTAGTTGTAGTGGAGTGTTTGTAGGTAAAGACGTCGCCTATCGTATGTTGGACATGGCGCAGATGGCAAAGGCGTTAGATAAGAATATTCTCGTCACAGTAGATGACACAAAGAAACATAATGGTTTTTGCTATGCCTCTCGGATAGATATTATGTGATCACCTGCTAGGGTATAAATGCAAAGCAACACAGTAATGAGTAGGGGGGGGTATATATTATTATGTCACTGACTGCTGGCTATAATCCCCTGTCGTTAAAGAAGGGCCATTAAAAATGCTGTTCTGGTGGGATTGATGGCTTCTGAAGCCACGGGTTGTTCTCTCCACCGTAGTGGGCGCACTCTTGGTTGAAAATATAAGAGTGTGTGCATGTGTAAGAGGCCAGGAGAGCTAATAGTGTTGGTGCCATCCCTATCAGCAATGATGTGGCACTTGATCCGGATAATGCCGAGGTGGCCCTGTTTCAGAATGCACGAGGATCTGCGATAAATATAATGGAGATTCTGGTGATTTGGTCTCTTCAACCTAGGCAAAGCTCGACCTGAGTGTTTGTCTGGGGCTTAAATATGATCATCAGGTGTTCAATGCGTCTGTTAGATTGTTTAAATAATAATAATGATTAGGCATCTAGAATTAGTGCAAGCTCCTTAGCTGCAAACGTGCCAACGGCACTTTTCATCGTAGGGATCAAGTATGTATCAAAACCAGGGCTAGATGAGTATTCATCGACAAACTCTCGAATTGCATGTTTTGCTTGCTCATGCATTTCTTGTTCCACCAGTAATCGTGCTCCACAGATTTTCAAAAGACTCTGCTCGTTTTTTGGTGAATTTGAAATACAAGATTGCATCAGTTCATAGGATTTATCATTAGTAAAATCGTGTTGAATAACGGTCTGCATAACGTCGTTGGGGATTGGCTTTAGCAATCGATACACTCGCGAGGCTGAAACTTTTGAATGAGTTATTTCAAAAAATGGAGATAAATACTCCATTGCGACATGTATGTATGGGTGATATGCATGATGAAAGTCTTGTTGAATAAGAATCCCAGATTCTGGGCTAAGGGCAGGAAGAAACTGGCGAAAAAGATGCTTTTGGATCTCCAAAGTTTTTGCAACATCAATAAATAGTATTTCTATGTTTGCATCTTGCCAATTATAATCAAGTATAGAACCGGGATTGCAGTTTATATACTCACTATAACGCTGTGTTTGAAATTTGTATATCTCCTCAAATGAGTCGCCAGTACGAACCTCATGCTTTTTAAATTTAAATTGTCCCTGTCGGTCATAATATGAGTAGAAATTATTCTGCACATATTGCTTAGTGTAGCCATCTGCGGTGCGAAATAAATCATAAGACCAAACTCTCTTATTTCTTGAGAACTGTTTAGTATTATCTTCTAAACCTGCACAAAATGCATAGGATGACGCACCGCAAAAAGCACCTGCATCAACAATATAACCTTTACCGGCATAACAATTCTTTGCCAAAAGATATAACAAAGTTTGTTCTTCGGGAGTAATCATGCCGCGAGGAAGAAATATGTGTTTAGGGGCATCATATGCTTTCAATGATGCCATTGTCTTTGGGATATCATTAATCATAATTTTCACTTGTTACAGTAGTGTCTGTTGATGGAATTTAAAACTATCTACAAGAAATATCAATAAGTTATTTACCGTAACTGCTGATGCTTTGGAATATGTAGCAGTGTTTGCATTCTACAGTAGATTATGAAACCCAGTGATTTTTGAAAAGAGCCTTAACAAAGTGATCATATTATTGGTTAGTGGCTTTGGTGATCGCTAATAATGGGTTTGATTATGGCAAATACAGATACTCCTTGGGATGGTTTTAAATCGGAGCGTGAATTATTAATATCGGTGGTAGGCCACGAATATGGTGAGAAACCCGATGAAAGAGTAGAGGAGATAAGTAGAGGCCGCGAAGCCCACGCTGACCGGATATCGAAGTGGCTTAACTTAAATTCTCAAGATCGTGTTATTGATCTTGGGAGTGGGGTGGGTTTCATTGCCCAGCATGTCGCTCCAAGAGTGAACCATCTATTTTGAATGGACATAGGCAGGAATCATATCGAATATACGCGTAATCATTTGCGGAAGCAAAATATAAGGAATGTAGGCTGTATGCACATGGGGTATGCTGATTTTTCAAGGGTTCACAACGAAAATGTTAACAAAATATATTCGCCTGCTGTTTTTATACATTTCAATTTGTGGGATATAGTAAATTATCTCTATGCCATTTATGAAATACTGCCAGCAGGTGGAATGTTTCATTTCAATATAATGGAGGCAGAAAAGATAGATCTAAACTCTAATGAACACTTTCAAAAGAACCTGAATAAGTATCGCCATTCGCTGTCCTCGAGATATCTAGTCACTTGGAATTCATTTCAGGCAATTTCAAATTTTACAGAGCAAATGGGGTTTAACTGCAAACGGACACATGAGTGGAAGAATGGAAACTCGGGTTTGTTGCTTACAAAAAAGTGAAACTACCCTCCGCTGTAGTTTATCCACCAGCCGTTGAGAAGTAGCGCAATAATAAAGAAGAGGATGATTTAGATGCTGTTTTTATGCAATCTCTACGAGCCATTTATCGCCACTGCTGACGCCAGCTATTGCCATAAGCAAATCAAGAGAAGTAACTCGCCTGATTGCATTGCGTGCGGAACTGCATATTTCTGAATTATGAACGTACTTTATGGTTGTGTTGGTGGGTTGGTGGCACCACTCAAATGCACAGCCATCAGGTATGGACTCATCCATGATCATGGGAATAGAGGGGATAGCAGGGTACCTGTAATTAAAAAGTCGGCCGACCGGGGGGGAGTCATCAAATATTGCCCAGCGGACTCCCTTAGACTGGCATTCCAGAATTCGCTTTGCACAATTTATGTGGTCATCGAAGAAAGCAAGGGTATTGTCATGCCTTGGTAAATTATTGAATTGACTCCAATCCATCTCATTCAAGGAGGCATTATCAGGCTTGACCCGCAACTTTTTAAGGTTAATGTCGAAAGCGTAAATTGGTAACCTATCGAAGGTGCTTGAGAACATATGTAAGGATGAGCCAACAAAAACGCCGCTTTCAATAATCATGTCAGGATCAATTAATCGAGACACTACGTATAAGGGGAGCAAGCCAGCTAAACTTGTGCTGCCTGCTTGCTTAATGAGAGTATCTGGAATACTTGGTTTATATCTCAAGAAGAAATTGTCAATAATGCCCCTGACAGCAATCTCGTTCTTCGAAAATGGAAACTGGCTGAGTGTATCGCAAAATACTTTAGCCAACCTGTTTTTAATGTAATTATCATTTGTTGTATTCAGTCTGATATGACCTAAGAACACTTCATCTTGCAGGGCGGGGATTTCTGTGGTCACCGAATCTGCTGCCATTGAAAACTGATTCATTTAGATGGCCTCTCTAGTTGCCTTTATAGTAATCTTCATATCCGCACATCCTGACAATGTTTTGGTGCTCAGAGAAGAATTTGTTCACCTGTTGCGTAGTTAAGTACTCTCTATATGTCCCATCCTTCTTTTTCCAGAAGAACTTTCCGCCATCATTGGTACGAGTGTCTGCCATCTCCATGGCTGCTTGTAGATTGCTACTGTCCATTCCTATGCGCTCAAGAATAGGCTGCATCGCAATATCAAACTGATTAATCATGTCTTCATACTTTATGATAATAACCTTATTGCCAGCTTGCGATTTTTCAATCCAAAACCTTGTGTTTTCCATCCATGAGCGCGCATCTTTAAAAAAAGGCATGAGCGTCCCATATACAAGAAATGCTGAAAAAAAGTCATCAAGCAGCCCGTTTTGTTTGGCTTCATCAATTGATGCGCAATTAAGTTGAATGCCTCCTCGAGATGGATCGAATTCTCTAAGGATATAATTGAGCTGTGAACAAAAAACATCTAATGGGTTTCTTACAATGTAAATAATCAGGTCGTTACTCACAGTATTTCCCTGATAGTTCAAGAGTTCTTTAGCTGAATGGGATTTATAGAAGCGCCACGCTTCATTTTTTGTATTTTTGAGGACTAATCCATTTATACCATCCTGATATATATCAGGAACAACTTCTTTTACATTTTCGTTAACCTTAAAAAGGCCGCGAATTATCTCACGCATCCATGTGTTGCCTGATTTTGGGAAGGAATAAATGCCGCATCGTTTGTATTTTCCTGGGTGTATATTGCTCATAAACTCATTTCACCTACTAGATTAATTGAAACCCAGCGCTGCCAAACTGGTTTATTATGAGATTTTGCATTTGTGTGATTTTGAACAAAAACATAAGATGGCATCATCATCAAATCAAGCTCTTCTCGCATACTAAGTGCAAAAGTTTTAGAGTCTATTTTTTGGAATACGATTTCTTCATTGATTACATCTAAATGATTGCAGCGTCTTTCAAAGCCGGGACCAAGAATAGGAAAGTCAACAGCATGAATTGAAACTCCTCCCTGACGTAAATATTGACGTATTCCAAGACCTATTTCAGATAGATTTTCTGGTGTTATGTGCTCTAACACTGATACGGAAATTATGGCATCAAAACTGCCATCGGTTATCTCGTTAGTACATCCCGAGCTAAAAAATGTTCTTATGAAGTTTATTTTTGGAAAATTTGATTTGAGCTTGTCAAAATTTGTTGGCCCACCTCCGTGGCCCTCATATGGGTCCACAATAGTCATGTCATAGCCTAATCGTCGTAACGTTTCTGACACATAAGGGTTCCCTGCACCTATCTCAAGTACCCGTCCGCCTCTGGGAACCTTATTTAATACAGCTCTAATTGCCCAGCACCTCTGCTCATCTTTTAAATCCTTAGTTAATGCACTTAATGGATAAAAAGGAGTGAAGTCTTTTAAATATTCTGAAACGCGCCCAATGTCATTGGGTGAAATATCTGAATGGCTACAATTGTGTAATATATTAGCAAGATTTATTTTATCCCATATATCATATTTCATATCTTTGTTCCTCTAAAAATTCTTAGTTCAACTGATTCTTGCGTAATCCACATCGGTACAATTTGTATTGCCATCGTTAAGTACGGTCAATTTATGACTATCAAGAAATTTCATCATTTCAGTTGCATTAAGTACTTTATCTACGGCGGAGCATCTCTTATCTTGTTTTGTGATTTTAACTGCATCAGTAGAATAATGCAGTTGGTAGCCTAAGCCATTACTTAAAGTAGAGATTATAATCTTTGCTGGATCGTGTGCTGTAGCTACTGATTCGTAATCAACATAAACAACTTTTATCCGCTGATTTTCTGCAGTTTGAATAACGCTCTTATAGTAGTTTGTCACTGTCTGAACATGGTTTGAAAAATCATCCCCGGAAAACAGTGCTTTTTCTTCTGAGGTGTCAATGCGCCCCCATTTCTGAATATTTCTAGCAATAACAGTTGAAATATAAGATTGAAGCAAGTTCCTTCGTAGAATAACAACTAGGCGACTTTCACTTACAACTTGACGTAGCGACTCATCTGGTAAATGGCGAGGAAAGACTTTAAATGCTAGCATTCTATTTTTGTTTATCTTCTGTAGCGCCGCTAGATATTCGTGGTTCTGCTGGATTAGACTGCGTCGCGCCTGTGCTTCATTGTCAGATAACCGTAGCTGCCGTGCTATATCAGGGTAATCGCCATGTAAATGTTGCATAATTTCACTGTGATGAAAGTGAAATATCTCATAATATACCTTTATCTCGCTTATCTGCTGCATTAGTTGACATAAAAAAGTAGAGCCTGATCGGGCATGTGCTGCAATAAAAATATTATTTGACATTCAATTTTCTCTTATTCATTACAGATAGTCGTACTTCATCTGCGTAACATCCTGCCGCTGATAGTTGCCCTGGGTGTTTACGGTGATTCCCTACAGCCATATCAACACTATGCAGTTTGAAGCCTTGGCTTGCTGCTCTCATCCAGTATTCAAAATCTCCGGCATACAGTAGTCGTGTATTGAGTTCTCCGCACTTATCCCAAAGCTTTCTACGCCAAGCGGTTGCTTCCTGTGTTACATAGGGTAGCGTTATACCGTCATGTTTGCCTGTAGCAAGGTCTTTGCGCCGGTAGTGGTGTGGTTGTATGTCAACTGTTATTCCGCAATTTTCATCCATGTGTCGCGTATGGCCAATCAGCCAGTTGACCTCAGGATGGTCGCTAAAATATTTTGCCAAATTGGCTAGGCTGCCCGGTTCCAAAGTGTCGTCAGAGTTGATCCACAGCATTACATCTGCATCTACTCGTTGCAATAGATATCGAAAACCATGGTTGATTCCATCATACATACCTTGATCAGGTTCGCTAGCATAACTAAAGGTAAGTTTTCTGCACTGTATTGGGGTGTTTCCTCGCTCAATCTGCGTTGCCTGGCTTTGCAAGAATGCAAGCGTTCCATCGGTAGAGCCAGCGTCCTGCACATGATAATGAAGACTAAAATTGCCTGCTTGTCCAATCACACTTTGTAGGGTTTTGAGCAAGAATTGCTCAGACTGAAAGCAGGGGGTGACTATGGCGAATTTCATGCGTTTGTCTCTTAGCTTTGGTTAGCAATGGGGCATACAGGGTTTCGTGCATTGTGGTTGCTACATGCTCCCATGTCAGTTCTCGTGCGCGCTGTTGCAGGCTGTCTCTTATTTCTTTGCAATGGTCGGGAATGGCAAGTTTGGTGAGCATATTTTCTAATACAGCTGCGTAAGCTGGGGCTTCTGCAGATGAATGAACTGCTAGGCCTTTGGTGTAGTAATGTGTAGACGGTAAGTCAGTGGTGACAATAGGTAGCCCGTGAGCCATGGCTTCGAGTATGGCGTTATTTGCTGCCCCGTCCTGTAACGGTAGAAACAATAGAGTTGCTTGTAGATACAAAGCGTGTAATTGAGCATCGGTAATACCCTGATTTAGCACCAAAACATTGGGCATATGTTGGGCGTCTAGTGAAAGTCCCTTTGAAACGACCACAAATATGAGATCTTCACGTGCTGCCAATCTCTTGGCTGTTTGCAATAGGCTATCGAAGTCACGCAACCAGTTCCCTACCGTCAACAGGATTTTTCGACCGCACACGATATCGTCAAAGCCCGGAATTATACTATCTGCGTGCAATCCAATGATAAGTGGTGGTAGAGATTCGTCTAACAGTTCGGGGGCTAGCCCATGTGGTGCGACGCATAACCGATCAGCATCAACTAGAGGTTTAAAAAATTCTCCCTGGCAGGGTGACATCATATGGATGCGGTTGAAGCCGTTTAGATAATCTGGGTTGGTGACTATCTGTTGCATAATTGATTTTGGCTGGTGATAGGTGGCAATGAATTGCGTGGTCTGTGGTAGGGAAGATTGCTGGTTGTAAAGTGCGCTTAGCAGGCCGCAATGTTCTGCATCTAGAAAGTGCACAATGTCATAACGGTGTGCCTCACGCTGAATTTCAGTTTCGATGGCGACAGCATTGCCTTGATATGACTGCAGGTATCTCTGGGTAATTTGAGTGATATCTTGCTGCAATTCTGCGGGAGTATTTTTTAGTAGTTCAGCGCCTAGTGGTACTAATATCTCATCTACGGTGTAGCCTAGACCACGAAGATGAGGAATGAAACCACCGGGGCCGCTCAATGGGCTGAAATGGCCATAGTGCGTCCGCACTACTAAGATCTTCCCGCGATTGGCCTGGTAGTCCAGGCTGGTTTTAGTTGCAGAGCTACTTATCCTATTAAATGCCTTGCTGTTGAATTGTCCATATAGCCAACTACCAAATGAACTGTTGATCTGCTGCATATAGGCTAGATCAACACTTAGTGCATGTTGTCCATTGCCAGCATTTTTGCCATGTTGGTGCAGCAATTCGCCTAGCTTGGTCAAGCCAGTCTGCACATCATCATAGGCAATTGTTGCGTTAGGAATACGAAGCTCTGCTAATTCATCAGCGGGCCAAGTCTTCTCGGTGACTAGCCAGCCGATGTTTATACAGCGAAGTGCATCCCAGAATACACCAGACGTTTTGAAGCTATAGTGTGCAGGATCGTAAAGCACACACATGATGTTGCTCGACAGCAAAAGTGCATCATAGTGCTTAGCGCTGAGGTTTCCCGTTAGTATTTCGACGTTGTGGCGCTCTTCACCTGCTCGCTGCAATTCATTCACTAGTGGAGTAAAACGTTCCGCGCCGGGAAAATTGTTGTTGAAATGAAAGATGAAGTCAGTTTGTGGGAATGCCTTGGCTGCAGCAGTACCCAGGCGGGCAGCAAACTTGATGCCTTTGTCATCTTTGGGGCCTCCAAGGTACAACAAGACACGTGGCTTGCTCGGGCTTTTTGTGGGCGCTTTAGCTGGTAGAGCTTGGTATCCAACTGCTGGGTGCACTTGCACGCGTCCTGCTGGCCATAAGGTTTGATATATCCGCTGATAAGCGCGGCAGGGTGTGGCTAGGCTTATTTCAGTGCCACTGTGTGCCCCAGCTGCTTGTAGAAGATGTAAGGCCTGTTTGTGACGCAGGTATTCTCGGGTATCAAAAAATTCAATATTATTGGATTTATTCGTTTGCAAGCGTGCCCCAGGGTGAAACATCATGGAGACTAATATTCTTCCTGTAATACATCCCTGCAAATGCCACAGTGCGCGAGCTAGGCCTGCAATATGGAAGCTGTAGCCGGTGTGTAATAGCAGATTTTCATCTCCTTGCAACAAACCGGTCTTGAAGAGCGTTATCAATTCGTGGGTAAAGGCTCTGGCTAGCACATCATGCTGGGCTTTGGGCAAGGAATCAGCGTTGGGAGGGTAACATGGTGTAGTGAAATAAGATGTAACTGCCGCCCCTGCTTTCTGTGCATCTTGCTTTGCACTCTGATCTAGTTCTTTAGATGCAAGCACCATCACATCTACGCCCTTTTCTGACAGTGCACGATGGATTGCAAAATTAACCATCTGATGGTGAGCATGAGCATGCGTATAGCCGGGATCAATGATAGCGAGCTTCATGAGGCACTCTTTGGCATTGTTATGCCATCATGCAGCAGGTCGACCCAGGTTTCCATTGAATTTCGTAAATTGGCCTCGGTATTAGTTTCAGTTGTCCATTCTTGCCAAATATAGTGTGATTGAGCTGCTTTAAGTGCCAAAGTAGTACTGGTGTTAAAATCAGGCTTAGAAGAGGCTCCGGTGTGAACTGTAACCTTATTCAGATCAAAAAGACTTGCTTGGTTGTGGAGTATGCACAGCCCACGTGGATCTTTGCTCTCTGACACACTAGGTTCGCTGAATGATAAACACAGGGTGTTGTAAGTGTCTGGCACCAGTGATGTTGGCTCTGGGGCTATCCATACATAGGTGTACTTTCCTTTGCCTTCAGCCTTTATACAACTGACTTCAGCTGGTGTGCCATTGACAGTTGCATTCAACCTAGTCAGGGCTGTGTTGAGGAAATCGATTACCCAGTCGATATTTGGCACCTGAAGGCACAAAGCAGGCCGTGTATCGCTGTCGACTTTAAAAAAAACATGTCCTTTTGACATCAACCAGGAAATACGGCCGACTGGTTCATATTCTCCGGCATCACTAAAACCTCTGAAGATGGCAGGAATGGAGAGTAAATTATTGCTCTTGTCCAGAAGTGTATTGTTGTCTTTAGCAAAATTGATATGTTTGGCAATGTTAGCAGCAAGTAAGCTGTGAGAATTTGCATCGTCTGCGATCACCTTATTGAACAGGGCTGTGTACAGTGGCACTGTTGGTACAATATTGACTGGTGGCCTGAAGATTTGAGGCTGGGCCACGGCAGTAGAATCCTGATATACATCAATTAGCTCTCTGGCAATGTTTGGGTAGCTGTATTGGTCTGCCTGTTGATCATGCCAGCGGTGGGTAGATTGGCGCAGTTCTGCGAGCCTTTCTGATTGCGCAAGACTTACAAGCCCGGCACCGAATTCTGAGTGGGAGACGTTATCAATGATCCAGCCATTTATTCCATGCTCAACAATATCAGGAACGCCACCGATACGGAAGGCGAGCACCGGGCAGCCGCACATCAGGCTTTCCAGAATGGTATTGGAGAAGTTTTCCTCCACTGATGGGAACAGCAGTAGATCGGCAGCCTGAAAAAGGGTTATGACTTTGGCTTCATTGATAGATCCTAGATGAAGATGGCGGATATACGGTGAATGGGCTGTGATTGTTGGTTCGCCACGACCAAAGGTGATGATGGTGCAATACCTGCTTGCGCCAGCGTGGGAATCCAACACTGACGAGAGATGCCGTACACTGCTTTCGATATAATCAAAACCCTTGCGCAACTCAGTGTTGTCTACGGCACCGGCGACAAAAACCATTTCATTATCAGCAAAACCAAATTCCAGCCGGCATGTAGCTCTCTTTTCAGGCTGTAGATAGTGGAATTTTTTTGTGTCGATACAGTTGTATAACACTTTGGTTGCATCTGGGGAATTCTGCAATTTGGATTGCCGAAAGGCGTTGGCAAGCCAAATGCTGGGAAAAAGCCAAGTTGCTGGCAATGCAGCAAGAGAAGATGTTTTTTGATGAAAAGAGTTGGCAACTAGGTTTAATGGGTCGACAAGTAACTGTGGGCAGGCTGAGCAATCTTGTTTGTAGTGCTCACATCCAGCACTGTAATGGCAGCCCCCTGTAAAATGATTCATGTCATGGCCGGTAAAGACAATTCGGCGCCCATGCGCCGCCAGTCTAGCCAACAAGCGTGATGACACCATTTGTGCAATCCAATGAAAATGAATGACGTCGAATTCAAGGCAGATATCAAGTAGTGTTTGATCTAGGAATGTTTCATAGGGCCAGAATGAGAACCAGGTATTGCTGATGTCTGTTCGATTGTTATTGCAATAAGCTGTGGTAATTCGTCCGCTGTAGCTCCATGAAGAAGCGGGTACGTTGATGGTGATTTCGTGATTTTCACGGGTAATAAAAATATCGGAGGTGTCCCAGATTTCTTTTATGCTGACTAAACTACAATTTTTACCAATGTTATTCAGGGCTGTTGCTTGTCGGCGTGCTGCGATGGTGGCACCGCCGTGAGGGTATGTACAAACCATTAATACTTTCATAAAATTTTTCCAAAAAACAACAACTTTTAAGTTGAAGAGTCAATATGCAGGGTAGACTACTTGCTAGTCAGTGTTAGTCTTTCTGCCATCTCTTCAAATGCATGTGGGGATGGGTGGTATATTAATCTTTATCTTTGTAATACCAGTCATCCCACTGCATTTCTATGTAGTGATACCCGTTATGTTTCATTAAGGCTCTAATATCAGCACGTTGTTCTGTGAAATTATGTTCGATAGTTAACATTTTGATATTCCACCCATCAAACGGAAATGTTTCTAATATATCCAGTTCACTCCCTTCAGTATCGATGCTTAGATAGTCGATTTCTTGTGGAGCATTGTGTTGTAGAAGAAAATCGTTGAGTGAGATAGTCTCCATTGTTACGTTGGCATCACTTAGTTCTGCATAACCTGCCCTGCGATGTTCATTATTGTCGATGCTGATGTGTTTCTTCATGCCTCCATAGGCATCAGCAAAGACAAACTCAATTTCCTCACCTGTAGTTGCGCCAATACAGGCGTTGCTGACTATGCAATTTCGATTTTCTTTAAGTTGGTTGAAGAATTTGGGATTTGGCTCAGCGCAAATTCCCTTCCAACCGAACTTTTTTTCTAATAGCCAGGAGTTACTTAAAAGGACACCGTCTGTTGCGCCAAACTCCACAAAAAAACCGTTTTGCTTATAGTTGGTTTGCTCAAGTACCCATAAGTCTTGGCCAAGCTGTGATACAGCGCATTTTTTTAATCTTTCTAGCTGTGCAGGGTCATTTTGATCAATGTTGGATTCAGTATGATTATTACCTGTAGCATCAAAAAAAATTTGCTGGCGTTGTTGGGCAAGTGAGAGTTCATGGCTCAATAACTCAACTTCTGTTTGTAGCACTTTATAATGTGCTTCTTGTTGGTGTGGCTTTTGTTTTTGTTCGTGAGTAATTTGTAGTTGTTTGTCGACAAGTGTAGCTGCTTGGGGTAGTAGTCCCATACGCGCCATCTCGCGTACTGCCCGCGCATGGCTCACGAGTGCTGTATCTTTTGTGCCAATTGCTGCGACTGATGCTTCAAAGTGGTGTGTGATACGGGGTTCATCTTGCTTCAGGGCGGCTGCTCGGCCTAATGTATTGTGTACGCCAGCGATAAGAACCTGCGCAACCACTCGAGGTGGGCATCCCCAATTAAGCGACATACGTGTATATGTGCGTGCCTTTTCGTGTGCGCCTAGCTGTTGGTGGGCACTGGCGATAAGGAGGGCGAAACGGTCGCGATCTGGGTGTGTGTGCAGTGAATCTAGATCCAATGCTACAAGCTGATGCCATTCACCAAAGAACCAGTGTGTTTTTGTACGAGCAAGTGTGGCTTCATCAGCCCCCTCTAGAATGGGTGCCATCTCTTGCTCGGCTAGCTCCAGAGTAGGCTGCGCTTCTATCGGTTGCGTTTCGGTGTTCTGCTGGACATCTGCTGAAGATGTCTGTTGGTGAAGTTCCTTTTTTCTCACTTTGCGCAGGTGCTTTTTTATTCTCTTTTTAGAACGCTTTTTCACGAATCAGGATATCCTTGATAAGTTCAATCTGTGCTTCTGCTTTTATAAACTCGCTGTCCAGCATTGGTAACCTATGGTTGAGTTCCCCAAGCTGCTGTTCAAGCTTTTCTATTTCTTCCTGTTTTTGTGCAAGCTGTTGTTGGGTGTTATCTGCGCGCTGTTTTTCTTGGTCACGTTGTTGTTGGTGAGTTGAGGCAAGGCGTGTTTGATCTGCATTGGCTTGGTTGGCTTTATCCAATTGTTCTTTATGTTCAGCTACCAGCTTTAACTGCTCATCTCTTGCTTTGGTGAGCTGTTCTATCTGAGTTAGGCGATCATTTGCCTGCTTTTCCTGGTTAGCTCTGGCTTGGTTGGCTTTATCCAATTGTTCTTTATGTTCAGCTACCAGCTTTACCTGCTCATCTCTTGCTTTGGTGAGCTGTTCTACCTGGGTTTGGTGTTCGTTGAGCTGTGTATTCTGGTCATTTTTTAGCTGAGCCAGTTGCTGTTTAAGCTCACGATGGTGAAGCTGTAATTTATTACGCTTTAGAGTCCAACAGGGGCGGTCTTGGTCATGGCTATTGTCTTCCTGGAAAAGGTCAAAGCCTTGATTTTGAAGCCATTGGAAAATGGCGGCGGCTGGCTCGCCTTCCTCGTATAAAGCTTGGGTGCCACAGTGGAGTTGCAGTTGGTCAAAAAGATGTAGCTGATCAGCTTGCTGGATCGCTTTAAGTACCGAAAGCTCCTCACCTGGTAAGTCGATAATTAGCCAGTTGTGCTGGTCTGCTTGTAGCTGTAGAGGCTGGAGCAGGGTGGAGGGGCTCATGGCTTCCATCTGGAGGGGAAGCTGTGTTGCTTTGAGACCGGGAAAGAGTTCTAAGAGGCTGGGGGTGGCCTGGTGTAGGCTGTTAGCATCTGGCAGGTTATAGCGATGAAACATGATGGGGCCGGGCTGGCCAGCTATAGCCTTGTTAATGATTTGAACCTGTGAGAGATCGGTAGTGCGTACTTGAAGGCTTTTAGCCAGCTGTGGATCGGCCTCGACCAGTAGCAGATGAGTTGGTTTTGAGGCGAGGTAGTCGTCCAGTTCGCTACAGCGACCGGCACCCAGGTGGATGATCGTGTCCACCGGTGTGGAGTGCGGCATATGGGAATTATTCGATTCTTTGTGCATATATACGCTTAGCTCGTTTCAATGGTGTTTGGGGAGAAATTATGCCTCCTCATTCTGGCTCTCTTTCTACGCTTAAAATATTAAGCGGTAATACCTTGGCTTAATGGTGGCCGTCCTTCCTCTTGCCCAAACTGGATGTAATGAATCAGTGGGTTGATCTCAGCTATGGTGATATCAGGATTAGTGGCCAGGTAAAATATAGTATCAAATTTTGGAGATGGGTTGCGCCCTTCTGATGCGCCATAGAGCAGGTAGTGTG
>Ga0316190_10001706_pt1 | contig 15992 bp, 5 predicted proteins | sample Eddworburrow2_MG_FD_204929 | JGI IMG/M metagenome (GOLD analysis project Ga0316190, IMG submission 204929) | Coastal sediment microbial communities from Maine, United States - Eddy worm burrow 2 | ecosystem: Environmental > Aquatic > Marine > Coastal > Sediment | place: USA: Maine | collected... | reverse complement strand
ATCGTTTCGACAGGACGGATCAGGTGCGGCGGAGGCGGAGATGGAGCAGACGCGGGATGTCAGCGGCTTCGGCGTACTCGTGGGCTCGGGCGAGGAAGCCGGGTGGCGGAGCCGGCTCGTCCATCCGCTCGAGCACCAGACCGTGTTCAGCCAGCGTGTTGAGATACCTCGACAGCGGGCGGTGCACGAACCGGATGAACACACCCAACTCGACCTGCTCGACGAACGACTGCTCGGGGAGATACGGGCCGATCCGCCAGTACTGCTCGGGCGGGTCGACCATGTGGTCGTCGATCAGGTAGCTGCCCGGCGTCTGGAGGAGCGGGTGGTTGAGGAACAGGTTGAAGCGACCGCCGGGCCGCACCACCCGGGCAACTTCGGCGATCGCCTCGTCGAGATCGTCGATGTGCTCGAAGACCAGACACGCAACTGCGGCATCGAACGATGCGTCAGCGAAGGGGATCTCCGCCGCGCCCGAGCGCACGTACGCCACTCCCCCGCCACGCGCGTGCGCCACGGAGATCTGGTTCCACGTCGGATCGATACCGACCACGGTCGCTCCCGCGGCAACGAGCAGACGGCTGATCTGGCCGTCGCCGCATCCGACATCGAGGATGCGACCGAATCCATCGAGCTCGGAAGAGACCATCGGCAGGATCTGCTCGGTGTACTCCGGGTCCGCACCCTCGGTGAAACCGTCGATCCACCATCGCGCATGTTGCTCCCACAGATCCCCGTCGACCCCATGGTTCCGCGAGCCCTGGGCCCGCGGAACCATGGGGTGTTCGGAGTCGCCGGTCACAGAGCGAGAGGTTACGGTCGGCGCATGAAGTTCTCCGTCTGGCCCAACCCCGAACGACCCCCTTCGGAGGTCCTCGACCTGGCCCGGATGGCCGACCAGGAGGGTTGGCACTGCATCTGGTACGCGGACCACTACATGCCGAACACCGGCAGCGAGGACATCCAGCCGGGCAACGTGCACGAATGCTGGGCGATGCTCCCCGCGATCGCTGCGGTCACCGAACGGGTCCGGCTCGGATCGCTCGTTGCACCGACATCGGTTCACCATCCAGCAGTGCTGGCGAATCGGGCATCGACGATCGACCACATTTCGAACGGTCGCCTCGTGCTCGGTGTCGGTGCCGGCTGGCAGATCAACGAGCACCATGCCTACGGGATCGACCTCGAGGAACCCGCGGAGCGTGTGAGCCGGTTCGAGGAGGCGATCCAGGTCATCCGATCGCTCCTGAACGAGGACCGCACCGATTTCCACGGGGACTTCTACGACATCACCGACGCACCCGCCGACCCGAAGCCGGTCCAGTCGCCGCTGCCGATCCTCGTCGGCACGGCCAGCCCGAGAATGCTTCGCATCACGGCGCGCTCCGCCGACGAATGGAACGCGTGGGGTGCTCCCGAGCTGGCCGGCGCTGGCCTCGCGAAGCTCGAGACCGCCTGCGAACGAGTCGGACGCGACCCCGCGACCATCAGGAAGTCGGCTCAGGCGCTGGTGTTCATGACGGACAACGAGGAACTCATTGCCAACATCAAGGCGGGCGACATGGGCGAGCGATCGATCCTCGGCTCGAACGATCAGCTCGTCGACGAGTTCGGCCGCTACGCCGAGCTCGGCTTCGACGAGTTCATCGTTCCCGACTTCACGCTCGGCGGCACCTTCGATGAACGAGCGGCCAAGTACGCCGAACTCAGCACCGAGGTGATCTCGCAACTCGGCTGAGGACTCGTAGTCAGGCCGCCGCTCCTCGCTGACGCCGGGAAACCACGAGGAGCCCGGCACCGAAGACGAGCAGCACCATCGCCATGTTCAGGGTGTTGCCCGAGTCGGAACCGGTGGTCGGGATCTGGCCGCTCGGAGCGGACGGCAGTGTGATCGTCGCACCGGACTCGACGGTGAGGGCCGACCCGCCTCCGGTCAGCGTTGCCGAGTTCGTCACGGTCGAGCCAGCCGGGGCGTTGACGACGGTGACGATCTGCAGGGTCGAGGTGCCTCCCACGCCGAGCGTGGTGTCGTTGGTGCAGGTCACGAGCTGACCGCTGACCACACAGGTCCAGCCGGCGCCCGAGTTCGAGCGATAGGTGAGCGACCCGGGGAGTTCGTCGGTGATGACCAACGGGTCCGTCGTGGCGTTCGGTCCGAGGTTGGTGGCCACCAGCTGCCACGTCGCCGTGGTGCCGTCGAGGTTCAGCAACGTCTTCGTCAGCCCGAGCTCCACGAGTGGCAGCACCGTTGTCGGGTCGGTGCTGACGTTGTTGTCGACGACGGGGTCGGTGTGCGGGCTCGTCACCGAGGCGGCGTTCACCACACTCGGCGCCGCAGCAGGCTCGACGTCGGCAGTGATCGTCAACGAGCTCGTGGCATCGACGTCGAGCACTCCGGCGCGGACACACGAGACGCTCCGCTCGACGATCGTGCAGATCCAATCCGTGCCGACCGCGGACCGCGGCGTCAGGCCGACCGGCAGCTCGTCGGTCACGGTGATCGGACCCGGGTTCTCGGTCGGGCCGAGGTTGTTGACGGCGATCGTGTAGTCGATCTGGCCACCCACCTGCGGCGTCCCGGTGTGCGTCTTGACGATCGACAGATCAGCGAGCGCCGCCACCGGGGTCGGCACCGTGGAGGTGTTGTTCGAGGTGTCCGGTTCGTTCGTCGACGTCGTGACGACGGCGGTGTTCGACAGCGTCGGGTAGGCGGCTGCCGTCACCAGCGCGGTGACCGTGATCGGCTCGGCGCTGTCGAGCGAGGCGAGTGGCGCATCGAGCGTGCAGGCGATGTCATTGCCGACAACGGCACAGGTCCACCCCGTGCCCGCTGCAGCGACGTCGGTCACCGTTGCGGGGACCGAGTCGGTGACGGCCACGTCGAGCGCATCGGACGGGCCGAGATTCGACACGACGATCTGCCAGGTCAGGGTGTCGCCGATGACCGCCTCGGGATCGGAGGTCTTCTCGATCGAGAGATCGGTCTGCGTGATGATGTCGACGTCGACCGTGCTGACATCGTTGAGTGAATTGGGGTCGGTCGTCGGGCTCGCCACTTCAGCGCTGTTCGTCAGCGTCGTCGGGAGCAGGGCGGAGGACGTCCGCACCTGCATGGTGAGGAGATCGGCCGAGCTCCCGGTCGCCAACGGGGCGGGCACGCCTGCAACCAGGTACGTGCACACGACGGCCTGACCGCCGACGGCGGCCGGGTCACCGGCGACGCAGTCCCACGAGCCGGAGCTCGAGACGAAGGTCATGCCGATGGGCAGCGTGTCGGTGACGGTGACGTCGGCGACTGCGTCCGACGGGCCGACGTTGCCGACGTCGAAGGTGAATGCGGTGATGTCACCGGCGATGACCGGCGACCCGTCGTGCGACTTGACCACGCCGAGGTCGGCTTGCGCGATCACGTCGACATCAGCGGTCGCAACATTGCCACCGCCGACGCCCGGATCATCTCCGGGGCTCGTGGTCGAGACGTTCACGACGTTGGTGAGGGTGGCGCCGTCGGCGACATTCGACGCGATCGTGACCTGCACGTTGATCGTCGGGGCATCGCCCGGGTCGAGCGCGGGGAGCGTGCAAGTCGCCGTGGCAACGGTGCACGACCAGCCGGTGGTCGTGAAGCCCACGACCGTCATCCCGGGTGGCGCGACGTCGGTCAGGACGATCCCGTCGGCCGTCGATGGGCCGAGGTTGGTCACCACGACGTCGAAGTCGGTCGTCTCACCAGCCCGAACGGGGTTGGCCCCGGTCGTGGTCTTCGTCACGGTGATCTCGACGTCGTCGGTGATGTCGAGGTCGGCGAACGACGAGTTGTTCAGACCGTTCGAATCGGGTGCCGGCGAGGCCACCGAGGCCGTGTTGCGGACTGTTGCTGGGCCGGCATCGCTGTTCACGAAGGCCGTGATCGTGATGATCTGCGATTCGGCGTCCACCAGCCCCGTCGGGTTCGTGCAGGTGACGACGCCACCGCGAGGAGCACCGTCGTGCACGCATGTCCACTCGCCGCCGGGATCGGTGAAGCTCACGTACGTGGCGGCGACGGGCAGCGTGTCGGTGACGGTGATCGTGCCCGGGTCGTCGGACGGTCCGTTGTTGGTGACCTGGAGCTGCCAGGAGACGTTCGTCCCGGCATCGGCGGTGGCCGGGCCGGTCTTGACGATGCCGAGATCGGCATCGATGGCGGCGCCGGTGTTGACGACCGCCGTGTCGTTGGCCGGGTTCGGGTCGGGAGTGACCCCGGGGTTCAGGGCAACACGGTTCGTGACCGTGCCGGTGACGTTCGAGGCGACGTCGACGTCGAACTCGATCGTGTAGGTCTGGCCGAAGTCGATCCCGGCGGCATAGGTACAGGTGATGGTGCCCGTGACCGGCGTCGGATCACACGTTGCGCCGCCGTCGTTGAGGGCGATCCCGGTGACCGTGACGCCGCTCGGCAGCGTGTCGGTGAACGAGAACGATCCTGCGTCGGATGGGCCGAGGTTCGTCACGGTGATCCGGTAGCCACCGCTGCTGCCGGCCTCGACGATTCCGATGACCGCCTTCGTGACGGCGAGGTCGGCCGACGTGGTGACGACGACGGGATCGGCATCGGTGTTGTTCCCAAGATCGGGATCGGGCGTGGGCCCGGTCACCGAAGCGCTGTTGGTGAGGTTGGTGGTCCGAGCCGGGTCGATGAGAGCCTCGAACACGAACGAGTCCGAATCGGCCGGGTTCATGTCGGTGGCGCGAGTACACGTGATCGTGCCCGTCGCCTCGACGCAGGAGAGGTCGGGGTCGACGGTGACGAACCCGCCGAACGACACACCGGCCGGCAGGACGTCGGTGGTGACGATCGAGCCACGCGACACCGACGGCCCGAGGTTGTCGATCGTGACCGTCCAGGTGAGGTTGGTACCGGCGACGCCGCTGCCCGTGTGGGTCTTCGTCACCTGCAAGTCGGCCGAGGTGGTCACCGTCGTGGTGTCGGCGTCGGTGTTGTTGGCGAGGTTCGTGTCGAAGGTTCGAAGGGTCACGTCGGCGTCGTCGGTGTAGGTCGTACCCGAGATCGCATTCGCGTCGATCGCGACGGTCACCGTGATGGGCGGGAAGCTGCCTCCGGACGGGAGCGTGTCGTTGGCGTTCGTGCGCGTGCAGGTGACGGTGCCACCGGTGAGTGATCCGTCGTGGCTGCACGACCAGCCGGTGCCCGTGGCGGCGACGTACGTCACTCCGGCATCGAGTACGTCGGTGACCGTGAACGGTCCAACTGCGGCGTCGGGGCCGTTGTTCGTGACCGTCAGCGTCCAGTCGTGGTTCGTTCCGGCGATCGCCGTGGCCGGCGTGGTCGACGTGATCTGGACGTCGACGGCATCGATGTGTGTGACCGCGTCGTTCGAGACGGTGTCGTACGTACCGGTCGCGTTGCCGGTGGCGTCACTGATGTCGGTGACGGCGGCCGACGACGAGTTGACGTGGTCGATGGTCGACCCGATTCCGGGCGTCGTGACGACCGATGGGGTCGGGACCGCCTGGAACGTGATCGTGAAGGTCTCGCCCGCCGCGACGGTGCCGACACTCCAGTCGAGCGAACGCGCCCCGGCCGGGCCGGTCACCGCCGGATCGGTGGCATCCGGCGCCCCGGTGCCGACCGTGACGGTGGACGAACCCGCGACGTACTCCCAACCGATCGGGAGCGGGTCGGTGACATCGACCGTCTTGGCGTCGCCGGTGCCGTTGTTGACGCCCGAGATCTGCCATGCAACGGCGTCGCCGATGTAGGCGGGCGGCGCGTCGAGCACCGCCTTGGTCAGTGCGATGTCGGGGAACTCGGCGGTCACCGACGCGGTGGCCGAGTTGCCGGTGTAGGTACGGCCACCGGACGGGAGGCTCTCGTACGACGTGTTGCGCGCCGTGTTGATCATGGCGGCAGTTCCGAGACCGAGTTCACCGTCGACGTTCTGGCTCAGGTCGAACGTCGCCGAGTAGGTCAGTGTGAGCGAGCCATTGGCCGCGAGCGGGCCGGGCAGATCGGTGGCATCCCAGGTGATCACGTTGCCCACCAGGGAGCCGCCGTCGGAGATGGTGGCCGGGTTGACGACGACGCCCGCCGGGATCGTGTCGGTGACGACGAGGTTGTAGGCCGCGGACAGGTCGGTCCCGCCGTTGTTGCGGACCGTGATGGTGTAGTCGAACGTGTCGGTGAGCGTCGGGCTCGAGTCGTTCACGGTCTTGGCGATCGTGAGGTTCGGCTGGATGACGCGCACGTTGCGCGAAGCGGTACCGCTCGTGCGGTCCCAGGTGTACGGGAGTCCGGTCGGATCGGCCTCGTCGGTGATGTCCCAGCGAGTCCGAGCGACATTGGTGAGCACGTGACCGGAGGTGTTGACCGCGGTGTCGGCGACCCTCGCCGTGTAGACGACCTGCAGCGTGCGTGGTGACGTCGCCGCAGCGATGTCGCCGTAGAAGACGACCATGTCGCTCCCGGGGGTGGCCGAGATCGGCCAGAGCGTTCCGCTGATGCCGGGACACAGGCCGCCACCGTCGATGGTGCACGTTGCCGAGGTCAACGACACCGACGCCGGATCGATGCCCGTCGGGAGCGTGTCGATGACGGCTGTCTGGTAGAAGTTCGTGTCCTGGGGAATCCGCGAATCGACGGTGTAGGTGATGGTCTCACCGATGGTCGCCTCGGTCTTGTCCGCGAGCTTCGTGACGGTCGAACCGGCGACGGTGACCGACGAGTTCGCCGGCGTCGTGTACACGCGTTCGAGCGGGTTGTTCGGCGTGGACGGTGTGACCCGATCGCCGTCGTCGAGGCTCGAGCCGGAGAGCACCGCCGTGTTCGTGTACTGATCGCCACCGACTGCCGACAGGTCGATCGTGGCGGTGTACGACACGGTGATCGAAGTGTTCTGCAGCAGGGTGTCGGTCCGCCAGCCGATCCGGGTGGTCCCGCTCGGGCAGCCGTCGATCGGGCCGGCGGTCGGGCCGACCGTGGTGTACGGGGATGCGGTGAACGCGTTGAACGTGATCCCGGCCGGGATGCAGTCGACGATCCAGCTGTCGTGCAGCGGCGGCCGGTTGTTGCGTTGTGCGGCCCTCAGGGTGTAGGTGACGGTCTGTCCGCCCACGACGTTGACACCGGCATTGTTGGTCTTGGTGAGCGTCGGTGTCGGCTGGCGAACTGCGATCCTCTGCGTCGCCGTCCGATTGATCGCGTTGTTCGGTCCGCCGGAGGCGGTGCCGGCACGGAAGCGAGCCGTGTTGTTCCGGTTCGTGTTGGCACCGTTCACCCCCGTTGCGGTGACCACCACGTTGACGACCACATTGAACCGCTGGTCGGTCGTGGTCGTGTTGCTGTACACGCCTCCGAACGACAGTGTCCCGTTCACCGTGTCGAGCGTGAGACCAGCAGGCGCCGGTGCGGTCACCGGGAGCAGCGCGTCGGGCTGAAAGGTGAAGGTGGCGACGGGAGCGGCCGCGACCACCCAGTCCGACGGGAGCGTGTCGGAGAGCCGTGCGTTGTACACGGTGGTCTGCGCGGGGATGACGGCCGAGTAGGTGTACTCCACGACTTCGCCGATCACGGCTTGAGTTGCGGTGTTGCCCGGCTCGACCGGCGACCTTGCCGTCTTGGCGACGGTGACGTCCTTCGTGAAGACGTCGGCGGTGTCGTCCGCCCGGGGGGCCGACCACTGCGCGGCAGGGATCGTGGCGTCGATGTTGTTGGCCGGGAGGTACTGGCTCCCCACGTCCGGCTGGTTCGTGAACGCCTCGAAACTCCGCAGGCCCGCAACGTTGGTGTAGGTGGTGTCGGCCCCGAGGACCGACGGCCAGGTGACGTCGTAGAACAGCGTCTTCGTGTCGCCGACGAAGATCGCGTCGGTGTCGGGTGACGTGGGGTTGACCACGAAGTCCCAGACGATCGCGCTGCGGGTGGTGTCACCGGCGAACGTCGGATGCCCGGAGGCGCCGCTGTCGTAACAGGCGGCGAATGGCGCATTCGAGATCGTGGTCACGTCGACGCACCGCAGCGGCTGCGGCAGGATGTCCCACACCTCGAGGCCCCGCACCGAGTAGTCGGTCCCGTTCGTCGCGCTGCCGGCGTGGAACAGGTCGATGGCGAATCGCGACACCGACCCCTGCTGGACGTAGGGGGTCGGCGGGCCCGGGTAGGCCGGCACATCGATCGTCTGCACCGTCTTGGTCAGCTCGATCGGAGCCGCCGGGACGATCTCGAACGGCACGTCGTCGCGGAAGGAGGAAGCCTGGTTCGCCGTGTTGTAGGTGACCATCTTCATCAGGTTCCCGGCGAGGTCGACGACGCCGTTCGATGGTGCCTCGTCGACGGTGCCGGCCAGCACGACGTCGAACACCGCGGACGGCCCCGCGAACCGGTCGCCCCCGACGACGGTGCCGATCTGCCAGGTCGGATTCTCGGTGTCTGCGGCTGCGGCGACCTCGTTGAACGAGTAGTCGACGTCGTTGGCCGGCAGGGCGACCATCGATCCGTCGGTGTAGGTGACCCCGATCGGGAGGAAGTCGGTGACCACGGCGTTCTTGTTGAAGATGTCGCTTGCGAAGTTGACGGTGAGCCGGAAGCACACCTCATCGCCCTTGCGGTATCGGAACAGGCTCGGATCGGTCGGGTCGACATACGCGGCGACGTTTGCATCACATGCCTCGCCGACAGCACGGGGCTTGACTCGCTTGTCGATCATCTGCCGGGGTGTGACCAGACCGGCTTGAGACGTGTCGCCGATCGAGATGACGGTGTTGCCCTGCCCGGTGGCCGGGACCGGCGTCGAGTCCGCTGCGATCTCGACCGAGTTGGAGAACCCGTCACCGGCCACGGTCGGCTTGCCGTCGAACGGCCCGTTCTCGTACGCCCCGCGCATCCGAGCCTGGTACGTGACGGTGAGCGTGGACGACGCCGGGATTGCCGCCGTCGACGTGAAGGTCGTGTCAAACCCACCGCCGGCCAGCTCCGTGACCGAGGTGTAGGGCAACGAGGTCGTTGTGACGCCGTTCGAGACGGTGGGTCCCGTCAGGATCGTGTCGCATTCGGGCACGTCGGGGTCGGTGTAGTTGTCGACGTCGTCGAGCGGGCAGAGACCGTTGCTCAGCGTGTCGGTGAGAACCGGATTCGTCACCGACACGTACTCGCTCGTGTCGATGATGACCGTGTAGGTGGCGATGCCACCGGCGGCGAAGGTTCCCGGGGTCACGCTCTTGCGGATCCGCAGGTCCTCGATCGACACGTTGTGCGACGTGCTGTCCGAGACCGCCGACGTGGCGGGCGCCTGGACGAGGCCGGTGTAGGTGCCGGCGGCGCGGCTGCGATTGGTGATGCTCGACTCCGTGACGCCTTCACGGGTGGACGCTCCACTGTTGTTGTCCAGGTTGGCGGTCTGACCGAGGCCGGTCGGGCTCGGTGTTCCACCCGTGAACGTCATCGTGTTCGCCAGCAGTGGGATTCCGGCTGCGTACTGGATCGTGGCAACGGAGCCGGCGGGCTGGTTGCCCAGGTTCCACACGACCCGCGTGTACACGCCCGGCGGGTACGTCGTGGACCCGTCCGGCCCGGGATTCGACACGGTCGAGACCGATGTCGGCAGCACGCACGGCGTGACCGCCGGCGTAGCAGTCAGCGACGGCGCTCCGGTGTATTCGACCGCGGCGGAGTTGTCGACGCCGCCGCAGCCGAGGAACTCGAGCTGGGCCGGCAGCATGTCGGTGACGACGACTCCGTTGACGTCGCCCTGGTCGGTGACCTCCACGCGCAGCGTGTACACGGTGGTCTGGTCGTGGATGCCGCGCAGCAGTTCGCTCTCGGGGCTCGGCTCGGACTTGTCGATCTTGATCGCGGTGATGTCGGTGTTCGCCGACGTGGCGGAACCCGACTCGGTGTACGTCGATCCGATCGGCAGCCCGTCGGCGTCGAATCGGGGCACGAACCGAGGATCGCTGTTGGCGTAGGCGGCCGCATCGAAGGCGACTGTGGCGCCCACCGGGTACGTCGCGAAGACTGCCGGTGGCGTGGCGGTTCGCGGTGTGGCTCTGAAGTCGAGGTCGAGACTGTCGGTGATCTGGAGATCGGACACGTTCGACCAGATCAGCGTGGTGATTCCGGTGGCGGCCGCGACGACGACCGTGGGTTCGCCGTACTCGGACGGGGAGGTCGACCCCGCCTCGTAGACGACGTCGGCCGGCAGCGTGGCGGTGACGCTGACGTTGTATTCGACGACGTCACCGTCGTTGGCCACCCCGATGCCGAAGGCGATCGAGTTGCCGGCGAGGACGGTACCCGGTGACGTCGCCGTCACGCTGAGGAGCGGTGCGGCCGCAACGGGTGACCCTCCCGTCCAGACGACGAAGGAGAGCGCTGCGACGAGCACAGCGAGCCATGTGGGGGCTATGGGGCGGAGTCTGCGGATCATCGAGGTTCCCTCCAGGAGCGTCCGCATGGTCGGGCGGATCCCCTGGGCGCTTCGTTCGGGGGGCGGAGGCGAGGTGATGCCTGTATTGCATCGGACCATTCGTCATCGGCACACAGCCCCGCCAGCTTGAGCCGGCCCGCGCGCGCCGCTGTTGGCCACCTACTCGTGGAACTTCGCGTACACCGATTCGGCGACGGCGTCCGGCAGGAACGTGAGCCCCTTGAGTTCGTCCAGATCGGCTCGCTTGACGGCATTCACCCCGCCCAGTGCCTTGATCAGCTTCTTCTGGCGGACCTCGCCCAGCCCCGGAATACCGTCGAGCGCGCTCGTGGTCATCCGCTTGCTGCGGCGCTCGCGGTGGAACGTGTTGGCGAACCGGTGCGCCTCGTCGCGGATTCGCTGCAGCATGAAGAGCGCCTCGCTCCCGCGAGGGATCTCCACCGGCTGCGAACGACCGGGAACGAACACCTCTTCGAACCGTTTGGCCAGGCCGGCCACGGGGATCTCGTCGGTGAGTTCGAGTTCGTCGATGACCCGTTTCGCTGCGCTCAGCTGGCCCTTGCCCCCGTCGACGAGCAGCAGCTGGGGCGGGTACGCGAACTTGCCGGGCTTGTCGCCGCGTTCGTTGACGGGGCGGTCGCGCTCGTCGAGGTAGGCCTGCAGGCGACGCCGCACCACTTCGGCCATGGCGGCGTAGTCATCGCTCGCTCCCACCTGGTCGCCGCCCACCTCGTTGACCTTGAAGCGCCGGTACTCCCGCTTGTTCGGGAGCCCGTCCTCCAACACGACCATCGAGCCGACGTAGTCGGTGCCTTGGATGTGCGCCATGTCGTAACACTCGATGCGAAGTGGGGCTTCAGGGAGGCCGAGGTGGTCCTGGAGTTCGGTCAACGCCCGGCTGCGCGTGTTGTGGTCGCTCGCCCGCCGGAGCCGATGGCGAGTGAATTCCTCACCGGCGTTGCGGGTGACGGTCTCCAGCAGGGCTCGCTTGTCACCGCGCTGGGGCACCCTGACCTGGACCTTGGAGCCGCGTCCCATGGACAGCCATTCCTCGTAGGTGCGTAGATCCTCGGCGTCGTAGGGCACGAGCACCTGCTTGGGGACGCCGAGGATCGGATCCTCGCCGTACATCGATTCGATGATGCGATCGATGAGCTTGCCCGGCGTCAGCTCCTCCACCTTGTCGAGGATGAATCCCTTGCGGCCGACGACGCGGCCCCGGCGGACGTAGAAGACCTGCACGGAGGCCTCCAACTCGTCCTCGGCGATCCCGATGACGTCGAGGTCCTCGCTGCGGTCTGCGACCATCTGTTGCTTCTCGATCGCCTTGCGCACGGCGGTGAGGCGATCGCGGAGACGGGCGGCGCGTTCGAATTCCAGGTCCGTGGCGGCGGACTGCATGTCGGCCTCGAGCCGGTCGACGATCTCGTCGGTGTCACCGTCGAGGAAGTCGATCAGCTCGTTGACCAGCTCCCGATACGGCATCTCCTCGATCTCACCGACGCAGGGTCCGGCGCATTTCTCGATGTGGAACAGCAGGCAGGGGCGTCCGAGACGTTCGTGCTGGGTGAACTTGTTGGGGCTGCACGTGCGGATCGGAAACGACCTCAACAACAGGTCGAGGGTGTCGCGGATCGCGTAGGCGTGTGCGTAGGGCCCGAAGTAGCGGGTTCCCTTGCGTTTGCGGCCCCGCATGACGAGTGCCCGTGGCCACTGGTCGTCGACGGTGACGGCGAGGAACGGGTAGCTCTTGTCATCTCTCAACCTGACGTTGAAGCGCGGCCGGTGCTCCTTGATGAGGGAGTACTCCAGCATGAGCGCCTCGACCTCGTTGCGGACCGTTGTCCACTCGACCGACTCGGCGGTCTCGACCATCTGCGCGGTCCGAGGGTGCAGGTTACGCGGCGCCTGGAAGTAGTTCGACAGGCGCTGGCGAAGGTTCGATGCCTTGCCGACGTAGATCACACGTCCATGGACGTCCTTGAACTGGTACGACCCTGGCGACTCCGGGATCGTGCCGGCGGGGGGACGTTTCACCATGTCGTATCAACCATGACGTCCCAAGCATACGGAGGGCCAGGTACCGTGATGCCCGATGTCCGACCAGTTCGCCGCCATCTTCCGCCGTCGACCGAACGACGGTTGGTTCCGCGCCGGTCGCTACGACGTCACCACCACCGACATCATCTGCACCCTCGCCGTCGCCTCGATGTTCGTCTACGGGTTCGGCGTGGAGTACTTCGCCAAGCTCACGTTCGTTCCCGTGCTCGTGCGCGACTTCGAGATCTGGCGGCTCGCGACCTGGCCGATCGCCACCGAGCCGGCCATCTGGCCACTGCTCGGACTGGTCTTCTTCTGGCTGTTCGGACAACAGCTCGAGTCGCTGTTCGGCCGCGGCAAGTTCGTGGCCTGGATCATCGCGATGACCTTGATCCCGGCGACCACGCTCACCCTTCTCGGACCGCTGGCGAACAGCATCGACTTCATGCAGCAGTTCGGGTTGAGCAACCTCTTCCTCGGTGGCATCTGGGTGTACGCCGCCACGTATCCGGGCGTCAAGTGGTTCGAGGTCGTCCCCCTGTGGGCGCTCGCGGCGGTGTTCACCGTGCTGAACCTCCTCCAGTACACCGGTGTCAGCGCGACCGGGCAGACCATCTTTCTGTTGGTGTCGGTCGCGACCGCACTCGTCGCCGGCCGCTCGCTCGGTCTCGCCACCGGTTGGCCGATCCCGCACCTCCCGCTCGATGGGTCGGGCTCGCGGAAGCGATCGAAGCCGAAGAAGGCCAAGAAGCAGCGGCCGAGCGGGGGTTCCGGCCAGCGTGTCGTCGAGGGCCCGTGGAAGAACGCACCCGCACCGACCGCACCGCCGACCGGCCCCTCCCCCGCAGATCAGATCGAGCTCGATTCGCTGCTCGACAAGATCGGCGCCAACGGCATGGACGCGCTCACCAGCGCTGAGAAGCAGCGCCTGAACGACCTCAGCAAACGCCTTCGCAACCGCTGACCTCGGACCTTCTCTCACCCCAACGCCCCTGGGTGCGCAGCTTCTTGCAGCAACTCGATCGACGGTGCGCCGCAATCTCATCGCTGGAGTTGGTGGGAGCGATCTCAGAGGACGTCGCGCAGGAAGCGGCCGGTGTAGGACGCTTCGATGCCGGCGATGTGCTCCGGCGGGCCCTCACCGACGATCGAGCCGCCGCCGCTGCCACCGTTCGGGCCGAGATCGATCACCCAGTCCGCGGTCTTGATCACGTCGAGGCTGTGCTCGATCACCAGCACCGTGTTGCCCTGGTCGACCAGGCGCTGGAGCACGGTGAGCAGCCGCTTGACGTCGTCGAAGTGCAGACCGGTCGTCGGCTCGTCGAGCAGGTAGATCGTGTGGCCCGTGGAGCGCTTCGCGAGTTCGGCCGAGAGCTTCACCCGCTGCGCCTCGCCACCCGACAGTGTCGGCGCCGACTGGCCCAGGCGCACGTACCCGAGCCCGACGTCGACCAGCGTCTGCATGTATCGGGCAATGCCCGGCTGGTTGGCGAAGAAGTCGACCGCTTCGGCGACCGGCATGTCGAGCACCTCGGCGATGTTCTTCCCCTTGAACTCGATGTCGAGGGTGTCGCGGTTGTAGCGGGCTCCGTGGCAGACCTCGCACGGCACGTAGACGTCCGGGAGGAAGTGCATCTCGATCTTCAAGGTGCCGTCGCCGGAACAGGCCTCGCACCGCCCTCCCTTGACGTTGAACGAGAACCGGCCGGGCATGTAGCCGCGTACCTTGGCCTCGTTCGTCGAGGCGAAGAGCTTGCGGACGTTGTCGAACACGCCGGTATAGGTCGCCGGGTTCGATCGCGGGGTGCGACCGATCGGCGACTGGTCCATGTCGATCACCTTGTCGAGATACTCGATGCCATCGATCCGCTTGTGTTTTCCGGCGGCCATCTTCGACTTGTAGATCCGCTGCATCAGGACCGGCAGGAGGATGTCGCGCACGAGCGTCGACTTGCCCGACCCGGAGACCCCGGTGATGGCGACGAAATTGCCGAGCGGGATGTCGACATCGATGTTCGCCAGGTTGTGCTCACGCGCGCCCTGGATCCGCACGGACTCGAGCCCCTGCGGACGACGATGCTCGGGGACCGGGATGGACTTGCGGCCTGACAGGTACTGACCGGTGACCGACTCCTTGACCTTCAAGATCCCGGGCACCTTGCCCGAATAGACGACCTCGCCGCCGTGCTCGCCGGCACCCGGCCCGATGTCGACGATCCAGTCGCTCTCACGGATCGTCTCTTCGTCGTGCTCGACCACGATGACGGTGTTGCCGAGATCGCGCAGCCGAGTCAGTGTGTCGATCAATCGCTTGTTGTCGCGCTGGTGCAAGCCGATCGACGGTTCGTCCAGCACGTACAACGTTCCGACCAGACCTGAGCCGATCTGCGATGCCAACCGGATGCGCTGCGCCTCGCCGCCGGCGAGCGTGCCGGCCGACCGCGACAGCGTGAGATAGTCGAGCCCGACGTCGAGGAGGAACCCGAGCCGGGCATTGATTTCTTTCGTGACCCGCTCAGCGATCATCTTGTCGCGTTCGGAGAGTTCGAGTGCGGCGAGGAACTTCGCGGACTCGCCGATCGACATGTCGGACACCTCCGAGATGTTCTTGTCCTCGATGGTGACCGCCAGCGTCGACGGTTTCAGGCGCGCGCCGTCACAGGTGGTGCAGGCCACCAGGCGCATGTAGCCCTCGTACTGGTCCCGCGCCCACTCGCTGTCGCTGCCCTCGTGACGTCGCTTGATCCACGGGATCACACCTTCGTACTCGGTGGAGTACGAACGCGACCGTCCATAGCGATTCTTGTACTTGACGGTCATCTTCCCCTTCACGCCGCGGAGGATGACCTTCTGCTGCTTGGCGGTGAGCTTCTCCCACGGCGCGTTCATGTCGATGTCGTGCGCCTCCGCGACCGACTCGAGCATGCGGGTGAAGTACTGTGTGTTCGCACTCCGCCACGGCGCGATGGCTCCCTCGAGCAGCGACATCTCCGGGTCGGGGATGATCAGCTCCGGGTCGACTTCGAACGTCGTGCCGAGGCCGTCGCATGCGGCGCACGCTCCATAGGGCGAGTTGAACGAGAAGTTGCGCGGGGCCGGCTCGTCGTAGCTGGTCCCGCAGACGGGACAGGCGAGGTGCTGACTGAACGTCAGGGTCTCGGGCTGACCTTCTCCTTCCCGTGGCACGACCTCGATCTCGGCGACCCCGTCAGCGAGGCCCAGTGCCTGCTCCAGCGAATCGGTCAGGCGTCGCTCGATTCCTTCCTTCAGGACGAGACGGTCGACGACGATCTCGATCTTGTGGTTCTCGTACTTCGCGAGCCGCTCATCGCGCTTCAGGAACTCGTCGATGTCGACGGTCTCGCCGTCGATGCGAGCACGCACGTAGCCCTGACCCGACATGTCCTGCAGGAGCGTGTCGTACTCACCCTTGCGCCCACGAACCACCGGAGCGAGCACCTGGAACCGGATGCCGTCGTCCATGTCCAGGATGCGGTCGACGATCTGCTGCGGCGTCTGCCGCTGCAG